>Ga0068853_100000844_pt1 | contig 21404 bp, 16 predicted proteins | sample KBSCornC32_FD_65655 | JGI IMG/M metagenome (GOLD analysis project Ga0068853, IMG submission 65655) | Corn rhizosphere microbial communities from Kellogg Biological Station, Michigan, USA - KBS Corn C3-2 | ecosystem: Host-associated > Plants > Roots > Rhizosphere > Soil ...
GTGACGACGGCCGACCTCGCCAAGGTCGTGGCGGTCATGCTGTCGTCCCCCCGGTTCCTCTACCGGGTCGAGAGCGGCGACCAGATGGTGGCCAACAACATCTACGCCCTCGACGCGTGGGAGCTGGCCGCGCGCCTCTCCTATCACTTCTGGGGCACCATGCCCGACGCGACTCTGCGGGACGCCGCCCGCAGCGGCGCGCTCCTCACCACCGACGGCTACGCCAGCCAGGTCAATCGCCTCATGGCAGACCCTCGCGCCGACGGGACCATCCGCGCGTTCTTCGAGGAGATGTTCTGGCCGCTCCTGGAGCTGCCGCCCCTCGACAGCCGCGTGAACGATCCCGTGTACAAGGCCTTCGCGGGCTCGAACCTGCCGACCACCACCCTGCGCGACCACATGGTCAACGAGGTCCTCGACGCGGCGTCGTGGACCATCGCCAACGGCGGCACCCTCTCCGACCTGTTCACGAACCGCATGTCGTTCGCGAAGGACGCGGACCTCGCGGCGCTGTACGGCGTCTCGCCGTGGAACGGGCAGGGCACGCCGCCCATGCTGCCGGCCTCGCGCGCGGGTCTGCTCACGCGGGCGGCGTTCCTGTCGACGGGCACCATCAACACGCGGCCCATCATGAAGGGCGTCTTCATCCGCACCACGCTCCTGTGCGACGGCATCCCGGCCCCGCCGGCCAACGCGGCCAACACGCCGATCGTATTGACCGGAACCCAGACCACCCGCGAGCTGGTGCAGACCATCACCGAACAGACCGGGACCGTCTGCCAGAGCTGCCACCAGTCGCTCATCAACCCGCTCGGCTTCTCGTCGGAGAACTTCGACGGCCTGGGCCGCGAGCGGGCGCAGCAGACCTTCTACGACGACGCCGGCAAGGTGACGGGCATGAAAGCGGTCGACACCACCTCGGTCCCGCGCGTGAAGACCGACGATGCGACCATGTCGGCCGGCATGGCCGATCTGACCCAGCTCATCGCGAAGAGCGGCAAGGTCGAGCCTTGCCTGGCGACCCGCCTGTTCCGCTTCGCCTTCCGTCGCATCGAGACCTCCATCGACGCCGATGCCATCGCGGGTCTGACCCAGCTGGCCCAGAGCGGGAAGCTGGTCGACCTGTTCAAGGGCGTGGCGATGCGCCCCGAATTCAAACAGCGAGTGATCACGCCATGAAGACCAGACCAGCCACCCGGCGACAGTTTCTCCGCGGCGCCGGCGGATTCACCCTGGCCCTGCCCTTTCTGCCTTCGCTGGTCGACGACAAGACCGCCAAGGCGGCCAGCGCCAACCCGAAGAGACACTTCGTGCAGTACTGCACGCCTCACGGCGGCATCTGGGGCAACTTCATGTACCCCGACGCCGCCACGCTGACGGACTCGATGTCCTACGCCGGGCGGACGATCAAGCGCGGCGCCCTGACGCCGAAGTCGGGCGCGGTCAGCCCGGTGCTCACCGCATCCGCCCTCTCGCCCTCCCTCGCGGCGAAGATGAACGTCATCCGTGGCTGCGACGTGCCCTGGTACATCGGCCACCACTCGGGCGGACACCTGGGGAACTTCGCGCGCAACGACGGCAACGGCAACGAGGGCAAATACTGGCAGGCATATCCGACGCCGACCATCGATCAGCTGATGGCCTGGTCGCCTCGGTTCTACGACGACCTTTCCACGATCAAGCAGCGCGCGATGGTGGTCGACGCGCGCCCGATGCTGTCGTTCAACTACTCCAACCCGTCGAACACGACCGATCCAGGCCCGGTGCAGGTGGTCACGGGCACCTACGACGCCCCCGGCCTCTTCAAGCAGATCTTCGTCGCCTCGGGCTCGGCCACCGCCGACCCGAACGCCATGATGGTCCCGGTCGTCGACCGCGTGAACGCCGACTACCAGCGGCTGCGCAACGCGAACACGCGGCTGTCCACCAACGATCGCCACCGGCTGGACGATCACATGCAGCGCCTCTCGGAGCTGCAGCGCCGGCTCAACGTCAGGACCAGCTGCTCACCGAGCATTCCTCCCGTCACGACCGACACGGTCAAGATGGTCAACTCGGGGAGCTACTCGGTCGACCCCACCCAGCACGTGAAGCTGTTCCAGGCCTTCAACGACGTCATCGTGGCGGCGTTCCTGTGCGACACGAGCCGGATCGCCGTGCTCCACATCACCGAGGACTTCTCGAGCTTCGTCGGTGACTGGCACGAGGACGTCGCGCACCAGGCCAACAACCCGGACGGCGTCAAGCACCAGATCATCATGTCGGCCCACCAGATGATGTTCGAGAAGATGTACATGGATCTGGTCACCAAGCTCGACGTGGACGACGGCACGGGCAAGACCTACCTCGACAACTCGCTGGTCGTGTGGACCCAGGAGTCGGGGGAGTACACCCACGCGGGCCAGGGGATGCCGATCATCACGGCGGGCAGCGCCGCGGGGTTCCTCAAGACGGGCAGCTACGTCGATTACCGCAACATCAGCTCCGACTTCATCTACGAGGCGGGCGAGGTGGGCAACAAGATCAACATCTATTCGGGCCTGCTGTGGCAGCAATGGCTCGGCACCGCGCTGCAGGCGATGGGCTTGAAGCCGGCCGATTACGAGAAGAACGGCCTCGGCGGCTACCCGGGCCCCGTCAAGTACATCCAGAAGGGCAAGGAGAAGCTGTACCCCGACGCCGTGTGGGCGGCCGCCACCGAGGTGCTGCCGTTCTTGAAAGCCTGAGGGCCGGAGGCCGAGGGCGGCCCCCCGCCTGCACGTGAGAAGCCTCAACCTTCACGGCTATTTTTCGATCAGGTAGTGGAGCGTCCTCGGGCGGAGCTGCAGCTCGCCTTTCGGCCCGAGCGGGGTCGTGGCGGCGGCGGCGTAGCCGTTGGGATCGAGCGGCGTGACCCGCAGGGACGCGGCGTCCGGGCGCTTGAACCTGATGCGGCCGGCGATCTCGCGCACGACGAGGGGAGGTCCGCCCACGTCGACGATCTCCCGTGGCCCGCTCCCTGGCGCCGACCACCCGCTGTTGGCGTCCTCGGTCATGACCTGCACCAGGATCTTTGCCGACGAAGCCAGCGGGTTGCCGTCCATGGCCACGACGAGCACAGCCCCGTACAGGTTGCCCGAGCTGATGTGCACGGCCGTGAGCGCCAGCTCGCCCGCTTGCCCGAGCAGACCGGTGGCACCGGCGGCGGCGGGGGCGTCGACCGTCATCACGCCCCGGCCCCAGTCCCAGCGCAGCTCGCCGGTCACGCTCCGGACGATGCGCGCATTGCGATCGATGAACGCGGACAGATCCTTCGTTTTCGACGAGCCGCCCGCCTTGGCTGCGACGTTCACCTCGACCCGGCCAGCCAGGGGAGCCAGCGGATCGAGCGTCGGGCCGGAGGCCGACGGGGGTGGAGCCGCGTCGAGCATCGCGCCACCATCGACACCCGGCGCGTCGTCGGGGACGGGCAGCCCCTTGAAAGCGTACAGGCCGGGCAGGTCGGCCTCGACGTGCGCCACGACGTCGGCCGTCTTCACCAGCCCGCGGCGGTACAGGAGCGCCGCCGCCGGAAACTGCCCGAGCGCGGCCGGATTGGCGATGGTGAACTTCGCCAGCCGCTGCGCCCACCCGCCCCCGTCGGTGGCGAAGAAGAACAGCCCGTCGGTCCCCTGCAGGGCCGCATAGGCGGCGGCCAGCAGCGGCATGTCGGTCCGGTAGCGGTTCGGAGACGGCCAGTTGACCTCGCTCAAGGTCGACGGCTTCCCGTTGTAGGCGAGGTCCATGATGGGCAGGCCGAACGAGATCACGCCCGGCTTGTTGCTCTCGAAGCGCAACGCCAGGGCGTCGTCGTATCGATCCCCGGCCGTGATCGCAGACGCCGCCCGCGGACCCTCGTGGACGGGGTCGAAGTAACCATGGCGATCGATGAAGTCACACCCCGCGTTGGACCACTTGTCGAGCGGCCCCAGGACGCGCGCGTCCGCCGTGATCCAGTTCGAGCCGGTCACGCTGCCCTTCCAGCCGAGCTCCTGCTTCACGAAGCGGTAGGCGTCGTCGAAGTAGGCGCGCTGCAGCTCGGCCAGGAACTCGAGCGTATCCCGGGCGCGCGCGTCGCGGCGGCGCAGGATCTCGAAGGGGAGCATCACCCCGGCCCGTCCGCCCGCCTCGTCGTCACCCTGGACCGGGCCGCCGCCCCAGCGCGCGAACGTCCGCGCCAGCGAGGGATCCCGGCGCGCCCGAAGCCAGGCACCGAACCGCCGCTCCAGGATCTGCATCTGCGGCGCGGGCACTGACTGGTACGGCTTGAAGGTCCAGAAGAAGATGCTGTCCTCGTTGACGACCTCGATGAACGCCAGCGCCGGGTCCTGACCGAGCGGCACGCCCGTCTTCGGATTTCGCGAGGTGAGGACGGTGCGCCACCAGCCGCGCTGCGCCGCCTGCACGCAGGGGTTGAAGAAGGACGCGGCGAACGGCCGCTGATCCCCCTCGTACCCATCGAAGCACGCCACCCCGCCCGCGTTCAGCCAGACCGGGTAATACGACGAAAGGCCCAGATAGATCCCTTCTTGCTTCAGCGCCGCGACCAGCCGGTGAAGGCCCTCGAGCTTGGTGGGATCCACCCGCGCGAAGTCCTTGCCGCTCCACAGGGGCGCGTGCAAGCGGACCATGTTGACCCCGAACTTCGCCAGCATGCGCGCATAGCGGCCCAGGTCCGCCGCGTCACTTCCGAGGACGTCGCCCGAAACGTTGACCGCCCAGAAGCGCTCGGGCTTTCCGGTCTTCTCGTGCACGAAGGCGTCGCCCCTCGCCTGGATGAACCCACCGTCCCCGGCGCGCGCCTCGTTCAGCCAGCGCAGGTCGAGCCGCGCCGCCGCCGAGAACGGATCGCTGTCCGGCTCGAACGCGAACCACCCGGCGGGCACGTCGGCGTTGCCGTACTTCTCTCCTGGTTTCAGCCGACCACGCGCCACGAACGGCCCCGCCGCCAGCACGAAGCAATCGAACGCCACCGTCGCGTTCGGCTCCAGCAGCTCGATCTTCACGCGGTGCTTGCCGGCCCCGAGCTTCACGCCGCCCCCGCTGACCCAGCTGGCGCTCAGCCCCTTGGCGATCTCGACGGCGTCCAGCAAGACGGCGTCGGCGCCCACCACGCGCCAGGGCTGGTCGTCGACCCGCCATCGAAACGGCCCGTGCCGCCAGAACTTGCGGGCGTAGAAGCGGTACTCGCGCGCCTGCGGGACGGCGACGTCGTATTCGAGGAACAGGATCTGACCAGGCTCGTACGCGCCGATCCACGCGCCGCCCGAGAGCCCGGCCGCGGAATGTGGATCGGGGGGCTCGAACGGATTCCTCGACGAGAAGTTCGTGGCGGCGGGCGCCTCCGCCTCCCACCAGATCCAGTCCTTGCCGCCGGCCCCCCCGGGCGAGGCCCCCGAGGCCGCGGGTCGCGCCGCGCCCGGCGACGACGCGCACCCGAGCGCCGCGAGGACGCTGGCGACCGAGGCGACCGCTCGAGCCCCGCGGCGGCGCCTTCGCCTGGGAAACGAATCGTTCACGACGACGGCACCCGAGGACACCGGCGGCATGATGACACGGCACGGCCCGTTTCGCCGCGACGCGAAACCGCTACTCGGGCGGGTTCGGGGGCGCTACCATCGACGGACGCGAAAACCGGTGAGGTTTTCGGGCGAGGCGCCGAAGATAGGGAGCAACATGCGTACCTTCGAGGGTCGTGGGGATCTGGCGAGGACCCGTTCGAGAAGCGCGGGCCCCCGCTGCGCCCGCGCGCCGGGGCCTGCTCCCGCCGCGTTCCGGTCGCTGGCGCTGGTGGTCTCGACCGGCCTCGTGGCGGCCCTGACGGCGTGCTCGGGCTCGAACGCGATGGGCCCACCCCTCGGCTCCGGAGGGGTCGGGCTGGGCGGCGCCGCGGCGGGCATGGGCGGCGGCACCTCGGCGACCGCCGGGGCGCCAGGCAGCGGCGGCGCGGGCGCTCCCGGCTCGGGGGGAGCCCCCAACACGGGCGGGGCCCCGGGGCCCGGCGTCGGCGGGAGGTCGGGCGGTGGCCCGGCCACCGGCGGCGTGACCGGCACGGGCGGCGCTGCCGGTGCCGGGCTGGGCGGCGCGACCGCTGGCACCGGCGGGCGTGGCGCCGCGGGGCGGTCCGGCGGGGGCTCCGGCGGCGCCACGGCAGGCGCGGGCGGCTCCATGACCATGGCGGGCTCCGGGGGGGCGGGCGGGACGGCCGCCGAGATCCCGCCCGGATACGTCCCCGCCATCATGGGCGTCGGTTACGGGGGCGTCCGGATCGTGTCGCGCGACGGCGGCAAGACCTGGGGCGATCGGGTGATCATCCCGGGCGCGAAGGGAGACGACGAGGGCCTCCTGCGCGCTGTCGCCTACGGCAAGGGCATGTGGATCGCGACCGGATGGAAGTACTTCACGTCCACCGACGGCATCAACTGGACCGACCGCGGCATGGTCGACGACGGCTCACTGAAGGGCTGCCACGTCGTCGAGGGCCTGACCTACGCCAACGGGAACTTCTACGCCGCCTGCTCCGGGTCGCCGGGCGTCGTGTACCGGTCGAGCGACGGGTCGAGCTGGACCAAGATCGCGAACATCGGCAACACCCAGGGGCACACGTACATGACGTACCGAGGCGGCAAGTTCGTCGCCTACGGTGACTCCTTGACCACCTTCCAGTCGACCGACGCCGTCACCTGGACCGTGATGGACGGCGTCTCGGAGGGGACGTACTGCCTGGGCGCGTTCATGAACCGCAGCGACTGCCACGACGCGACCTGGTTCGAGGACGGCTTCTGGCTGAACGTGCAGTGGCCGGGGGGCATCGTGCGCTCGACCGACGGCAAGAAGTTCGAAACCGTGTTCACGGACGAACGCGACTACACGGTCTATCAAGGCCGGGCCTTCACCCCCGGCTACGTGGCGCCCCGCTGACCGTCGCCCCTGCCCCGGACCTTGCATGACGAGGTCAACCGTGTATGAAGTCGGTCATGTCTCGAAAGCGAGTCTTGGTGACCGGCGGCTCGGGATTCCTCGGGTCCCACCTGTGCGAGCGGCTGCTCGCCGATGGGCACGAGGTCGTTTGCCTCGATAACTTCTTCACCGGCAGGCGAACCAACATCGAGCACCTGCTGGACGACCACCGCTTCGAGCTGCTCCGTCACGACATCACCGAGCCGCTGACCCTGGAGGTCGACGAGATCTACCACCTGGCCTGCCCCGCCTCGCCGATTCACTACCAGCGGAACCCCGTGCGCACCATCCGCACGGCCGTCCAGGGGACCCTGAACGCCCTCGACGTGGCGCGCGAGGCGCACGCGCGCATCCTGATCGCGTCGACGTCCGAGTGCTACGGCGATCCGACCGAGCATCCCCAGAAGGAGACCTACTGGGGCAACGTCAACCCGATCGGACCGCGCGCCTGCTACGACGAGGGCAAGCGGTGCGCCGAGTCGCTGGCCGTCTCTTACGCGACCCAGTACGGCGTCGAGGTCCGCATCGCGCGCATCTTCAACACCTACGGGCCACGCATGCACGAGAACGACGGCCGCGTCGTCTCGAACTTCATCGTGCAGTCGCTGCGCGGCCAGCCCATCACGATCTTCGGCGAAGGCCGCCAGACGCGGTCGTTCTGCTACGTCTCGGATCTGATCGAGGGCTTCGTGCGGCTGATGGCCAGCGCTCACGGCTCCGATCCGGTCAACCTCGGGAATCCCCGGGAGACGACGGTGGGCGAGCTGGCCCAGCTCATCCGCGAGCTGGTGGGCTCGAGCTCGCCCCTCGAGAAGGCGCCGCTGCCGAAGGACGATCCGACGCGACGCAACCCCGACATCTCGCGCGCCCGCAAGCTCCTCGGTGGCTGGGAGCCGACCGTCACGCTCGAGGAGGGCGTCGCCGCGACCATCGCGGACTTCCGCCGTCGGGTCCGGCCAGGCTCGGGCGATCCGAGCGGGGCGGCTTAACCGATCTCGAGCACGATCTTGCCGAAGGTCTCGCGCGCCTCCAGCGCGCGGTGAGCGGCCTGGATCTCGGCGAGCGGCAGCACGCGATCGACCACGGCCCTCAGCTGGCCGGCCACCATGCGATCCACCACCTCGAACAGGCACGACTTGGGGCCCATGGTCGAGCCCAGGATCGACAGGTGCCGCCAGAAGACGTGCCGCAAGTTCAGCGGCGCCTCGTAGCCGTCCGTGGCGCCGCACGTGACGACGCGCCCGCCGCGCGCGCAGGCCACCACCGACTTGGGGAACGTCGCGGCCCCGGTGTGCTCGACCACCACGTCCGCCCCCCGCCGCCCGGTCACGCGCTTGACCGCCGCGACCAGCTCCTCGGCGACGTAGTCGATGGTGTCATCGGCGCCGAGCGCCCGCGCCAGCTCGAGCTTGCGCGCCGTCGACGCGGCGGCGATCACGCGCGCGCCGAACAGCTTCGCGATCTGGATGGCCGCCACCCCCACGCCTGACCCGGCGCCCAGCACCAGCACCGTCTCGCCGGGCCGCACGCGCGCGTTGTCGACCAGCATGTGCCACACCGTGATGAAGGTGGTGGGAACGGCCGCCAGCTCCGAGTCGCCGAGCCGCTCCGCGCCGGGCGGCAGCTTCACCAGGTTGGCGGCTGGCACCACGACGTACTCGGCCATCGCCCCGTCGGTGTGCTCGCCCAGCATGCGGAACTCCGGGCAAAGGTGGTCGCGCCCACCCAGACACTCGCGGCAACGCCCGCACGTGATGGCCGGGTTGACGACCACCCGTTCACCCTCCGCCACGCCGCGCACGCCGGCGCCCACCGCGCTGACCAGACCGCAGGCGTCGCCTCCGGTGATATGGGGCAACGCGATCTTCATGGCCGGCAACCCGCGCCGCATCCACAGGTCGATGTGATTCAGCGCGGCCGCCTTCACGCGAAGCTGAACCTCGCCCGGCCCGGGGAGGGGCACCGGCACCTCGGCCACCTCCATCACCTCGGGGCCGCCGTGGCCGCGAAACAGGGCCGCGCGCATGGTCAGGCTCACGGACCGCGCGCGCCCCGCCGCGCTCCTCGATCGACGGGCGCCCGCCCGCCCGACCGGCGGGCCTCGCCGACGACCGCCGTGACGGCGGCCAGGAAACCGTCGATGGTCGAGTCGGGCAGCTCGCCCATGTTGGCCACCTGGATGTGCCGCGCCGCCAGCGCGGCCTTGCACTTGTAGATGATGAACCCGCGATCTCGCACGCCCTGATAAAGCTCGTCGACGGCCAGCGAGTCCGGCAGGCGCAGCGTCGAGATGGTCAGCGACTCGCGGCCGGTGTTCGTCAGCGACTCGAAGCCGAGATCGGCGAACACCCGCCGGATGCGGAGGTTGCGCCGCCGATAGACCTCGCGGCGCGCCGGCACCCCGCCCTGCTCGGCCAGCTCGTCGAGCGCAGCCTCGAGCGCGAAGATCGCCGACACCGCCGGCGTGAACGGCGTTTGCCACGACTCGCGCTTCACGCGCAGATAGCGCCCGAGGTTCAAGTAATAGCTCCGAGGCGCAATGGTCTCGAGGCGCGGCAGCACCTCCGGCGCGAGGCACAGGAACGAGACCCCCGAGACCGAATGCAGGCACTTGTTGGCCGACGACAGGCACACGCCCACGCCGTCGCGCGCGACGTCCACGTCCTCGGCTCCCAAGGCCGAGACCGCGTCGACGATGGACACCACGCCCCGGGCGCGGCACACCGCGCCGATCGCGCCCACGGGGTTGAGCAGTCCGACCGAGGTCTCGTGGTGAATCATGGCCAGCGTGTCGATGGCCCGATCGGCGTCGAGCGCCCGCGCCACCTCGTCCGGCCGGGGGAGCTCGCCCCAGGGCAAGCGGAGCTTCACGGTCGTGATCCCGTGCAGCTCGGCGATCTCGCCGAGGCGCTCGCCGAACGCGCCGTTGCTGACCACCAGCAGCTTGCGATCGGGCGCGACGACCGACGCGATGGACATCTCCATGGCCGCCGTACCCGATCCCGTCAGCAACAGGATCTCGTGCCGCTCGCTGGCCCCGAAGACCGGGCGCAGCTTGCTCTCCAGCCGGCGCACGACGCCGGCGTAGTCGTCGTCGCGGTGGCACACGTCGTGGTGAACCAGCGCCGCCTTCACCCGCGCCGAGGTCATGACCGGTCCCGGGTTCAACAGCACGTGGCCGGGCTGATCCTTCTCCGCGATCAAGCGCTCCACCAGGGCCAGCGTGTCGGCCTCCGGCGACGGCGGCGCGGCGTTCACGTCCGGGCGGGCCAGCTCGTCGCCGTAGACGCGCAACAGCCACTCGGCGTGCAAGCGCATCTGGGGCGAGTCGACGTCCTGCCAGAGCCGCTGCTGGACGTCGTGCGCCTCGACCAGGCCCGCGGCGGCCGCTGCCTGCACCCCCTCGGTCAACGACGGCCGTCGCAGCCCGTCGAGCGCGCCCAGCAGGGTCGGCGACATGACGAACAGGCCCGTGCTCACGCCGTCCGTCGCGGCCAGGCCCTTCCCGATGGCGACCACCTTCGTACCGCGCAGCTTGACCTTGGTCGCATCTTCGATGTCGAAGACGCGTGCCAGGTCGCGATCGACCCCGACCACCGTCTGGTCGCCGCTGGCTGACGACGCGCACAGCTCGGCCACCAGCGACGGCGCCGCGATCTGATCCGCCATCACCAGCAGCGTCCGCTCGGTCACGAACGAACGAGCGGCCTGCACCGAAAGGCCGTTCGGTCCCTGCCAGTCCGCATTCTCGAAGATCTCCAGCTCGTCGAGGCCGGCGGCGGCCCGCTCGCCTTGCTTCGCCCCGAGCGCGGCGCGCAGTCGATCGCCCTGCCACCCCACGACGATCCCCACCTTTCGAACCCCCGCTCGGGCCAGGACCCGCAGGGTGCGCTCGATGAGCGTCGAGCTCCCGACACGGGTGAGGCAGTTCGGCGTGTCCGCGTCGCCAATCGGTTCGCCGCGCCCGGCGGCCAGGATCAACGCTCGCGTGATCACGTCGCCTGGGACGCGAAGGCGCGCGGCGGCGTCATCTGGACCTCGCCACGGAACGTCAGCTGGTACACCGAGTTCTCCGTCTCGACGTACAGCTTGTCGCCCTCCAGCGCACCCAGCATCCGGCGCACCGGCGTGGTCACCATGCGATGACCGTTCGGATCGCGGAAGATCACCATACCTCGCCCCACACTGGGGTAGCTGATGATGTAGCCCGCATAGACGCGCCCGACTCCCAGTGAGCCGTGGTCGCGACCGTGGTCGCGTATCTTACGGGCGGTCACACTGACCAAAGGATTTCCCCTCTGCGGGTCAGCTTAGCACCAATCCAGAGGCGTGGAAGGGGCCTTCGCCCCTCCCACGAGCCCTCCCCCCAGAGGCGTGGAAGGGGCTCCGCCCCTCCCACGAGCCCTCCCGGGACCTGGTCAGAGCCCGGATCCGTTGAACAGCGTCTTCTCCGGCGGGCGAAGCCCGCCTCCGATCCGTTAGGGAAGACCGGGACGTGAGGGGTGTGACTTGGGTGAGGGGACATTCGGCGAGCTCGACTTTGCAAGAAGACGGCCTGGTGAGGTCCGGCATTCAGGAAAGGTCGGAAGCGGACAGGAGGCAGACGGCGCTCCGTCAGTGTCGAGGAGGGTCGGTGTTTGAGGAGTTTCGGGCATATACTCGGGCCGCACGTATGCCCACACGCCCGGCGCCCCGCGGAAATTTGACGGCGGCCCTCGCCCTGGCCGCCGGGTTCGAGCTGATCGTGAACCGCCTGCTGGGGCACCTCTTCACGGTCCCCACTTGCCACACGGTCCTTGGGTGCCTGGCGCTCCGGTTTGGGCCGTTCCTGCTGTACCTGACGGGGCTCCTGGCCCTGGTGGTGGTGACCGGGGGCGTCGCCGGTCACCTCTGGCGAGGCGAGCTCTTCCCGCGCGGGATGCGCTTCACCGTCGCGGCGCTGTCCCTCGTCTTCGTGCTGCTGCTCGCCGCGTCGCTCTTCTTCGGGCGCGTGCCCGGCAGGTACGAGACCCACCTCAAGACCAGCTTCGGGTTCGTGGCCGGGATGGTCGCCCTGGCCTTCCTCGTGTCCGGCGCGGCGCCCCTCCGCGCCCGGCTGGGCCTGGTCCTGTTCGCGCTTCCCTCGCTCCTCCACGTGGCCGCGTTCGTGGCCGCCCAGGCCACCTGGTGGCGCGACGGCTGGGTGGGCCCCGAACGGATCACCCTGGCAGGCGAAGTGGCCCTGGTCCTGGCCGCCGCCGCCTCTCCGCTGTTGCTGCTGCCTGGCCCCGTCAAGCTGACGCGGACCGCACCCGCCCTGGCGATGGCGGCCGGGCTCACGACCTTCTTCTTCGTCGCCTCGCTCGGGCGGCCGGATCTGATGCAGGCCCTCGGCCTCTATGGGCTGCACCTCGATCTTCCCCGGGTCTGGTCGCCTCTCGGCGTGGGCTACACGCTGGCGCTGCTCGGGTTCACGCTGACCCTGGCTTCGCTGTTGCTCGGGTCGAGGGCCGCGCGATTGGCGGGCCTCGGTCTCGCTCTTATCGCGCTCGGCGGCTACCAGACCGCCTCGCCCGTCGAGCTCGCGCTGACGTTGACGGGCCTCATCGCCCTCGCGACCGGCCTGGCTCGCCAGGCCTCGAGCCTCCCCGAGGATCGCCGGGCCTCCTCGCCCGCGGAGTTGCGAAGCCTGCTCACCTCGATCGGCCAGCGGATCGCCGACGCCAGCCACGGTCACGCCGGGTCGACCACCCCCACCATCGAGGTCCACCCCGGCGAAGGCCCGGACGAAGACCACGGCACCGTACGAACCGTGCGCCGAGGTCGGCCCGTGGCGCTGGTCGCGCGGCGGGCGGGGCGAGGGCTCGACGATCTGAAGGTCGTCGTCGGCGCGCCACCGGCCAGTACGGCCCCGGACGCCACCATCGAGTCCCACGAAACCTGGCTGGCCCGCCGTCCAGAGACGCGTCCGGCCGGGACGCGCATCAAGACCGACGATCCGGCGTTCGACCGTAAGTGGGGGGTCTACGGCCAGGCGCCGCTCGGCGATCGCTCCCTGCGCAAGCGCGTGTTGGCCCAGCGTGAAGGCACCATCAGGCTCTGGTCGGGCGTGGCCGCCGAGCTCGTGGTGTCGGCACGGCTGACGAGTGGCGAGAATGGCTCCTCGCGCGGCAGGGATCCGCTGGGCGCCGTGATCGAGACCATCGATCTGCTGGAAGACCTCGTCGAGGCGAGCGAGCCGCCCCCCGCTCCCGCGCCTTCTCACGAGCCCGCCACGTCGAACTGAACGGGACTTCGGCTCACCGACGGCCGCGGCCGTCCGGATCAGGCCGGCGGCAGGCAGTGGTTGGCGGTCGCGCGGATCGATCGCCGTTGCGCCGCGCGGACGGCCCGGGCGATCGTCGCCGAGGTCGGCGGGGTAGCCACCGGCCGACAGGGGGAAGGCGAGCCTCGGACGGGAGGCGCCACGGGCGGCGCGGCAGCGGGCGCTGCGGGCGCCGCCGAGGGACCGAGCGACAGGATGGCGCGGGCCGTCGACGGTCCGGAGACGGCCAGATGTGCGCGCATGGTCACCACCATCCGACGACCGATCCCCTTCACCCTGACGAGCTCGTCGACCGTGCGAAAGGGGTGGCGCGCGCGATAGGCGAGGATGCCGAGCGCCTTGGACGGTCCGATACCGGGTAAGGCCGAGAGCAGCTCGACCGGTGCTGTGTTCAGGTTCACGACCCCCTCGACGGTCTTCCCGGCGGCGCGCGCCCGCTCGCTCGCGAGACCGATGGCGAGCCCCAGCCCGAACACCACCACGAGTGGCGCGCGTGTCGTCGGAGTCGGCGGGACAACCACGACTCCTTGTCGGCACGCATCGAGAACCGTTGCGCGGAAATTTTACTGGCGCGGCCGCGCGCGAGCCCCGAGCATAGGCGGCGGACCACCGTGACGCCCAGCCCGCCCGACAAGCCCTCCGGTCTGTCCACTTCTGGCGCCGAGGTCGCGTCATCGACGACGCCGGCCGCCGCGTCAGCCCCCGTCGTCACGCCGCCCGCCCGCCGCTCCCGGCGAGCGTTGCTGTGGACCTTCACGACCTACTTCGGCGAGGGCCTCCCCTGGAGCTTCCTGCACCAGATGGGCACCGAGTACCTGACGGCCATCAACGCGTCGAAGACCCAGATCGGCTCGACGTCGCTGCTCCACCTGGCCGTCACCTTCAAGTTCGTCTGGAGCCCCCTCGTCGATCTGTTCGGACGCTTGCGCACCTGGGTCATCGTGCTGCAGCTGGTCCTCGGCGGCGGCATGTTCGCGGTCGCCGCCATCGCGCCCTCACACAACCTGAAGCTGTTCTGGGTGGCGGTGGGCCTCCTGTCCATCGTCCACGCGACGCACGACATCGCCTGTGACGGCTTCTACCTGTCGGCCCTCGACAAGGCGAAGCAGGCGCTGTTCTCGGGTGTGCGCGTGGCGGCCTTCCGCGTGGCGATGATCGCCGGTAACTCCGGGCTGGTCGCGCTGGCCGGGCTCACCGACAACAACTGGGCGCTCGCCTTTGGCGCGGCGGCGATCCTGATGATCGCGACGGCGCTGCTGAACGCGCTGGCGATGCCGCGCGCCGCAGAGGCCGGCTCATCCCGGTCCGCGCCGCCCGCCGCCTCGCTCGCCCAGGAGGCCGGCGCGGGGAGCGCCGCGGTGAACGCGACACCGGCCGGTACCGAAGCAAAAGGCCGCCGCTTCTGGGAGGCCTACGCGTCGTTCCTGCTGCAACCGCAAGCCGGGTTGGTCCTGTCCTTCATGTTCTTTTACAAGCTGGGCGACATCATGATGTTCGCGATGTCGAAGCCCCTCCTGCGCGACATCGGGATCGACACCACCCACCGGGCGATCCTGAACGGGATCGGCACGACGTCTTTCATCGTGGCCTCCCTCGTCGGAGGCGCCGTCATCGCGCGCCGGGGGCTGGCGCGCTGCCTGGCCCCCATGACCCTGTTCCAGAACCTGGCGATCCCGCTCTACATCGGCCTGGCCGTGTGGAGGCCGCGCTTCGGCTTCGTCGTCCCGGTGGTGATCATCGAGCAGTTCGCGTCGGGGATCGGCGGCGCGGCCCACGTCGTGTTCCTCATGCGTCGCTGTCGCACCGCCTTCTCGGCGTCCCACTACGCCTTCGCCACCGCGGTCGTCTCGCTGGGCAGCACGCTGGCGGGGACGGTGTCGGGCCCCATCAACGAGGCGCTGGGCAACGTCGGGTTCTTCACGGTCGCCTTCGTGGCCAGCTGGCCCAGCCTGGTCCTGGTGTTTCTGGTGCCGAAGGACGATCTCGAGGTCGCCTCCGCGGCCAGCGCGGTCCGACCGCGCGGCTGACCGCGGTCGATCAACGCGGGCGGGTCACGAAAGGCGGGCCGGTCTCGACCGAGTCGAGATCCTCGGCGCTGAAATAAGCGCCGACCAGCTCTCGCAATCCCGGCCGCGTGTAGACGTCGGCCCGGGGGGTCAGGATCAGGTCGACGATCACCTGGGCCACCTCCTCGACGGGCTGAGCTCCCGGCAGCGCGCGCGAGTCCGGGCCGCCGTGGCGGGCGTTGAGGCCGAACTCCGTGGCCACGATACCCGGATGAACGGCCGAGACGACGACGCCCGGCGCGCTCTCGCGCAGCTCCATGCGCAGATTCGCGGTCAGGCCGTTCACCGCGTGCTTCGCCGCCGAATAGGCCGACCGGAAAGGAGCCGTCGGCAGCCGTCCCAGCACCGACGACACGTTGATGATGTGCCCGCGGCCCCGCTCCCGGAAGTGCGGCAGCACCGCCTGCATCCCGTACAGGACCGACTTCACGTTCACGGCCATCATCTCGTCCAGGTCGGCGTCCGTCAGCTCCGAGACGAGGCGCGTGATGCCGCGCCCCGCGTTGTTGATCCACACGTCGACCCGGCCATGGTGGCCCAGCGCCCGATCGAGGAGCTGCTGCACGTCGGCGCGTCGCGTGACGTCGGCGACCACAAAGAGCGGCGTGCCCCCGCAGCGGCTCGCCACGCTGGCCAGGGCCTCGGCTCCCCGCGCCGCCAGGACGGGCCTTCCTCCGCGCCGGGCCACCAGCTCGGCCGTCGCCGCGCCGATCCCGGCGCTGGCGCCGGTGATCACGACGACCCGCCCATCGAGCGAGCCCACGCCCGGCGCTGCCGCCGCGGCTTCGGCGGAGGCGGCCGTCATTCGCGAGGCTCCGTCCCGGATCCGAGCCCGGAGTCGATCCACGCCTGCCGGAACGCCGCCAGGCGCGGCCAGCGGCCGAGCTCGGTCACCTCGCGAAAGACCAGCCAGTCCAGCGTGCAGCCGAGGGACAGCATCGAGCCCCGGTACGGTCGCTCGAGCCGAGGGGTGCGCCCGTCGAGCCAGGCCAGCGTGCGGTCCACGCGGTGACGTTGCTTGGCGATGTAGCCCTTTTCGGAGAACCCGTCGAGCCGCAAGTAGCGGTGATTGATGGCCGCATCCAGCGCGCCCTCGACCACCACCTGCAGCGCGCGGTCATCCAGGTCGGCGGGATCGAGATCCCAGCCGCTCTGCCGCAAGGCGGGCTCCGCGACGCCCCAGATCCATCGCGCGATCAAGGACGAGTCGGGCAGCGGCAGATCCGGCGCGTCTCGCACCAAAACCGGCACCTTGCCGAGCGGCGCCGCCTTGGCCGACACGGCGGCGCCCTCGTCGGTCCGCGTGTCGAGGAACTCATGCTGACGCCCGGAAGCCGCCAGCAGGATCCGAACCTTTCGCGTGTACGGCGACGTCGTCGTCCCGAGCAAGATCATCTCGAAGTGATAGCGCCGCTCGTCGGATTGAGCCACACCCGCCTTCCTGGCGCGAGGGCATCGCGCCTTCCTCACGGGAACGGGGCCGCGAGCCGGCCCCGTCAAGATGCGGAGGGGGGCGAGATCACCGCGGGCAAAGGGACAGCGAGCCATCTGCCGACGACGGGATGGGGGCGCAGAATTTCGGCGGCGTCCCGGCCGGGTTCAAGGTCAGCGCCAGAGTCCCACAGGTCCCGGTGGCGCGGCACACGTAGCCTCCGCGGCAATCGCCGTCGCCACCGCAGGATTGGACGCAGGCCCGCTTCTCGAGGCTCCTGCGGGCACACGCGGCCTGGCCGGGGTTCTTGACGTCGGGCAGGCACTCCTCGTCCACGTCGCAGCACACCCCCGACATGGGGCCACTGCACGTCGCGGTCGCGTCGCAGGCCTTGGTGGGATCGAGCAAGGGCTGCTCGGGGAAGAATCGCATGCAGACCGAGTCCTCGGGACACGAGCGCGCGTCGCAGCCCTCGATCAGGCAGTAGCCGCCCGGTTGGGAGAGGTCGCAGGTCCGGGTGCCCCCGCTGGGGTCGCAATCCGCGCTGTTGGTGCACGCGTCGCCAATCTTGTGCCCACAGGCGGCCAGGCCCGAGGCGACAGCCAGCAAGAGTCCCAACCTCAGCCACCGAAACCAGGCCCCGCTCTCGATCGAGCGGAGCGGCACCACGGCGGCGCGGACCGTCCCCGGGGACCCGGAGGCAGGAGGGAGGGGCGAGAGCGGAGCGGCGAGTGGAGCGGCGATCACGACGAGGTGGCCTCGGCTTTTACAATATTCGTCCCCGCCGCGCGACCCGCGGCCGGCTGGCCCGGGCGCTTCGCGTCGGCATGGTTCTTGTTGGAAGACTCACCGCGTGACTGACGAGTTGTCTGGACCAATCGCGGTATCGGTTCCCCAGGCGGGGAATCGATTGGTAGATGGCGGGTTTGACCCCCGGCCTCTCGATGACTGCTGGGCGGGGATGCTGAGCGAGTTTCGAAACCACCTGACGATCTTCCTGGCGGGGACCACGGAGCTGTCGGCGACGCTCCCCCACTCGCTGGCCGCCCAGTTCGCGGATCGACTGGACGACATGGAGGCGAGCGCGGAGTTCCTGCAGACCCTCCTCGTCTGGATGGACACCTCGATCAGCGGCGGCGCGCTGGTGATGGCCGAGATCGGCGACGTGTTCCGCCGGACCGAGAACCTGGCGAGCACCGGCCTCCCGCACCGAGCGCACATCTTCTTCGAGGCGCGGCCCGGGGGCGTCCGCAACCGCGGGGCGGCCCTCGAATGCGCCCTGGCGGCGCTCCTGACCGAGCTCGGCCGCTTGCCGCCGGTCCGTACGCCCGACGCGTACGGCTCCCCCGGCCGGGTCGACATCCGGGTCTACACGACGCCCCAGCGCGGCTCGCTGTCGATTCACATCGAAAGCAACGTCGAGAAACCAAGGACTCCGGGTGGCTGGCGCGTGGCGCTGGCGCGGGTCCTCCTCAGCCAGGTGGGCGCGACGCTCGAGGCCCCCGCAAATACGGCCGACACCGCCGACTCCCACGCGGGGTTCATCGTTCGCTTTCGCTTCAAGTAGGTAGACGGAAACCCTGCCCCCCCACCCGCCCGCGGCTTTTTGCCGGGGGTCTCGCGCCAGCTCCCCCCTGAGAGGTACGAGTCCCCCGGCTCTTTTCTTTACGAGCGCCCGTGTCACGTCAGGTCCTAGCCCCGATCTCGGCGAGTGAAACCCGGTTTCGAAACCCACCCCGGCGGGTGTCACCTCGACCCACGCGATCCTCGACGGAGCGGGGCCGCCGCGTGTGTTATGCTGCCGCGCATGTCCTCGCGGCGGCGGCGCGCGCGCCCGATTCCCCCCCGATCTTCCGCCGGCAAATGAGGGTCAGGTTCTGGGGCGTCCGCGGCTCGCTTCCCGTCCCGGGTCGGAAGACGGAGCGTTACGGGGGCAACACCTCGTGCGTCGAGGTGACGTCGCTCGCCGGCACGCGGATCATCATCGACGCGGGCACCGGCATTCGCCGCCTGGGGCAAGAGCTGATGCGCCAGGAGTTCGAGAGCGGACGGGGGACGGCCCACCTCCTCATCTCGCACACCCACTGGGACCACATCCAGGGGCTGCCGTTCTTCGCGCCCCTCTACCAGGCGGGCAACCATCTTTACGTGTACGCACGCCGGCGGGACGACCTGCACCTGCGGGCCGTGTTCGCCTCGCAGACCGGCGCTCCCTATTTCCCGACGTCGATCGAAGAAGCCAAGGCCGACATCTCGTTCCGCGAGCTGGCCGATTCGGCCGAGTTCGAGATCGGCGACGTGACCGTGGCGTGCGCGCGCCTGAACCACCCGTACGTCGCGACGGCTTACCGCCTGTCGGTCGACGGGGCGTCGATCGCGTACGTCTCGGACACCGCCCCGTTCTCCGACATCCTGTTCGAGAATCAGTTCATCCCGCGCCCGCCCCTGGGACGGGTGCAGCTGGCCGAGGGCGATCGCGTGAAGCTGCGCGACATGCGCGACGGCGTGATCCGCTTGTGTGAGGGGGCGGACCTGGTCATCTACGACACGATGTTCACGGCCGAGGACTACGAGAAGTTTCCCCACTACGGGCACTCTCGCCCGCGCGACGCCCTGGACGTTTGCCGGATGGCCGGCGCCCGCCGGCTGGTGTTGTTCCATCACGCACCCGAACGGTCGGACAGCGAAGTGGACGCCATCCTCGACGCGACCCGCGCCGAGGCCCAGAGGTCCAAGCTCTCGTTCGCGCTGGACGCCGCCTTCGAAGGCCTCGACCTCGAGCTGGGTCCGAGCACGCCGGGCGACGGGCGACTGGCCAGGCTCGGCGGAGGCGAGCAGAGCGCGGGGAGCAGCGCCTGATGGAGGTGACGTTCTGGGGCGTGCGCGGGTCGATCCCCGCACCGGGACCGGGCACCGTTCGCTACGGTGGCAACACGGCGTGCGTGTCGATCCGGACCGCCGACGGCGGCTTGCTGGTGCTCGACTGTGGAACGGGCGCGCGCAACCTCGGGCTCGCGCTGCTGGGCGACGGCAGGGCAGGCCGCGAAGGGAGCGGCTTTGGCGCCGGCACCGGCGAGGCGGCCATCCTGCTGTCGCACACCCACTGGGACCACATCCAGGGCTTCCCGTTCTTCGGACCGCTTTACGTCGAGGGAAACCGCTTCCAGATCTACGGGCCGGCCGAGAGCTCGGCGCTCCTCGAGGGAATCCTCGAGGGTCAGATGGCCCCGCAATACTTCCCGGTGCAGACGCTCAAGAACATGGGCGCTCGCATCGAGATCGCCGCCCTGCCCGCCGGGACCACGCGCGAGATTCTCGGATGCCGCGTGACGGCCGCGATCAACCCGCACGGGCGAAGCGGCGCGATGGCGTTCCGGATCGAGGAGCGCGGACGAAGCGTGGTGTACGCGAGCGACGCCGGCTATGCGCCGGAGGGCCCCTCTCCCGAGGTCATGGCCCTGTACGCCGGCGCCGACCTGCTGATTCACGACAGCACCTTCACCGCCGAGGACCGCGCGCGATATCCGCATCGAGGCCTGTCGTCGGCGAGCGAGGCCGTGCAGGCGGCCGTCCGCGCGGGCGCCGGCAAGCTGGCCCTGTTCCACTACGACCAGGACTACACCGACGCGGAGGTCGACGCCCTGGTCGAGCGGGCGCGACACGAGCTGGCGAGATCCGGCGCGGCCACCGAGCTGCGGCCCGCCGTCGAGGGCGAGACGATCAGCGTCTGAGCCTGCCGGCAGTCCGCCGCCGCCCCGAATGGGACGCGCGCCGATCAGTCCCGTGGCCCGTCAGTCCCGTGGCCCGTCACTCGCTGGCGACGACGTAACCCTTGTCGAGCAGCACCTTCAGCTTCTCGGCGATGGTCATGTCCGTCAGCGGGCATTCGTCGAACACGGCGCGCACCGTCTCGGCGCCGAGGGCGACCTGAAAGACGTCCAGCTCCTCCGGGCCGAGGTCGCGCAGCTTGGCCTCGAGCGGATGGGGAATCGCCAGGGTGGCCGTCAGCGGCGGCAACTTCTCGGCGTGCACGCGGTACTCGTCGAGCTGCCGCATCCCCTCCATCAGCAGCCCCTCGGTCGAGTCATTCAGCTCCTCGATCACCTCGCGCTCGTCGGGCGGCTCGAGATCGAAGAAGCCGGACGTCCACGCCAGCATGCGGTACATCGCCTTCCGCGGCCCGGTGTTGAAGCTCTCGTCGATGCTGGCGAAGTAGATCTGGCCTTTGCGAAGGTAGATCTTGCCCACGCCGAGGTCGGACCGGATCACCAGCACGCCGGATTTGCGGCTGGTCGACAGGAGCTGCAACAGATCGGGCAGCGGGATCTCCTCGATGCTGCCCGACATCGACTTGGTCTGCGGGCGCTTGTTGCCCGCCACCACCAACCGCGAGCGCGCCTCGTTCTCGGTGATGCTGGTGTTCTGCTCGCCGGCGGTGGCCACCAGCTTGATGATCGACGTGCCGATCAGGATGCGATCGCCGTCCTTGATCTCCGAGACGCGCACCTTCTCGCCGTTGACGAACGTTCCATTCGTGGAGCCGAGGTCCTCGATGGTCACGACCTTCTCGTCGGTGACGATCTTGGCGTGCTTGCGCGAAACCATGTCCTCGACCAGCACCATG
>Ga0068853_100000845_pt1 | contig 21371 bp, 15 predicted proteins | sample KBSCornC32_FD_65655 | JGI IMG/M metagenome (GOLD analysis project Ga0068853, IMG submission 65655) | Corn rhizosphere microbial communities from Kellogg Biological Station, Michigan, USA - KBS Corn C3-2 | ecosystem: Host-associated > Plants > Roots > Rhizosphere > Soil ...
CCGTATCCCGTACGTCTATGCCCACAGACGACATGCTCAGCGCTTCGGCTGCCGCAGCAAACATCCTCAAAGTGCCGATGCCGCAAAAGGCATCCGCGGACGAGGACCGTCGTCTGGCCGGCGCGTGCGCGAAAGGCGACTCGGCGGCGTTCGAGCGGATCTACAGGACGCACGGTGAACGGATGAAATCGATCGCTTTCAACCACCTCGGCAACGTCAGCGACGCGGAAGACGCGGTGCAGGAGACGCTGCTGAAGGTCCACCGCGCGGCGGCGAGCTACAGCGGTGAGGCGTCGTTCAGCACCTGGATGTACCGCATCCTCATCAACACCTGCTACGACGCGTTGCGCCGGCGCAAGCGACGACCGGAAGAGGAAGCGATGGATGCGATGCCGGTCGAGCGCGGCACGACCTCCGTCGACGACGCCAAACGCATCACCCTCCGCAAACTCCTCGGCAGGCTCACCGAACAGCGCCGTAGCGTCTTCACCCTCTTCGAGATCGAAGGCCTCTCGCATGCGGAGATCGCCTCGATCCTCGGCATCACCGAAGGCAACTCGAAGTGGATTCTCTTCTCGACCAAGAAACAGCTCCAGGAAATGTGGAAATCGCGATGATGACCTGCGACGAATTCGACGCGCTTCTTCTCGAGGGCGACGAAGCCTCGATGGCGGCCGCCGCACGGCACGCGCACGACTGCGCCGCCTGCGCAGAGCGTTTGAACGACTGGAACGACATCTCCGCCACCGCGAAGTCTCTCCACGCCACGTGGCAGAACGACATGCTCTGGCCGCGGATCAACCGCGCGCTGCAAAATGAGACGCGGCCGGCGCAATCGCGCTTCTGGCAGATCGCCGCGGCCGTCGTCCTGACGATCGGCATCGGCGGCGGCACGTGGTACGCCGTCCACGAACGGGCCGACCAGCGCGCATTCGACCGCTCCATCCTCCGCGACCAGGCACTCCTGAACGTCGAACAGGCGGAGCGCGCGCACGTTGCCGCCATCAACCAACTCGAGAAAGTCGCGACGCCGAAGCTCGACGATCCCGCGACGCCGCTTCTCGTCAGCTACAAAGAAAAACTGATGCTGCTCGACGACGCCATCGCCGAATGCGAGACCGTCATCCAGCACAACCGAAACAACGCGCACCTTCGCAAACAGCTCCTCACCATGTACTCGGAGAAACAGAGGACGCTGCAGGACGTGCTGCGGGAGGAACCTCATGGAACGAATCAGTAAGACGATTCTCGCCGCGCTTCTCTTCGTCGCGCCGGCGCTTTTCGCATCCGACCGTTACGAACATCCGATCCATGCCGCGCTGGCGTGGAAGGGCGGAAAAGTCACCATCGACCACCGATTCGGCCGGCTCGAGCTCCACACGACCGGCGGGAACGAAGTGAACGTCCAGGGCACCGTCCGCAGCTCCGATCCGGAGTTCGGAAAGCAGATCCGCTTCAACGTCTCCGAGGCGGGGGGCGGCATCACGATCAGGACCGACGTCCCCTCCGTGCATTGGGAGGGCAACCTCTCGTACTCGATCGACATCGACGTCTCCGTGCCGGCGAACGCGCCGCTCTCCATCCGCAACCGTTTCGGCAGCATCAACGCGAGCGGCGTTCGTGCGCCGAGCGAGTTCACGAACGCGCAGGGCTCGATGCAGCTCAGCGACCTGCGCGGAGCGCAGCGCATCGAGAACTCGTTTGGCTCGGTCAACGTGACCAACAGCGCCGGCGACACCGTGATCCGCAATGCGAACGGCTCCGTCACCGTGACGCACGTCGGCGGCTCGCTCGACGTCTCCGACCGTTTCGGCAGCGTCCGCGTCGAGAACGTCGACCGGGGGCTGACGCTGAAGAACGAGAACGGCAGCGTCGACGTCCGCGACGTCGCCGGCAACGCCACGATCTCGACCTCGTTCGCCACCGCGACCGTCTCCAACATTCGCGGAGCGCTCGACCTCACCAGCACCAACGGCAACGTCACCGTGACCGACGCGGGCCGCACCTCGATCCGAACATCATTCGGCTCCGTCCGCGCCACGACCATTCACGGCGACGCCGAGGTGCACGACTCGAACGGAAACATCACGCTCGGCGGCGTCGAAGGCGGAGCGAGAGTGCGCACAACGTTCGGCTCCGTCTTCCTCAAAGGCGTCAACGGCCCGATCTCCGTCGAGAATCAGAACGGCGCGATCAGCGTGAGCGATCTGCCGTCCGGCAAGTGCCGCGACATGTCGCTCAAGACCAACTTCTCCTCAATACGCGTCGACCTGCCGCCCCACTCCGGCTACAACGTCCACGCCCGCACCAGCTTCGGTTCCATCCACTCCGAACTCCCGATCACCGCCGTCGGCTCGCTCTCCCAGGAGAACATCACCGGCACCATCAACGGCGGCGGCTGCCGGCTGGAGCTGGAGACCGCGAACGGGAACATCACAATCGAGTGAGTCCGGCGCGAACAGGCGCCTAGTCGCCCTGTTGATACCAGCGGAATGTCTTGCCCGTCCAATAGAGAATTCCGCTCGCGCTCTCACTTGCGTCGACGTAAACCGCCTCACCGATCAACGGCGGCGGCGGTCCCTCGCCCACGCCCTCCTCGATCGGGCGCTTCCCGTAGACGGACCAGCCGATCATCGGCAGATCGTCGAACCCGGAATTGTCTGCCCTACGAAGGCGCGTTCCGGCCGCGACGATCACAGGATGTCTGCCCGTGCCGCCCCAACAGACGATCAAACCGTGTTTCTTGTTTTCGGTGGAAACGACGCGAACAACATAGTCGAGCTTCCCGTCACCATCGAAATCTCCGCGCAGATAGAATGGATTGACGGTCGTCTCTATCGGATACTTGGAGGCGAGCGCGCCCTCCGTGCATCGTTGAATCTCACGTGGCACGTTGTACGTTAAGTCGCTCTCGCTATTGCCCGCGGCCGATGCCGCCGCGGCGAGAAGCAGTAGGATGATTTTCATGGTCGTCCCGACGCCAGCGTCTGTAATCGAGTAAGAAGAATCGCACGCGGATCAGCGCGCACCTCAACCGCGCCCTCCCGCGGCCTCTTCCTCTTGCCTTGCCGCCGTGAAAGTTGCAATTCAATTGGCGATATAGGCCGTAGAGGTGGCGATACTGTTGCGTGTAGTACCCGTTCGGGTTGTTCTCGATCTTCGACAGTTTCTTCAGGTGATGCATCATGTCGAGGCCGTCGGCGAGAATCTAATTCATGATGTCGAGCATGTCCCTGGCCTATTCCTCGGTGATGTCGCGGAGCTCGCGCCTGGCGTGGATCTGCTTTTTCTCCGCGATCGCGTATCTCTCCGCCGCGTCGGCCGCCGCGAGCGCTTCGAGTCCAATGTCACCGAGAGCCCCCGGCGGCAGAGGCACCTGCAGATCGCATTCACTGTCCCCTGGACGAGAACGATTCGATCAACCGTCGCTTCTTTCCGATCGGCGATTGCATGCACTGTCCTCCAGCCGAGATTCATCCGATCGCTGATCGTTTTTATTCGAGAGTCGGGATCATCCAAGCTGCCCGACAGGTTCGGCTTCTTCGATTACTCTCAACGGCAGCTTGCCGGTTGCGTCCAGAACCTCGATCCCGACTAGCTTGCCGTCGACGTCAAAGTCAAGGTTGATCATCCCTCCAACGCCGAGCGGGTCACACGGATACGACTTCGCCACACCGCCCGGAGCGATGCTGACGAAGTAGATGTAAGCCGCATTTGCGCGGCGGTCGAAGGTGATTCTCATGGCACCAGCGCTTTCAGATTCCTGATGTATTGAGGCGTTACATCGATCATGACGGTTCTGACTTCATTCCCAACCACAGCCACGAACGTCCGAGTACGCGGGTCGTAGTATTCCTCTTTGATCAGGCCTTCGTGAAAGTAGTGGAACATCTTGCCGTGAGGTGCCGCGGATCAGCGGCACCTCACCCGCGCCCTCCCGCGGCCTCTTCCTCTTGCCTTGCCGCCGTGAAGGTTGCAATTCAATTGGCGATATAGGCCGTAGAGGTAGCGATACTGTTGCGTGTAGTAGCCGTTCGGGTTGTTCTCGATCTTCGACAGTTTCTTCAGGTGATGCATCATGTCGAAGCCGTCGGCGAGAATCGACATCATGATGTCGAGCATGTCCCTGGCCTGCTCCTCGGTGATATCGCGGAGCTCGCGCCTGGCGTGGATCTTCTTCTTCTCCGCGATCGCATACTTCTCCGCCGAGTCGGCCGCTGCGAGCGCGTCGAGTCCCATGTCACCGAGAGCCTCGGCCCCCTCGCGAAGCCGTTTCGCCGTTCGGAAAAGGTCGTCGGGCTTGCGATACGGCAACAGGCTCTCGTCCACCGGCGGCAGAGGCACCTGCAGCGTCTCCATCGCTTTCAGATACCGCTGGCGAAGCTCCGGTTCCTTTGCGGCGAACGCCTCCCATTTCTTGACTGTTTCGTCGTAGCGCATTGTTCTCTCTCCCTTGCGCCGGAAATGGGCAGGGGGCGTCTTGTCACGCCCCCGGCCGCGTTTCCTAAACGCTCACTCTACGCCGGTGACCTCCGGCGTATCCAGAAGATGTTGCGGTGCGGGGGAAGGCCCCTGAGGAGCCGGCGCCGTGGTGTCCGGCGGCGGCGTTGCGGGCGTGGTCTTCCGTCCCCGCTCGATCCTCTTCAGGCGTTTGATCTCCCGAACGTGCGACACGAGGACCGCGTGCGCCGGGTCGCGTGCGAGCTGCGCGCCGATCGTGAATGCCTGACTGGCGAGTAGCACGAGCCGCTGACGGCGCACGAGGTTCGCGCCGCTGACGGCGTTCAGAAGCGTCCGCAGGTCGTCCTCGACCGCGGTCCAGCGGTTCGACTCGTCCTGCAGGCCGCGAACGTCTTCGATCGGCTGACCGACCGCCGACGAGACGTTGTCCGAGGCGCCGATGACGTTGAGCGACGCCTGAAGGACCGCCTCCGAAGTCCGGCCGAGCCGGCGAAGCGTCTCCCGCTGTTTCGGTGTGATCGGAGTCAGGTCCGGCATCTGCTCGCGCATGACGCGGAGCTGCTCGATCACGACTTCGGGCTTGAGCTGCGATCCCGGCTGCGGCGTATCCGCACCGGGGTTTGGGGTGGTACTGCTGTTCGTGAGGGTCTGGTTTTTCATATCGTTTCCTTTCAATCTCGACCGTGGGATGTTTGGCCGATGGAACGACATGACTCCTCGAGTAGCGCATGCCGGCCAACGGCTGGTGATGATTCCGGCGAGTGCGCGCGCGCACACCTCCGGTATCCACGGCAGGAGGAGCGTCGCTTCACTCCCGCAGGGGTACGGCTCGCTCGGCTATGCAGCTCTGTCGTCCGTACCCGTTGGCCGGCGACGTCGTTCTCAACGTGAGGACCGACTTCGCGCTAAATAGCGTAAGCCGCCCGAACGAAAAGTCAAGCGGAAAGTTCATGGCCGCGCAGATGACCGGCTCCTCCGGTCGTCATTCGACGGGCGGCGGAGAGCAACGAACGCGTGGCGCCCGCCATCGGACGCGTGGCGGCGGCCGTTGGGCGCGGACGTCGCCGGCGCGCTCGCGACGGAAGACCGATGCGATGCGGCCGGTCGTCCTGCCGATTGCGAGCGACTCCGCCGGTCTGCAGACGTTCGCCCGAGGGGTTGCGGCGGGCGTCCGTCGGCCGTGCATCGGCGACCGGCACGAGTCGCACGGCTCGCGCCACGGGGACGACGCTCGCCGGCGCAAAGATTCCGGCCGCCGTTCGCATGGCCAACGACATCCGGTGACGGTCGGACGAAGCCGATCCGCGAGGTGTCCGGACGCCGGTTCAGGTGCTACGGGAGCCGTCGCACACCAAACGGCTGCCGGTACGAGCGGGAAGAGCGTGTGTTCGCCGCCTAAGGCAACCGATTGCAGCACCCACGTTGTGCGGCCGCAATGTGCGACCTCGCCTGCGCAGGCCCAACGACTACCGGTCCAAGTCCGACGATGGCCGGCTCACGCAGGATGGCGCAGAACCGTCGGGGAGTGCGAACCTCGACTCTCACAGCCGACTTTCCGGGCGCTGTTCATCACGTCATTTCCGGGAGTCGTGAAACCGCCATCCATCGGTTTTCAGAACCGCGTATGCTCGCTCGGCGAGATAACTTTTTTCTCTCCGTCGGAATTACGTTGGGGGAATGAACCCGCCAGGCCATGACGTAGCATCATCGTATGAGATCCCTTCGAATGACGCCTCTTCAATTCGGCGGCACTGCAAGTTTGCCCCTTGAAGACTCGCCCCTCTAAAGGTCGCGTGCCCGATATCGGCGCCTGACAAATCAGCGTTTCGCAGATCGGTCGCGACAAAGAGTGCGCCAGCGAGCTGTGTGTTACGGAGGTTTGCCCCTTTCATGACCGCATTCTCGAAGGTTGCCACCTGCAATCGAGCACTGGAGAGATCCGCCTCTGTCAGATCAGAATCGTTGAAGTTCGCGCCTCGGAGATTTGTTCCTCTAAAACTCACACCATCGAGCGTCCGACCATTTAGCTGCGCGCGATGAAGTTCGTAGCCATCTAGGTTAGCGCCGCGAAGACTTGCGACATCGATAGTCACGTATTCACCGGTCGAACATTCTATTTTGATCATTGATGTTGTCGCCCCTCAGAACCAATCAAGTATATCTTTGGCTACTTCCGTGACCCAATTGTAAACGCGCGCGCTAGCTGGCGCCGTCGCCGGCTGTTGGGCCGGCTCTATTCCAGTAATGCGGCCGGCAACATACCTGTGATGTCCATCAACAATCAGGTTGCCATCAACTTTTATTGCAGGCGCCACTTCACCGGACATCGTCCTATTCACGTAACGCTGGATGGCGGGCATGGAGACAGCGGATTGAGTAGATTGCAATGGAGCGTCAGCCATGGCAGCGTTGATGACGTCGGGCGTAACCTTGGGCACCACCGCGGTCGTCACGTCCTCTGCGGCTTGCGCGGTCGCTCGTCCGCCGAGACCTGCTACGATCCCGAAGGGCACAGTGAGCAGCATTTCATCATACGTTGGCGTTGCGCCGTTGTCGTGGCCGGATTTAAACTCGGCAAGCGATACGTTTCTCGCGATCGCTTTATCCTCGCTCGCTGCCGCGGCTTGCTCCGCCTTCTTCTCGGCATCTGAACGCGTTGCCAAATGCCACAGATCGGTCATCCAACATTGGAGAAGGCCGCCAACCGCAGCGGCAGTCTCGTCGCAAAGGCCAGTCGGATCGATGCGATTCGTTGGATTGTTCAGTGAGTATGCGTAGCGGTTCCAAGACTGCGGCAGATGTGGATCGCCTAACACCGGATCGACGGACAAGAACCGGCCCAGCGCGGGCGTGTACGTCCGAGCGTGCATGTAGTCGACGTAGTTCGCCGTATCCGACACGCCCTCCACGAAGTCGCGCTCGTGGCCGGTGAAGCGATGCGTCTCGGTGTGGTACCCGAGTTCCCCCTCCTGGGTGACTGATGCCAGCTCGCGGCCGAACGGGGCGAACTCGTTCTTCTCGATCAGCCGCCCGTCCTGGTTCGTGATCAGACGCGGGCTCCCGAGGTGGTCCAGATGAAAGAAGAGCCGTCCACCGTCGGCCGTTTCCCTCTGCGCCCCCGCAAGCAGCGCTCCTCGGTAGACGTCGTCTTCGGTCCAAAGGTAGTACGGACTGGACGACGTGATCGACTCGCTCTCGTACTCGCGCAGCACCTCGTTCTGCAGTCCGCGCAGCGTCCAATTGCACGGTCCCGACGTGCCCCCACAGACGATGATCCGCTCGTCGTTCGCGTCGTAGATCGACAGCTTCTGGATTCCGCCCGCGTCGATTTCCTGCACGTTGTTGAACGGGTCGTACTTGTATGAGAACCCGCCGCCTTGCGTCATGTTCCCTACGTTGTCATAGGTGATCGGCGAGTCGTCCATCGAAACGTGATTCGTACCCGCGGGGTTCACCTTCAGCGTCGTCGTGACCTTTGGCGTCGTTTCAGTGAGCCGGTTGCCGAATGAGTCGTACGTGTACTTCGCGTAGTCCAAACAACCCGCGGCTGTTATGTCCGCGCAAGCTCCGGCTGGTGCGCCGCTGGCTTCACGCCCGGCTTCGACGAGCCGATCGAGCTCGTCATACTTGTAGCGGCGCGTGTTCCCCGCGTCATCCGGCCCCATCCTGTCGATGTTGCCGCTGCCGTCGTAGTGGTATTCGCCCGTGTCCCAGGTGAATACCCCTCCCGAGTCGTCCATTGACCGAGCCTTGAAGGCGCTCGTCTTCGCCGCGAATCGAGTAGGCGTCGCCGTCGAGTGGGATGTTGGACCGCCGGCCGTCAGGTGCTGGATGTAGTTGACCCGCCCGTGCTTCTGTAATGCGGCCATGGCGGCCGGCGGCAGCTCAACCACGACCCGATCCGACCATCGGGCGAGTTGCTTGGCGCCTCCCTGCCCGAAATCCGGCTCAGCGCCCTTCCCGTGGTTCAGCACCACGATGTACACCGACCGGGGGTCTCCCGGCGTCACCGGCGCGTTCCCCGCGAGCGCGGGGATCGACGACAACAAGGCCGCCAAGACGATGAGAGTGACCAATCTTCGCATGGCTTATTTCCTGGTAATCGTACTCGCGATCAGCGCGCCGTCGGGCAGCTTCACGCCCGTCACATCGACCGTATCGCCAACCTTTGGAGCCGGTGTGGTGCTGATCGTGGTCTTCAGCGTGATGTTCACTTTCGTCGTCCCGACGGTCCAGACGTCGTCTCCAATCGCCGTCACCGTGCCGGTGATGGTCGCCTCGTCCAGCGGAGGAGCCGGCGGCGCGACGGGAGGAGTGAGTACCCGCACCTCGAGCGCCACGAGTCCGTTCGCAACCGACGCCACCTCGACCGACACCGGCGCACCTGCCGGAATGTCGGCTGCCGAGAGGACCGGCTTCTGGTTGTAAAAGCCGTTGTACATCGTCGAGGAGTCGACGGCGATCGTCTGGCCGTCAAGCGTCACGGCCGTCGAGGTGAGCGACGTGAGGGGTCCGATGATCGTGCCTTCGTCTGGATCGACGGAAATCGCCTCGGCCGAGAGCACGCCCGGGCGGCTGCTCGGCGAGGAGGAGATGACGGCCAGGATCCTCGCGCCGACGACTAGCCCGTCAGCTGTCATTGTCTGCCGGCCACGCGTGATGACGGCCGAGCTCACGTCGACTTGCACGTTGCGCATCAGCGTCACGACGGGGCCGCTGACGCTGGTGATGGTTCCGCGTACAACGGCGCCCGTTCGCGAGCCTGTGTCAGCAGCAAACGCCCGGCCGGCGGCCGCGAACAGTGCGATGACGATGATCAGCTTCTTCATGGTGGCTCCTCTGCGGTACGTGTTCATTACGGGTTGTAAATGGCGATCAGATGCCGCGACGACGTCGCCGTGCCGCATGCGTTGGATGCGACGACGTAGTAGTAGTAGTACGAATAGCCGTAGGGCTGATACACCACGGCTTGTGTGGAAGTTCCGGGGCCGCCAACGACTACCGGATTCGTCCCGCTCGGCGGCGTCATGTAGAACGTGAGAGTGGGGTTCGAGCCTGTGTAGGACGCCGTAACAGTCGCGGATCCGTCGGCATCGAACATGTCGGGCCCCGCGATCGACACCGTCGGCGCGTAGCAGACCGGCGTCACCGTGACGGTGGCGACGTTGCTGTTCACGCTTCCGCAGTCGTTATAGACGTTGACGTAGAAGTAGGACGTGGTGGTTGGAGAGTAGGTCAGCGTCGCCGCCGTCGCGCCGCTGATCGCCGTATAGGAACCGCCGGTGCCCATGTACCACTGGTACCGCAACTGGTCGCTCGTCGCGACGACGCTGAGGGTGACACTCTGTGTCGAGTTGATCGTCTGCGACGCCGGCTGCGTCGAGATCGTCGGCGCGCACTGCGTTACCGTAATCGTGATGTAGCTGCTCGTAAGGGTCCCGCATGAGTTCGAGGAGACGGCGTAGTAGTACGTCGTCACCTGCGGCTGCACGGAGATCGCGGTGCCGGTCCCGATCTGCGTGAAGTTCGAGCCGGTGGTCGATGCGTACCATATGTAGCTGATGGTGGCCGTTCCCGTCGCCGTGAACTGCAGGGTGACCCAGGTGTTCTTCCGGATCGTTTGCGACTGCGTTTGGGTGCTGGCGGCCGGCGGCGTGCAGTTGCGCGTCGCCGTCACGGTGCTGCTCACGGCCGAAGCCCCACAGTTCGCGGTCGCGACGACGTAGTACGAAGCGCTCTGCGATTGTGGGGAGATGGTGAGAATGGACGAAGTCTGCCCGGTCAGCGCGACGAAAGAACCGCCGGTCGGATCGGCGCCGTACCACTGATAGTGAACACCGGTACCGGTCGCCCCCGCGGTGAAAGTGACGCTCGATCCAGCGTTGTACGTGACACTCTGCGGCTGAGTCGTGATCGCCGCCGGATAGCACGCCGGGGTACGGGTGATGGCCATCGAGGTGGAGTTGGTGGTGAGTCCGCAACTGTTCCAGAGGCTCACCATGTACGTATTCGACACCGTGGTCGGGCTCTCCACATACGTCGTTGCCGTCGCGCCGGAAATCGCTGACCACGCCGAGGTCGAGGAGTTCCACAAGTACCACTGATAGCGCATGTCCCAAGTGTTCTGTGCGGTCACGGAAAGGTTCACGGTCTGATCGGAGGCGATCGTCGTGTTGCCGGACTGCGCCGTGATCACCGGCTGCGTGCAACCGGAGACCGTGACCAGGGCCGGCACTGAGTCGACGTACCGGCAAGGCGTGGATACGCGCACCCAATACTGCGTCGAGACGGCCGGCTGTACCGTCAGGGTCAGCCCAGTGCCCATGGGAGAACTGGTGTCGAGCTGCGCACCGCGGTACCACTGCGCCGTGATGGTCCCGTCGCCAACGGCGGCGACGGTCAGAGTGGTCGATGTGCCGTAGGCGATCGTCTTACTCGCCGGCTGTTGGGTGATCGTCGGACCGCAAACCGTGAGCGTCACGGTCGCCGAGGTGACCGAGCAGATGCCGCTGTAGACACGCACCGAGTAGCTCGTCGTCGCGCTCGGCGCGACGTTCACCGAGTACGTCGTCGCGATCACCTGGTTCGTCGAAAGGTTCTTCCACTCGTACTGCATCGACGTGCCCGAAGCCGAAACGTAGAGGTTGACCGGTTGCTGCATTCCGACCGTCTGCGACGGTGTCAGATACGTGATCTGAGGAATCGTGCAGACGGAGACGGTGACCTGATTGCTCGAGCTGTAGCAGCGTCCCTTGCTCGTGACGCGTGCCACGTACTTCGTGTCGGCCGTCAGGGCGCCGGTGTTGAACGAGGTGCCGGAGCCCACATGAGTCTGCGTGTTGTCGGCGTTCACCACGTACCAGTCGTACGTCAGCGTGGTACCGGTCGCGGCGACGGTGAGCGTCGCCGAGTTCCCGCTCTGGACCTGCGTCCCCACGGGCTGCGTCGTGATGACAGGCGGCACGCAGACGTCGACGACTGTGGATGCGGTCGCCGCCGAACCGCATGTGGCGACCGCTTCCACCCAGTACGTGCCGCTGTCGTTGGCCGTCGCATAGAAGCCGCCATCCGAGACGGTGAAAGGCGTCGACTTGTCGCCCACAGCTCCCTTGTACCAATGCACTTGCACGTTCGATCCGGAGGTGATCGCGGTGATGGTTATCCAGTCGCCGACCGTGACGTTTTGCGTTGCTGGCGGCGGCCCGGTGATGCTGGCCGGATGGCAGACGGTGATCGTCACCTGCTGGCGAAGCGGGTTCGTCGTGATGGGGCAACTGCACTGCGCCTCGGCCCAATAGTTCGTGTCCGTCGTCGGATTCACCGAAAGGCTGTTCGTCGACGCGATCTGCGTCGTCGGGCTGGTCGTACCGGTCCACCACTTGTATGCGATCGAGGGTCCTGTCGCTGTCGCCTGAAGGGTGATGAAATTGCCCTGGGTGATCGTCTGCGAAGGCGTCACGCTGGTGAATTGCGGCGTGCAAATGGTGACAGTTTCGGTCGTCACTCCGGAAACGCACACGCCGTCTTTCGCCTGCGCCCAGTACGTCGTCGTGGCCGTCGGATTGACAGGCGAGGTAACAACCGTTGCCGTTCCGAGGCGCGGATCGGTGGCGTACCACGTGGTGGTGGCGTTCGGATCGTCAACCGGCGCCGATAACGTGACCGGGCCGGCATTGACGTACACGACCGGGGCCGCCGTCGTGAACTGCGGCGGACTGCAGACCGAAACCGTGACGTTCGCCTTCGGCGCCGCACAGTGGCCCTGGCTCGTGACGATGACGTAATACTGCGTCGCGGCCGTAATTGGATCGGTTGTGTAGCTTGCCGAGGTACCGACCTGCGTTTCGGTCGTATCCGGGTTGATGCGCATCCACGAGTACGTCAGATTCGTCCCCGTAGCGGTCACTGACAATGTCGTGGTGCTGCCACTCGCGATCTGAATGCTCGCTGGCGCCGATGCGATCACCGGCGGGGTGCAGACGTCGACATGCGCCGTAGCCGTGACGGCGCTTCCGCAGTCGGCCGTCACATTGACCCAGTAGTCGCCGGAGCTGGCCAACGTTGCAGCAAAGTTCGTCGTTGTGACGGGCGTACTGGTGTCGCCGACGGCTCCCTTGTACCAGTGAGCCTGCACGTTCGTGCCGGTCGTCGTCGCGAAGAGGTTGATGTACTCGCCCACCGCCACGACCTGGGTCGACGGCGTCGACGCGGTGATATGCGGCGGATGACAAACCGTGATGGTCACCGGACTGCTCGTGATGACGTATGGGACCTGTGGGCACGGCGCAGACACCTCCGCCCAATAAGTCGTATCGGCGAGTGGCATAACTGTCACAGTCGCGCCGTTGCCGACGAGAGTCGTTGGGGCAGTCGTGCCGGTGTACCACGCGGCGCTTACAGCCGTTGCATCCCCGACGGCGTCGACGTGCAGGGTCACCTGCGTGCCCTCGGTGATCGGCTGCGAAGGCGGAGTGACGGTGATGCCTGTGATTTTCGGGGTACAGACATATACCGTGACCATCTGCGCCTGCGACGATTGGCACTTGCCGTTGTCGGCGCGGAGCCAGTAGGTCGTGGTGTGATCCGGGCGGGGGGCAAATGCGACGCCCTGCGCATACACGGGCGCGCTCGGATTGGCGACGGGATCGGTGAGATACCAGTCGACCGTCGTTTCCGGCTGATCGACGCCGAGGACGAAGTTCGCCGGCTGGCCTGCCGGAATGGTGACGTTGTTGGCGCCGGACACAATCGACGGCGGTGCGCACATCTCAATGACCGCGAGGTTCGAGTACGACGAGCACCCGGTAGTCAACGTGAAATCGCTCGTACTCACACGGGCTCGCACGAAGTGAAGACCGGGTGTCAAACCGGTAAGGGTCACCGCCTTGCCTGCCACAGCGAGCTGCCGGCCCGTTTTCGGATCGTCGTCGGCGCTTTGGTACTCAAACCAGGCGTACATTGCGTCAGGGAGGTCGCTGTCGGCCGCGAGGCTTGGAACGTCTACGCCGCTGACGGCCAACTGGTACGGCTGCGGCTGAATCGTCACTTTCGGCGGATCACACCACGTCACGGTCGCCGAGTGGCTGTCGAGCCGACCGCACGGACCGGTAATCCGCACCCACAATTTCGTGGTCGCGGTAACGTTGATGGCGAGGTTCGGATCCTGGCCATACGTCACGGGATTCGAGGTATCTCCCGACTCGCCCTGAAACCACTGATACCGAAGCCCACTTCCGGTGGTCCTGACCCCCACTACGGCACGATTCATGGCCCGGGTCACGGTGACGTCCTGGGGCTGCGCCGTGATCTCCGGACAGCGGCTCACCGACACCAACCGGGAGTCGACGCTGCAAGTGTCGCCGTTCTTGACCCGAACCCAGTAGTAGGCTTGGTCCGCTTCAACTGGATCAGTGTCGAAAACCGGTACGGTCGTGTGTTTCTTGAAAGAAGAGCGGGGATCGCCGCTCAAGAGCTTCGGATCGTCGCACGCAACTTGATCCGGGCCGCCGCACGAGATCTCGTACCAATAGTAATCGTAGGGATTCGTTCCGGCATCAACGACGAGATGCGCCGTTGAGCCGCGCCCGATCCACTGATCGGGGGGCTGTGCGGTGATGTGGATGCTGTCACAGCTGAGAACATGCACCGTCAGCGGGTCGGACTTCGTTGTCCCCTTGCTGTCCGATACCGCAACATAGTAGGTCGTGGTCACGTTCACCTTCACGCCAGCGGTCGCGCCGGCCGGCGTAGAAGGCGACGGCGACGACAGCGTCGGGAAAGGCGTAAACGTCGCCTCCGTCCCCGGATCGTTGTCCGTGGGAAGCGTCTTGGTAGACCACTCGTATTGCGTCGACGCGTCGGTGCAGTGAGGAGTGACGGTCAAAAAATGACCGGAGAGAGAGCTCGTGAGCGTGGCATTCGCGTCAACGAAGGAATCGATCACAGGTGAATCGCATACCACACCCCAAGTGACGTTGATCGTCGGGCTGTCTATTTCGCCACACCCCGGCGATGCGGGCACCATCACCCAGAATTGGGCTCCGTCAGCCTCGTGGACGGGACATATCGTTTTGTCCTGACAGGGAGGATAAGGCACGTCTTTCTGGGGCGACGCGCCCTTATACCAGGTGAGGTGAATCGCGGTCGTTTCCGCGGTCAGGCTCGCCTGATTGCCTACATCCGCCTTGATCGCCTGCGGCACCGTGAGACTCGAACAATCCGTCGAGGCGGCTGCGACGGAAACCTTGGCAATACTGCTCTTCGTGAAGCGGCACCCGGCCGCCCATACGACAACGAAATAGGACGCGGTCTGCGTCAGCGGTTGCGTCGTGTACGAGTTGTTTGTTGCACCGTTGATCGGTTGGCTCGTTTTTCCGTCATACCACCGATACCATTGATACGAGAGCGAATCGCCGACGGCAGATACGCTCAATGTCGCAGTCGAGCCGGCGGCAATCGGGTCGGTAGGGCCCGCGGGTTGCGCATCGATGACAGGCGCGTTCGTCGGGCAGGGGCTGTAATTCTCCACCTTGATGCTCTTGATGCGGGCCATGTCGTCCTGCGCCTGTACGGTCTGCAGTCCGTTGGCATGATTCACCTGGTGAATCACGCCGGTCGGATAGTACGCGATGCTTTCGACGAAGCCCGGAACGGACTTCAGGTAGCCGTTGTCGTAGCTGTTCTCGAAGATGTCGAGCGACGAATCGCCGCAATACTTCGTCGGATCAGCGCACGTTGAATAACCGGCCCGAAGAACGTTTCCGAGCGGGTCATACGTGAAGTTCTGCTCGAAGCTGTTGAGCGGCACGTTGGGACTTCCAGCCAGATATACCGAGGTCGCTTTGTCCGACACACGGCCCGCAATGTCATAGGCGAAAGTCTCGCTAACGACGACGTCGCCGATCAACGGCTGATAGTTGTGGCGAATCGCGGACGACAAGCGTCCCTGCGTGTAACTCGGGGGCGCCGTCGGCGTCTCCTGAACGTTCGCGGTTGCGAAATTGAAGACTTTCGAGGGGCGCCATGTGCTGTGAGTTGGGTCGACGTTACATGGGCTGCACGAATCCACCTCCGTCAGACGTTCAGCACTGTCGAACGTCATCTTGAGATCGAACGCTGGATCACCCTTCATCACTTTCCAGAGGGCATGGCCGCGTGGGTCGAATATCGAGTAATCGATCTCACCGTTCTCGGGGTGCGTCTCGGATGTCAGGTAACCACGCCCGTCGTACTTGAACGTCCGATACTGGTGGACGCCTTCCGGTCCGGCTAAGTCCACCGAGGTGAGGTGATCCGCGATGTCGTAGAGATATTGTGCGGTGATGGTCGCGCTCGCCTGCTGTACCGTGACGAGGCGACCCATATAGTCGTACGACAACTTCGTTGTCGTGTCAGTCGGGACGCCGTAACCTGTAGCGACCGATCTCGTCTGGTCCTGCTCGCTTGCGCCGATGTAGGTGGTCGACGACGAAGTGCCGTCCGGTAGGTTCACCGTGTCCTTTCGCCGAACCAACTTCGCCGTGGAATCGAAAATCCAGTCTCCGTACGTTCGCTGAGTACACGGCCTTGCGGTTGTACATTGCGGATCGGTCGGCGGAAGCTCGTATTCTGCCATGCCGGCCGAGTAAGCCATGTAGTCTCTGTCGATGCGCCCCATCTTGTCGTACGTGCGTATCATCGTTGCCCACTCGTTGCCCGGCATGGAGCTCTTCCGCTCGATGAGACGCCCGAAACCGTCAAAGTAGAAGCGTTGCTCGGCCAGGGGCGTTCCCGATTTCGACGCACCCTCCGGCCACTGCCGTACGGCAACAGCCGCGTGGTCGTTCGCGATTACTGGATGCGCATATTCGTACTGCGTCCACGCACCGGCTGGAGGCTTGATCGCCGTGAGACGGCCCATCCCGTCATATTCGTACGTCGTCGAAGCACCCGCTATGTCGCGGCTGGTACTGATCGAGCCATCGACGTTCAAGTCCACGTCGTACGATTTGACGGGGTTGCTACCGTCATACTGGGAGCTCTTCAGGGCGCCGAAGCGGTAATCGTGCGTGATGCGGTATTTCGCTCCGGAGATGGCATCAGTGCAGGTATTAATAGCCGGAAGGCCCGGGACGTCGCCGCCGAAATACGATTCGGCTGCCACGTTGCCAAATCCGTCGTTTTCGAAGACCGTGAGGACGTCGCCCGGCGACGGGGTAGTTCCGGACGCGTACACGCGCATTCGGTTCAGAAAGCCGGTCGTCGAGTCGTAGCAGAGATCCGCCTTCCTCGACGCCACGACAGCGTTCGACGCATTAATCTCTTCGACTTTGCGGTTCGTGTAGAGATTCAGCAGCCAAGGCTTGTCTGTTGCCGGCTTCGAATGAACACCGGGCAGCGATCCCGAGTTGGGGTTAAAATCGATCGTCGTACGGCGCGTAGTACTCGAGCCGAATCCCGAGGTTTCGGAGACCCGATAGTGTCCGAGTCCATCAAAGTCGCTGTTGACGACCGTTGAGGTTTTTTCGCCATCGCCAAAGTAGACGGTCTTCGACGCCTTCTGCCGCGGGTTATGATCGAGCGATCCCCATAGAGCGAAGTCGTTCAGTACGAATGGATCGACTTCGTACTGGACGTACGTCGCTTCGAAAGGTTTCTGATCGCAGGGGTTCGGGTCAGGCCCCGTGCAGGAGTACGTTTCGGTCGAGAGGAAGTAGAGGCCGTCACTGCTTTTCTTCAATCGCGTAAACGGCAGGCCGTATTCGGCACGCAAAAACCCGTCCGGCGAGGGATCGATTGTCCTGTTGTATCCCGCCCAGACTGAATAGTAATGGACTGTTTTCGAACGCTTGTCTGCCGCAAACACGGTGCGTGTAAACTCCGAGCCCGGCGCAAACGCATTGTAGGGGCCGGAGCCGACCTCCGTTTCATTCGTACACTGGTACTCAAAACCATTCGGCGAAATACCCGAGACATAGGTCGTCTCGCCCTTCAGGGCTCCATCAGAGTCCAGTTCGTCACGCTTATAGAGAACTGGCGTCGGAGATGGCGGGTGCGCCCAGTCGTAGGATGAGATGCATTCATACGAGCCACCGGGAATCTGGTCGGGACCGAACGAATACCTGTAACTGCCTTTCGTAGGCAGCGTCGTCGAATAGATGTTGCCGGTGCCCTCCGACGAGGCGGCTGGATGCTCCGCCGTCCCAAGGTATTCGAAACGATATGACGAGTCGTCCGGAAGAACGATCGCGGCAAGTACCGGAACGGTAACCGAGCGGGAAATCCCGTCGAGCCGGATGTCAGCCAGAAGCTCAGCGTTCTCACGCCAGATCGGCGTCTGCACTTGCTGGAGCTTATAGTGTGCCAACCCTGACGCAGCCGCTACGTAGACGTCGGTCACGGTCGGGCGGTCGTGGTCCTCGACAACGTCATCATCATAATTTTCGTAAGCGAGGCAGACGAAATGCGTCCGTGTTTGCGAGTCCGTTACTTTCCAGGACAGACCGGGATAATCGCAGGGCCACCCCGTCTCGTCGGCCTTCCCATAATGAATATCGACGCTGTTGCGATAGGCGCCCGACCCGTCTTTCACCTGATCGTGAATCTGCGTTAGCTTGTGATCCGTGTTGAATTCGTACGTCACCCCCTCCGCTGTATCGAGCGAGGAACCCGCCGTCGTTACTCGCCACCGCAGATACGATCCATCACGCGAGTAGGAGGCGTCACCGGCCGTGTCACCGGCGTGCAGAGAGTCGTACATTAGATGAGCGGCCCCGTCGGGCCCTTCGAGGTAAGTTTGCTCGAAGTTTGCCTGCGGATCTGTGCTCGAGACGAACCCGGCGAACTGCATGCGCCATCCGAAACCGGCGTTCGCCGAGCCATCGGGCTCGGAAACCCATTCGGGTGTCAAGTCACCGCAATCGCTCGTAGGTGGAGCACCATTGCAGGATAGATAAGATTCCCGCTTGGCGTCCCACATCTTCCCGTTGTGAATCGCCCTGAATGAGTACGAGAGGCCGGGTGACACCACATACGTTTCACCGAGTGGGATTGTCGTCAGTACGTTTCCGTTGAAGACGTTGACACCGTCGATCGGTCCAGCCGCGAACACCTTAGCCGGATCAAAGCCGCGAGCTCTCTCAGGCGGCTGCTGAGCCAGCAACGGAAAAGTGAACATGGTGAGGAGGAGTGCGATTGTGGATCTCGTCATTCGCATCGTCGTCCCCTATTGCGGCACGCGTGATGTCAGGACTTCGAGGGTAAACGGATCGATCACCACGAGCACGGCGCCGCCTGGAAACGCGTGGGGCGGCGGCGGCCCCGGGCGTTTCGCTGGCCGCATGTGATCCGGCGAGATCGTCAGAACGTGGTCATTCAGGCCGTCCTCGTCGAGAGGGCCACCCTGACGCGCCTGCCAGATCCACGTGCCCTGCCCCGGGTGGACAAGCAGGTATTGGAGCGCTTTGTGCGCGATCGACACCGTGTCCACCGCGTTTCCGGACCGGCGCTTCCACGCACCGGGCGGAATGGCGCTAACCTTGAGAGGGTAGCCAGTGCGGGCCCCTATACCGAGCTCGCCATTTCGCTGGTCCACCGCAACCCACACCGAGCGAAGAGGCACGCCCTTCGGATACGGAAAGTGGACGACGCCGTCATGATCGTCGTCGGTCGCCGTGAGGTCGGCCCGCTCCAGCGAGGAGTAGTAGCCGTGGGCGACCTGAAGCCCACCGAAAAGATAGACGTCCGATCCCGGCGATACGCCGCTTACGACGATCTCTTTCGGGTTCACCTGGACCGTAATGTGATTCGGGTCCGCTGTTGCGGTTCCGACGGCCAGGACGGCGAATAACGCGAGCACATGAATTCTCACGAAATACTCCTGCAGCAATTCCGAGCGCGGAATCGCCAAAATTTCCTTCATTTCACTGAAGTGCACCCGTCCCAGAGAGCCGTCAGCTCTGCCCGCCCCGCGGCACACAGTTCCGCCGCTAATTCACCTGCATAGGGCACTGCGGGTGCTTATCGAGGGTTGCGACCGTTAGAACGACACGGTAATTGCTCAACGGACTTGTGTCAAGATAGTCTCTCCCGCTTTATGTGGCGATCACGCGCAGGTGTAGCAGGTGGCACAAACGCGCGTTAGCATGTGCCTCACTCGAATGCGCTGGACGGGAAGCCGTAAAAGGACGTCGGAGCAAGGCTTTACGCTCGCGGGACTCATCGTGATCCTGACGGTGATCATGATCTTCGTCGCCTACACGGTGCCGAGGCAGTGGAGCGCGATTATGCGGCGCGAGCGCGAGCGTGAGACGGTATTCGCGATGAAGCAGTATGCGCGCGCCATCCGTGAGTTCGCGAAGAACCACGGTGGTACGCGGCCCGTGAGCATGGACCAGCTGAAGGAAGCAAAGCTCCCGCGCTACGTGCGCGGTCCCAAGGGCGAGATCGTCGATCCGCTGACCGGCAAGTTCGACTGGATTCTCATTCCGCCCGGCGCGGTGACGACCAACTCCGCGGCCGGGATCCCGCAAGGCGGCGTGCCGAATGGCGGAAGCGGCGTACCATCCAGCAGCCCAACGACATTCAACTCCGCCGCTTCGCCAAAAGACTACGTCGGCGATTTCGTCGGCGTCCGCCCGCCCGTCACCGGTCCCTCCATGCTCAAGTTAAACGGCGCCGAGCGGTACGAGCAGTGGTACTACACCGTCAACGATCTTGACGCCGAGATCCGCCTGCGCACCGCGACTGCGAACGCTAGGTAGCACCCCCCCCTCGGCCTAGAAGCTCCGCTTGTACGTGAAGATGAACGCCCGCGCCACGCACCCGCGCTTCGGGGCCTCGAATTTGGCGGAGCGGATCTCGTTTTCCGCCATTGAAGCGAGCTTGGAGTCGCCCGTTTCATTGGTAACGACCCTCGTCGATGTCACATCGCCCGAGGTGTTTACATAAGCGTCGACGACGACGAGGCCGTGTTTGCGGGCGTCTTCGGCAAATGCGGGCTTGGGCGTCCTGATGAAGGCGAAGTCGGTGTTACAGCCGGCTTTGGCAGGTGGTGCGGACGAAGAGCGGGATTGGGAGACGAAGCGGGAGGCGACCCAGCCGACTGTCCCGTCCGGCAGCTGCACTTTCGTCCAATCCTCCATAGAGGAGAGAAGGGTCAGGGCTTCGTTCTTCTTCGCCTGCTTGAGCACCTCGCCCGCCATTGAGGGGTCGCGACGGACGTTTACGGAGCTGGCGGTCACGTAGACGGTCTGCGCCGGCGTTACGGCGGCGGTAGGAGCAGGCGACGGCGCGGGCGGCGGCGCCTCGACGGTGGTCGAGGTGCCGCACGCGAACGCGAACAGAGTGAGGGCGAGGAAGCTCTTCTTCAAATGGTGCGACCCACCGCGGGGACGATGATACGCAACTCGTCCATCAGGCGGGCGAACTGGTCGGGGTAGAGCGACTGCGGGCCGTCGCACACCGCTTTCTCCGGATCGTGGTGCACCTCGATCAGCAGGCCGTCCGCCCCTGCCGCGACCACCGCGCGTGCCACCGGCGCGACTTTGTCGCGGCGCCCGGTCGCGTGCGAGGGGTCGCCGACGATCGGCAGGTGCGAGAGTTTGTCGATCACCGGGATCGCGGAGATGTCAAAGGTGTTGCGCGTGTAGGTCTCGAAGGTCCGGATGCCGCGCTCGCAGAGGATGATGTCGTAGTTGCCGCCGCTCATGATGTATTCCGCCGCCAGCAGCCATTCCTGAATGGTCGCCGACATGCCGCGCTTGAGGAGGATCGGCTTCCTCACCTGCCCCAGCGCCGACAGCAGGTTGTAGTTCTGCATGTTGCGCGCGCCGACCTGCAGGATGTCGACATACTCGAGCATCTTTTCGATCTGCGAGATCTCCATCACCTCGGAGACGACCGCCATGTCGAACTCGTCGCCCGCGGCGCGG
>Ga0068853_100000849_pt1 | contig 21335 bp, 12 predicted proteins | sample KBSCornC32_FD_65655 | JGI IMG/M metagenome (GOLD analysis project Ga0068853, IMG submission 65655) | Corn rhizosphere microbial communities from Kellogg Biological Station, Michigan, USA - KBS Corn C3-2 | ecosystem: Host-associated > Plants > Roots > Rhizosphere > Soil ...
AGCGCCGACGAGGCGCTCGCGCTCGCGCGCGAGATCGGCTATCCGCTGGTCGTGCGCCCGAGCTACGTGCTCGGCGGCCGCGCGATGGAGATCGTCCACGACGACGCGGACCTCGCGCGCTACATCCGCGAAGCGGTGCGCGTGTCCGACACCTCGCCGGTGCTGCTCGACCGTTTCCTCGACCATGCCGGCGAAGTCGACGTTGACATCGTCGCCGATGCAGGTGGCCAGGTGCTGATCGGCGGCGTGATGGAGCACATCGAGGAAGCCGGCGTGCATTCGGGCGATTCGTCGTGCTCGCTGCCGCCGTACTCGCTGTCGGCCGCGACGCAGGACGAGTTGCGTCGCCAGGTCGGCCTGCTCGCGCGCGAGCTGAAGGTGGTCGGCCTCATGAACACGCAGTTCGCGATCCAGTCCGACGGCAACGGCGGCGACACGATCTACATCCTCGAGGTGAACCCGCGCGCATCGCGCACGGTGCCGTTCGTGGCCAAGGCGACGGGCGTCGCACTCGCCAAGATCGCCGCACGCTGCATGGTCGGGCAGACGCTCGTGGCGCAGGGCGCCACGCGCGAAGTGGTGCCCGACTACTACTCGGTCAAGGAAGCGATCTTCCCGTTCCTCAAGTTCCAGAACGTCGACCCGATCCTCGGCCCCGAGATGCGCTCGACCGGCGAGGTCATGGGCGTCGGCCGCAGCTTCGGCGCCGCGTTCGCGCGCGCGCACGAGGCGGCCGGCATCGCCGCGCCGGCGGCGGGCAAGGCGTTCCTGTCGGTGCGCGACGCCGACAAGCAGCGCCTGCTCGAGGTCGCGCGCGACCTGATCCGGCGCGGCTTCGGCCTCGTCGCGACGGGCGGCACGCACGCTTACCTCAGCGAACAGGGCATCGCTTGCGAGCGCATCAACAAGGTGCTCGAGGGACGCCCGCACGTCGTCGACCTGATCAAGAACGGCGAGATCGCGTTCATCGTGAACACCACCGAGGGCAAGCAGGCGATCGCCGACTCGTTCTCGATCCGCCGCGAAGCGCTGCAGCAGCGCGTGACCTATTCGACCACCGTCAGCGGTGCGAAGGCACTGCTGCACTCGCTCGATTTCCGCGACAGCACCGACGTGAACAGCCTGCAGGAATTGCACAAGGAACTCGCATGAAGCGACCGCCGATGACGAAGAAGGGCGCCGACCGCCTGCGCACCGAACTGGACCGCCTGAAGTCGGAAGAGCGACCGCGCATCATCGCGGCGATCGCCGAGGCGCGCGCGCACGGCGACCTCAAGGAGAACGCCGAGTACCACGCCGCGCGCGAGATGCAGGGCTTCATCGAAGGACGCATCCAGGAACTCGAAGGCACGCTGTCGCACGCCGAAGTCATCGACGTGACCCGCCTCAACGCGGGCACGCGCATCGTGTTCGGTGCGACCGTCGACCTCTCCGACGAGGATTCCGGCGAGGAGATCAGCTACCAGATCGTCGGCGACCTCGAGGCCGACATCAAGCAGCGCCTGATCTCGGTATCGTCGCCGTTCGCGCGCGCGCTGATCGGCAAGAGCGAAGGCGACAGCTTCGAATTCCAGGCGCCGAACGGCACGCGCAACTACGAAATCACCGGCGTCCGCTACGAGGACTGAACGCGCGCCGCCGCGATGAAGCCGATCGTGATCCGCCGCCGCTCGGCGGCGACGCGCAGCGACTGGCCGGTCGAACTGCATCCGCTCGTCGCGCGCGTGTACGCCGCGCGCGGCGTCGCCGCCGCGGAGGCAGGTCCGCAACGCCTCGCCGACCTGCTCGCGCCCGCTGCGCTCGGCGGCGTCGCGCAAGCGTGCGATCTGCTCGCCGACGCGATCGCGCACGACCGGCGCATCTGCATCGTCGGTGATTTCGATGCCGACGGCGCCACCGGCACCGCGGTCGCGGTGCGCGGTCTGCGCCTGCTCGGCGCGCGCGACGTCTGCTACCGCGTGCCGAACCGCATGGTCGACGGCTACGGTCTCGGTGTCGGCCTCGTCGATGCGCTCGTCGACATCCGGCCCGACCTCGTCGTCACGGTCGACAACGGCATCGCGAGTCATGCCGGCGTCGCCGCCGCGCGCGCACGCGGGATGCGCGTGATCGTGACCGACCATCATCTTCCCGGCCCGACGCTGCCGCCAGCCGACGCGATCGTCAATCCCAACGCGATCGCGCTCACCGCGTGCGCGCACGCGAGTCCGCCGTGCGCGGGATGCATGGGGGCGGGCGCTCGCGCCACCGGCCTCGCCGGTGTCGGCGTGATGTTCTACCTGCTGCTCGCACTGCGCGCGCGCCTGTTCGCGGACGATCCTGCCACGCGTCCCGACCTCGCGTCGTTGCTCGACCTCGTCGCGCTCGGTACCGTCGCCGACCTCGTGCCGCTCGATGCGAACAACCGCATCCTCGTCGCGGCCGGGTTACATCGCATCCGCAGCGGGCGCGCGTCGGCCGGCGTCGCCGCGCTGTATCGCGCGGCGGGTCGCGATCCGCGACGCGCGGTCGCGGCCGATCTCGGCTACGCCCTCGGCCCGCGCATCAACGCGGCCGGCCGCCTCGAGGACATGAGCCTCGGCATCGAATGCCTGCTCAGCGATGACGCCGAGGTCGCCTACACGCTCGCCGAACGCCTTTCCGCGATCAATGCCGAGCGTCGCGAGCTGCAGGCGACGATGGTCGAGCAGGGCGAGGCGATGCTCGCGCGCTTCGTCGAACGCTATCGCCACGACGCGTTGCCGTGCGGCATCGTGCTGCACGAGGCCGACTGGCATCCTGGCGTGGTCGGGCTCGTGGCTTCCAAGCTCAAGGAGCGGCTCAACCGGCCGGTCGTCGCGTTCGCGAGCGCGGACGAAGCCGGCACCGAGTTGCGTGGTTCCGCGCGCTCGATCGCCGGCTTCCACCTGCGCGACGCGCTCGCCGAGGTCGACGCCGCGCATCCGGGCCTGATCGGTCGGTTCGGCGGCCATGCGATGGCCGCGGGCTTGAGCCTGTCCGCGGCGAACCTCGGCGCGTTCGCGGCCGAGTTCGACGCGGTCGCGCGCCGGCGACTCGACCCCGCGCAGCTCGAACGCTGCCTGTGGAGCGACGGCGAACTCGCCGCGCACGAATTCACCGCCGACAATGCGCGCGCATTGCGCTACGCGGCGCCGTGGGGCCAGGCCTTCCCGGAACCCGCGTTCGACAACGTGTTCGTGGTCGAATCATGGCGCGCGGTCGGCGGCAAACACCTGCGCATGCAGCTTCGCCCCGAAAGCGGCGGCGACGCCGTCGAGGCGATCCTGTTCGACGCCGCCGACGCGATGCCGCCGCCGACGCGCGTGCGCGCGCTGTTCCAGCTCGACCTCAACGACTGGAATGGCCGCGAGCGGCTGCAACTGCTGGTCAAGCACGTCGAGGCTGCCTGAACGTTTCGCGGCGGATCGTCGGACGGCCGGCAACGGTTCGGCGGGCGTCGGCCTTGTGCTCACCCGTCGTTGTTTTGCGCAAGGATGGCGTATAAATTGCAAGCCAGCGCAACGCGCCGATCAGCGGAGCGTCGGCGACCGCCTGCCGAGCGCCGGACTTCGGGTGCGCGAGTAGCCACTGCTTGTTTTCGGATTACACGTTTTTTTTGCTGGGGACCTGCCGCATGACATCGACTTTTTTACTGCGCGCAGGGTGGGCTCTGCTGCTTTTCGCGTGTCTGTGCATCGCGGGGTCCCCTGCGGCTCACGCTGTGGGCAACGCGTGGAGCACCGCTGCATCCATGAGTGTGACGCGTGTGAGGCAGACGGCCTCGCCGCTGGCCTCGGGGCAGCTGCTGGTCGCGGGCGGCTCCACGTACAACGGTGCCACTGTCGTCCTGGCGAGTGCCGAACGCTACGATCCCGCCACCGGTGCATGGCGCATGGCCGCGTCGATGGCCACTCCGCGCTACGATCACACGGCCACCGTGCTGGCTTCCGGGCGCGTCCTGGTCGTTGGCGGCTACGACGGTTCGAACAACCTGGCGAGCGCCGAACTCTATGACCCAGCCACGGACCGTTGGCAACCGGCCGGCAGCCTGGCGTTCGCGCGCGCACGCCACACCGCGACCTTGCTCCCATCCGGCAAGGTGCTCGTGGTCGGTGGCCTCGGCAGCAGCGGCTTTTTGGCACGCGCGGAGCTGTACGATCCTGCGACGGACCGATGGACCGACGCAGCGCCGCTCGCCCATGCGCGTCAGTCGCACAGCGCTTCGTTGCTCCAGGACGGCAACGTCATGGTCGTCGGTGGCTCGGACGGCACCTTTCTGGACAGTTGTGAAATCTACGACGCGCAAGCCGACCACTGGACGACGGTCGCAAGCATCGGACTGAACTACGCTCGTTCAATCCATGCTGCCGTGGTGTTGCCGTCGGGCAAGGTGCTGATCGCCGGCGGAAACGGCTACTCCGGGCGCGTCGCCCGTCTCTACGATCCGACCATCGATGCCTGGAGCGACGCCGGCACGGTCGCCGTCGAGCGGGGCTGGCCCAACGCCATCCTGCTGCCCTCGGGCAAGGTGCTGATGTCGGGCGGCTACCAACCCAACAACCAGGGGCTTGCCTCGGTCGAATTCTACGATCCGCAGAGCAATACCTGGAGCGCAGGCCCGAGCATGGCGGTGGCGCATGTCGTAGGCACCTCCAGCTTGCTGTCGACGGGGAAGGTCCTAGTGGCCGGCGGTACGGGAACCAATGCAACCGCCAGCGTCGAAATCTTCGATCCAGCAGCGAGCACCTGGGACAGTGCAGCCGCGCTTTCGACGCGCTACCTGCACGGTGCGACGGTGCTCTTGTCGGGCGAGCTTCTCGTCGCCGGCGGCTCCAACTTCGTCACCGGACCGCTTGCCACGACACAACGCTACGATCCCACGTCGAACCAATGGCGTGCCGCCGCGCCGCTCGCCCATGCGCGCTATCTGGCATCGACCACATTGCTGGCATCCGGTCAGGTGCTGGTATCCGGCGGCAATGATGCCAATGGCAATCCGCGCGCGGCAGAACGCTACGATCCGGTCACCGATACCTGGTCTGCGGCCGGAACTCTGGCGGAAGGCCGCGCGTTCCACAGCGCCACCCTGCTGCCCTCGGGTCGCGTGCTGGTCGTCGGCGGCCTGGGCGCCACGACTCTGGCCAGCGCCGAACAGTACGACCCACTGACGAATGCCTGGTCGCCGGTCGCAGGTCTAGCCGGCGCGCGCCTGCGCCATACGGCAAGCCTGCTGCCTTCCGGCAAGGTACTCGTCGTCGGTGGTAAGAACGACGCCGGCGACGCGGTCGCGACTGCGGAATTGTTCGACCCGGCCAACGGCACCTGGACTTCCGCCGGGTCACTGACCACGTCGCGCTGGGGGCATACCGCTACATTGCTGCCTTCCGGGCTTGTGCTGGTCGCTGGCGGCATCCACGCCGGCAACGAAGTCGCGGATGCGGAGCTGTATGACCCTGCCACCAATGTCTGGTCAGCGACGGGCACCCTGGCCACTGCACGCTACACGCACAGTGCCACGGTGCTGCCGACCGGCCAGGTGCTGATCGCTGGCGGTAAAAACGGAGGCAGCGTGCTCTCCAGCGCTGAGCTCTACGACCCCGCGCGCCATGCATTCACGCCGGCCGGAAATCTCGCGACCCGTCGGCAATGGCACAGCGCCACGCTGATGCCTGCCGGACGGATACTTCTGTGCGGAGGATTCGACGGTACCGTGGTGCTGGCGGACTGCGAAGGTTATCGGCTCGATGCCTCGCCCGTGCATGCCCGCAAGCCGAACATTGCCGCCGTGAATGATCCGCTCGCACCCGGCGACACGTTGCAGGTGACCGGCAGTGGTTTTGACGGCGACAGCGAGGCAGCGGGCGGCTACACCAACAGCAGTCCATCGAACGTGCCCGCGGTGCAGTTGCGACGCATCGACAACGAGCAGATCGTCTGGTTGGCGCCTCCGGCGGACAGCGTTCGATCGGACACCGCGTACCGAGGTGCGAGTGCGTTCGCGCTCGCGAAAGGAGCCTACGCGCTGACAGTTTTTGTCGACGGAATCGCCAGCACCTCGACGATGTTTCGCGTCGTTGCGTTGCATGCAGTAACCGCCACGGCCGGCAACGGCGGCACGATCGATCCAGCAGGAACGCAGGAGGTAGAAGAGGGGCGCTCGGCAAGCTTCACGCTGACACCGGACGCGCATCATCACCTTGTCGACGTGGCCGGCAGTTGCGGGGGCACGCTGGATGGATCGACCTATGTCAGTGCGCCCGTGACGAGTGACTGCTCCATCGAGGCTTCGTTCGCAGCCGACACGTATTCGGTGACGGCGACCGCGCACGAGCACGGCGACGTACAGCCGGCGCAGCAAAGCGTGGTCTACGGTGCAACGGCGAGCGTCGAGCTGTTACCTGAGCCCGGCTATCATGTCGACGGCGTGACCGGCACGTGTGGCGGAAACCTCGACGGCGCCGTGTTCACGACGACGGCGGTCGAGGCCGACTGTTCGATCGAAGCCCATTTTGCGATCGATACATACACGGTGAGCGCGAGCACCGACGCGCATGGCGCGATCGATCCCGCGAGCCAGGTCGTCAATGCGGGCGCGCAGGCGACGGTCGTGGTCACGCCGAGTGCCGGCTATCACGTGGCGTCGATCGACAGTGGCTGCGGTGGCCACCTGGACGGTGACGTTTTCGTGACCGACCCAGTCGGCGCCGACTGCGCGATCAACTTCGCGTTCGGGATCGACGTGTTGACCGTGACAGGCAGCGGCGGTGCGCACGGGCAGATAGGGCCAGCCAGCCAAATGGTGGAGTTCGGCGAGCCGGCCACGCTCTCGGTCGTTCCGGACGCCGGCTATCATGCCAGTGCCAGCGGATGTGACGGAGCCTTGATCGGAACTGTCTATGCGACAGCACCGGTCGTCTCCGACTGCACGGTCGTCGCGCTTTTCACGATCGATACCTACACGGTGACGACCATCGCCACGGCACATGGTCAGGTCGCGCCGGCGACGCAGTCGGTCACCTACGGAGATGTCGCTCGCGCGACACTGACGCCGGATCCCGGATACCAGGCTGTCATCGACGCGGCGACGACCTGTCCTGATGGCAGCTTCAATGGCATCGAGTACACGAGCGGCCCGATTCTTGGTCCCTGCGTGATTTCGGCATCGTTCGTGTTCGATCCCTCGGCATTGCGCCTGCATGTCGACGATGGCCGGCCCGCAGCCAGCTACGATCAACTGCTGACATATACCGTGACGCTCAGCAACGAGGGCAGTGGCGACGCACTCGGCGTCACGCTGGCCGACACGTTTCCCGATGCGCTGGACGTGTCCCAATCGCACTGGATCTGCGTCGGCGGCGCGCCCGGTTCCGCGTGTACGCCTTCGGGCAGCGGACCGCTGCAGGATACCGGCGTGGCCTTGCCGGCTGGACAGAGTCTGAGCTGGATCGTCACCGCACCCGTGCGACCGGACGCCAGTGGTGGCATCGTCGAATATGCCGTCAGTGCCAGCCTTGGTGCCGACGGTGTAGTCGCCAAAGCCCGGGACAGCGACCTGCTCGTGCTTCTGCGCAATGGCTTCGAACCGGCGGAGGCTGGCGGACCGAATTGAACGCATCCACCGGAGAGAAGTCGCGGCGGGGCTAGGCCGGAACACGGATTTGCTGACAGGGCCCATTGCGGACCGAGCGGAACGCTCGTCCGCTGCTCCGTTTCGGTTCCCGGCTGCCCCGGAACACGTTTCTCCGGGCCGCAGTCAAGTGCGCACTGAACTCGCTCGCTGGTCTCGTGAGCGAAGTCGGCGCAGCGGCCGCGAACACTCTGGTGAGCTACAGGTGCATGCGGGTCACGCCGGCGCCGAACGCCGAAATGGGTCCTGACGGGTTCGTTTTGATACGATACGCGATTACGCTTTCCGGACAGAACACATGATCGAGACCAATCCGATCCATGCGCGCATCGCCGATCTCAAGGATCGCGTGGCGTCGCTCAGGGGGTATCTTTGACTTCGATGCCAAGGCCGAACGGCTCGAAGAAGTAACGCGCGAACTCGAAAGCCCCGACGTCTGGGACAACCCGCAGCGCGCGCAGGACCTCGGCAAGGAACGCGCGAGCCTCGAGCGCATCGTCGGCGGCATCCGCAGCCTCACCGACAGCCTCGGCGAAGCCGGCGACCTGCTCGACCTCGCGATCGCCGAGAGCGACGAAGGCACGGCGATCGCGGTGTCCGACGACGTCGAAGCGTTGACCACCAAGGTCGAGAAGCTCGAGTTCCAGCGCATGTTCTCCGGCGAGATGGACGGCGCCAACGCGTTCGTCGACATCCAGGCGGGCGCGGGCGGCACCGAGGCGCAGGACTGGGCCGAGATGCTGCTGCGCATGTACCTGCGCTGGGCCGAAGCGAAGGGCTGGAAGACCGAGCTGCTCGAAGCGAGCGCGGGCGAAGTCGCCGGCATCAAGAGCGCGACGTTCCGCGTCGAGGGCGACTACGCCTACGGCTGGCTGAAGACCGAGATCGGCGTGCACCGCCTCGTGCGCAAGTCGCCGTTCGACTCCGACAACCGCCGCCACACGAGCTTCACCTCGGTGTTCGTTTCGCCCGAAGTCGACGACGACATCGACATCGAGATCAACCCGGCGGACCTCAAGACCGACGTCTACCGTTCGTCCGGCGCCGGTGGCCAGCACGTCAACAAGACCGAGTCGGCGGTGCGCATCACGCACGTGCCGAGCGGCGTCGTCGTCGCCTGCCAGACCGAACGCAGCCAGCATGCGAACCGCGACCGCGCGATGAAGATGCTGAAGGCGAAGCTGTACGAGATCGAGTTGCAGAAGCGCAATGCCGAGAAGGACGCGCTCGAGGCGACCAAGTCCGACATCGGCTGGGGCAGCCAGATCCGCAACTACGTGCTCGACCAGAGCCGCATCAAGGACCTGCGCACCGGCATCGAACGCAGCGACACGCAGAAGGTGCTCGACGGCGACCTCGACGAGTTCATCGAGGGCAGCCTCAAGGCCGGCCTCGAGGCGGGCGCGAAACGCATCGACGCCTGAGCCGAGTCGCGCCCCTCCCGCGCGGGAGGGGCGCGTTCCCGATGCCCGTGCGCGGACTACTGTGCCGCGAGGTCGGGTCGATACGCGAACACCGTGAACTGCGTGTCTTCGAGCGCGCCGCCGAACTGCTTGAGCGTCGCGCCTGCGGCGTCGTCGGAGCCGAGCGATTTCGCGAGCAACGCGCGTACCGACGGGTCCGGATCGGCCATCTCGGCGTAGCTCTTCATCGGCGTCACGACGCGCAACCGGTCGTCGCCGCCGATGAGCCATGCGAGACGGTACGGGTACGGCCATTTCGCGTCGGTGATCGCCTTCTGGATCTTGTCGAGTGCGGCCATCAGGTCGCCGCGCGCGCCGGGCTTGAGGCGCCACGACGTCACGCCGACGTACTTGTAGTCCTTGCTGTCGATCCAGTGGCTGTGCGCGGTGTCGGTTTCCTCGTAGTAGTGCTCCTCGCGCGCGACGTGCATGCCGAGCTGCTGCTGGTAAGCCTCTTCGGCCTTGGCCTTGGTCGACCAGGCCTCCTCGGCGTCGAAGTCCTTCCAGGCGTGGTTGTCGGAGCGGATCACGTAGTAGGTGAGATCGCTGCCTGCGATCGGCTGGTACATCACCCAGGTGAACGGTTCGCCCGCCTTCTTGCGCCAGGCGGCGTGTTCCCTGACACCCGCCTCGAACGCCTTGGCCTCGCCGGGCTTGGGCCACAGCACCCATCGGTCGGCGATGTTCCCGGCAGCGGCCTTGGGTGCGGGCTTGTCCGCCGCGATGGCGGCGACCCCCGGTAGCAGCACGAACACCAGCGCCAGCAGTGCAACGAGCGCCGAACGGCAACGTCGAGCTTTCATGGCTTCCCTCCTGGGTGGTTGCGGACCCCGTGGAGCGGCGAACCGCCGATCCGGCGGGGCGTGGAGTATGCGCTTCGTGAACTGGGATCGCGTCGTGGGCGCGCGCCGGCCTGCCTGGATTACACTATCGAGCTTTGCCGTCGCGGCATCGAAAGCGATTTTTCGAGCCGCCCGATACGCGACTTCACCGAGATCGAACCGACAAGGCCGCCATGAGCGATAGCGACGACATCCTGCCGCCCGACGAGAACAAGCTGATCGCCGAGCGTCGCGAGAAATTGCGCGCATTGCGCACGCAGGGTGTGGCGTTCCCCAATGATTTTCGCGTCGATGCATTCGCCGGCGACCTGCAGGCGGAATTCGCCGACGCCGAGCGCTGGAGCGCGGAGGCGATCGATGGCGTGGCGCGTCGTGTCGCCGTCGCCGGTCGCATCGTGCTGAAACGCGTGCAGGGCAAGGTCAGCTTCGTGCAGATCCAGGACCTGACCGGTCGCATCCAGCTGTTCATCCACCAGGGAACCGTCGGCGACACCTACGACGCGTTCAAGGGTTGGGACGTCGGCGACATCGTCGGTGCCGAAGGCACGCTCATGCGCACGAAGACCGGCGAGCTGTCGGTCAAGGTCGACGCGCTGCGCCTGCTGACCAAGTCCCTGCGCCCGTTGCCGGACAAGTTCCACGGACTCGCCGACGTCGAACAGCGCTATCGCCAGCGCTACGTCGACCTCATCGTCACGCCCGAATCGCGCCGCGTGTTCGAGCTGCGCTCGGCGATGATCCGCTTCATGCGCCAGTGGCTCGAAGTGTCGCCGCGCCGCTTCATGGAAGTCGAGACGCCGATGATGCATCCGATCCCGGGCGGCGCGACGGCGAAGCCGTTCGTCACGCACCACAACGCGCTGGACCTGCAGATGTACCTGCGCGTCGCGCCGGAACTCTACCTCAAGCGCCTCGTCGTCGGCGGTTTCGAACGCGTCTACGAGATCAACCGCAATTTCCGCAACGAGGGCGTGTCGACGCGGCACAACCCCGAATTCACCATGCTCGAGCTGTACCAGGCCTACGCGACCTACACCGAGGTGATGGACCTCACCGAGGCGATGATCCGCGAGACCGCGCAGGCGACGCTCGGCCGCACCGGCCTGGCGTGGGAGGGGCAGGCGATCGACCTCGGGCCGCCGTTCCGCCGCTGGGCGATGGCGGAGGCGGTGCGCCACCACAACCCGCAGATCGGCGAACACGAGCTGCGCGACCGCGAAGCACTCGCGCGCCACTGCGCTCGCCTCGGCATCCACGTCAAGCCGGGCTACGGCTGGGGCAAGCTGCTGCTCGAGTTGTTCGAGGCGACCGTCGAAGGCACGCTCGTCCAGCCGACCTTCATCACCGACTACCCGACCGAAGTGTCGCCGCTCGCGCGCGCGAGCGACCATGACCCGGAAGTCACCGACCGCTTCGAGCTGTTCATCGGCGCGAAGGAAATGGCGAACGGCTTCTCCGAGCTCAACGACCCCGAGGACCAGGCCGCACGCTTCCGCGCCCAGGTCGCCGCCAAGGACGCCGGCGACGACGAGGCGATGCATTTCGACGCCGACTACATCCGCGCGCTCGAAGTCGGCATGCCGCCGACCGGCGGCCTCGGCGTCGGCATCGACCGCCTCGTGATGTTCTTCGCCGACGTGCCGTCGATCCGCGACGTGCTGCTGTTCCCGTACATGCGCCCGGAAGCCTGATCCGCGAGGGCTGCCCGTGCCCAAGGGATACTTGTGGACGGGCAGGCGCGCCAGCGTGCTAACCTAGGGAAGAAATCGCCTGCGCCTGAACCGCGCAGCGACGAGTGTTTTTCCCCTGAGCGTCCCGCAACGCGTTCGCGGAGAGTTGCGTGAATGTATTGATCGTCGATGACCAGTCTTCGGCTCGCACCATGCTCCGGCATGTGGTCGAGGCGATCGGCCCGGGCGTCCACACCGCCGATTTCGGCAACCCGGTCGAGGCGCTGCGCTGGTCCGAGGCGCACGCGACCGACCTCGTCCTGCTCGACTACCGCATGCCGGACATGGACGGGCTCGAGTTCGCGCGCCGCTTCCGTCGCTCGCTGTCGCGTCGCGACGTGCCGATCGTGCTGATCAGCGTCGTCGGCGACGAACCGGTGCGGCAGGCCGCGCTCGAGGCGGGCGTCATCGATTTCCTGGTCAAGCCGGTGCGCCCGCGCGAGCTGCGCACGCGCTGCAAGAACCTGCTGCAGCTGCGCCAGCAGGGCGAGTCGGTCAAGGAGCGGGCCCGTTCGCTCGAGGAGCGCGTGCTCGAAGGGGTGCGCGAGGTCGAGCAGCGCGAGCGCGAAACCCTGTACCGCCTTGCCCGCGCGATCGAATACCGCGATTGCGGCACCGGTCTGCACCTGCTGCGCATGTCGCACTACGCCGAGGTGCTCGCCGAGGCACTGGGCATGAGCGAGGACGAGGTCGCGATCCTGACCTCGGCCGCGCCGCTGCACGACATCGGCAAGATCGGCATCCCCGACGCGGTCCTGCTCAAGCACGCGAGCCTGACCGACGAGGAAATGGCGGTCATGCGCCGACACCCGTTGATCGGATACGACATCCTGCGCGACAGCAAGAGCAAGTTCGTGCAGATGGGGGCCCTGATCGCGTTGCGCCACCACGAGCGCTGGGACGGCAGTGGCTATCCGGATGGGCTGAAAGGCGAGGAAATCCCGCTGCCGGCCCGCATCGTGGCCACCGCGGACGTGTTCGACGCGCTCACGTCGGAACGCCCGTACAAGCGTGCCTGGACGTCCGAAGAGGCGTTCGACTACATGAAAGCCCATCGTGGCACGCTTTTTGATCCTTCCTGTGTGGACGCATTGATGGCGAACGAGGCCCGCATCCTCGACATCCTCAATGCGAAACTCGAACCGCCGGGAGAAGGCTGAACGCCGCGACCCGGTCGCTGCCGAGGTAGGGCATGTCCCCTTTGCTGGCCAAGCTCAAGTCGCGCTTCCAGAAGCGCCCCGACAGCGAGCACGAACAAGCGATCGTCCGCATGGCGATCGTCATGGTGTTCCTGGTCTATCTGGCCGGGCTCGTCACCGTATCGGGCTCGCATACGGCGACCGTGCAGATCGCGTTGCGTTACGTCATGCTCGACGCCGTCGTCGGCGCGGCGATCCTCGGCTGGCTGATCCGGCAACCGGGCATATCGCATCCGCGGCGCGTGCTCGGCATGCTCACCGACTACGGCTCGATCGGCGCGATCATGGCGCTGTCCGGACAGGAGGTCGCGCCGCTGTACGTGATCCTCATGTGGGTCACGATCGGCAACGGCCTGCGCTACGGGCCGACCTACCTGCGCGCGGCGATCGCCCTCGCGAGCCTGTCGTTCTTCTCGGTGATCATGACCACGCCGTTCTGGCAGCAGAACAAGGCGTTGTCGTGGGGCCTGCTGTGCGGCCTCATCGCGATCCCGATGTACCTGTCCTCGCTGCTGCGCGCATTGACGCGCGCGACCGAGGAGGCGCGGCGGGCGAACGCGGCGAAGAGCACCTTCCTCGCCAACATGAGCCACGAGTTCCGCACGCCGCTGAACGGCATCGTCGGCATGTCCGAGCTGCTGACCACGACGCGGCTCAGCACCGAGCAGCGTGAATGCGCGACGGTGATCCAGACGTCGGCGAAGACACTGCTCGGGCTGATCGAGGACGTGCTGGACATCTCGGCGATCGAAGTCGGCAAACTACGTCGCGTCGACGTCGATTTCCGCCTCGACGACCTGCTCGACGCCCTGCGCGTGATGCTGCAGCCACTCGCCAACGGCAAGGGCGTGCTGTTCGAGATCCGCGTCGCGCCGGGCACGCCGACCTCGCTGCACGGCGATGCCAACCACCTGCGCCAGATCCTCATCAACCTCGTTTCCAACGCGATCAAGTTCACCGAGGAAGGCAGCGTCTTCATCGAGGTGTCGCAGCGCGGGCGGAGCGAGTCCGCGGGTACGGCCTCGTCGATCCTGCTGTTCTCGGTGCGCGATACCGGCGTCGGCATCCCGGCCGAGGCGCAGGCGCGCATCTTCAACGCGTTCGAGCAGGCCGACAGCGGGCACGGCCGCCGCTTCGGCGGCAGCGGCCTCGGCACGACGATCGCGAAGTCGCTGACCGAACTGCTCGGCGGCCGCATCGGCTTCGAGAGCACGGAAGGCGAGGGTTCGCATTTCTGGGCCGAGCTCCCGTTCGTGCTCGTCGCGGCCGAGGCGGCGGAGGCGGTCGACCCGCCGAATGTCATCGCGTTCGGCGACCCGTTCGTGCGTCACCGTGCTCGCACGCGCTCGCTGCAACTTCTTATCGCCGACGACCAGCCGACCAACATCACGGTGCTGCAGCGCCTGCTGGAGAAGGCCGGACACAAGGCGATCGCGGTCAACAGCGGCGAGGAAGTTCTCGACGCGATCGAGCAGGGCGATTTCGACGCGGTCATCATCGACCTGCACATGCCCGGCGTGAGCGGCCTGGACGTGCTCAAGCAGGCGCGCGTGATGCAGGCCGGGCGCACGCCGACGCCGTTCGTGATGCTCAGCGCCGATGCGACGACCAGCACCGTACGCCAGTGCGAGCAGGCCGGCGCGCGCGCGTTCCTGACCAAGCCGGTACAGGTGGCGCGATTGCTCGACACCTTGAGCGACATCGCAAGTGCGCCGGCAGCGACGGAACGGCCGGCCGCGGAGCTAGCCGCGGTCGGGCGCGAGAAGCCGCGCGCATCCACGTCGCCGATCGAGCCGGAAGTGCTGCGCGAACTCGAGGAACTGCAGCTCGGCACCGACTTCGTCTCGTTGTTCGTCGATGAATGCCTGCGCGATGCGCTGACCAACATCGGCGAACTCGAGCGCACGGGAGCGGCGGCGCGATGGGACGCCTTCCGCGACGGTTGCCACGCACTCAAGGGCGTGGCGGGCAACATGGGTGCGATACACCTTGCCGAAGCTGCGGCGACGGCGATGAAGCTCGGCAACTGGCAACTGCCGCGCGAGTGGCGCCAGTCGGTACGCGGGCTGCGCGAGCACCTGGAAGTCGCGCGCGTGGCGCTGAAGGGAAGCCCGGAACACGCCGAGGCCGAGCGGCCGTCCTGACACGGACGCTCGGCCAAACGAAAGGGAAAGAATCAACCCATCGCGGACTGCACCACCTCCAGTTGCGGCGCCGATAGTTCCTGCGGCCGCTTGCGTTGCGCACGCACGAGGCGCTCCATCGTGCGCAGCGACTTCTCGCCGAGCTGCATCGCGGTATCGACCCAGATCTCGGTGATCTGCATCAGTTCGACGAGGCTCACCGGCGAGCGCATCTGCCGCACGCGGTTCATTGCCGTGCGCGCGTGCGAGATGCGCTGGTTGCGGCGGATGAGTTCATGCACGGCCTGCACGCCTTCACCCTTCGGTACGAGCACGTCGACGACACCGAGTCGGTGCAGTTCGTCGCTCGAGTAGATCGTGCCGTTGAGCATCATCTCCTCGGCGAAGCGCGGGCTGACGCGCTGGCACAGGAACGAGTACGCGCCCATGCCCGGGAACAGGTCGAACAGCACCTCCGGGAAGCCCATGCCGACGCCGCTCTCGGCGACGATCGAATGACAGGACAGGGCGGCTTCGAATCCGCCGCCGAGCGCGTCGCCCTGGACCAGCGCGACGCTGTGCATGTGGCGATTCAGCTGCTCGTGGAAGCCGTACACGCCTTCGACGCACTGGCGCGCGTAGGCGAGCAGGTGTTCGCGATTGCGCGTCTTGATCAGCCGGCAGAACAGCTCGAGATCGCCACCGAGGTTGAACACGTCTGCGTCGGACGCGAGCACGACGTGCGCGATGCGCTCGTCACCGTTGGTGGACTGCAGGGTCAGGCGGTCCGATACGCGCTTCTGGAACTCGCGTACTTCCTTGATCAGCAGCGTGCTGAAGCACGCGCGGTAACCCGCGTCGCGCGGAAAGCGCGTCGCGTGCATGAAACACCAACTCGTGTTGGCGACGGGATCTTCTTGCGTACGCAGCAGGCGGAAATCGTTGTCACGATGCAGCGATTCGACGGCACTCATGTTGCACCCCTGGAGAGTAAGAGGCCGGTCGTGACCGCCGCCGAACGGCCGACGAATGTTCTGCACATCCTGGTGCCTGATCCGTGCGATCGCGAGCGAGTCTAACGTAAACGCCATGAAGCATTGACAAATCCGATCGGATGTGACATGTCAATATCAATTCTGTCGACTGGTTCACAGAATTGCGTGCGGCAGGGTGCATATCCATACTCACGCGCGGCGGAATCGGGGATTCACCGGGCTGGTATCTCACGGACGGACGCGCTCGCGCGGCTGACCGTCAGGTACTACCATTTCCGTAATGGTGCGGTTCTTGCAGGACCGTATCGGAAAGTCTGGGGCTGCAAGCGACACGCGAGGAAGCATGACCAACGAAGGGGAAAAGAAGAATCTGCGGCCGGCTCGCATGTCGATCCGTTCCGCGGTGCTGATCAGCAGCGGGCTCAATGCCTGGAGCAGCGAGATCGAAGACATCTCGGCCACGGGCGTTCTCGTCGCGAAGCCGGACAACTGGCGCGGCCGCATCGACGACGTGTTCGTGCTCGACATGCTGATCGGCGAAGCGCTCGACATCCACGTCGATGCGCGGCTCGCGCGCGTGACCGACACGCAGCTCGGCTTCGCCTACGAGCGCATCCCCGAGAACAAGGAAGCTCCGCTGTGGAACCTGCTCGGCGGCTACGCCGACCGGCTGGAGCCGTATTCCGCCTGAGTCAGCCTGCTTCCGCGATGCGCGGAGTGGACGGCCACGACCGGGCCGGCTCCCTGCGGCAAGGGCGAGCCACGCATTGCGGATCGCTCGCCGGCCCCGAAAACCCACCGTTGCCGCGATCGGGCGGCCCCGTCAATGGGCTGCAGCCGCCTCGCGCAGCTCGCGCCGCAGGATCTTGCCGACGTTCGTCTTAGGCAAGGATTCGCGGAATTCGACGTATTTGGGCAGCTTGTAACCCGTCAGGTTGGCCTTGCAGTGCGCGCGCACCGCTTCCTCGGTCAGCGCCGGGTCCTTCTTCACGATCACCAGCTTGACCGCCTCGCCCGATTTCTCGTCCGGCACCCCGACCGCGGCGACTTCGAGCACGCCGGGCATCTGCGCGACGACGTCCTCGACCTCATTCGGGTACACGTTGAAGCCGGACACGAGGATCATGTCCTTCTTGCGGTCGACGATGTAGACGTAGCCGCTCGGATCGATGCGCGCGATGTCGCCGGTGCGCAGCCAGCCGTCCGGCGAGAGCACCTTCGTTGTCTCCTCGGGTCGGTTCCAGTAACCCTTCATGACCTGTGGGCCGCGGATGCACAGCTCGCCGGTTTCGCCGAGCGGCAGCACGCGGCCGTCGTCGTCCTGGATATTGACGTCGGTCGACGGGATCGGCAGGCCGATCGAACCGTTGTATTCCTTGATGTCGAGCGGGTTGATGCACGCGGCGGGGCTGGTCTCGGTGAGGCCGTAGGCCTCCGCGAGCGCGCAGCCGGTCACCTTCTTCCAGCGCTCGGCGACCGCGCGCTGCACGGCCATGCCGCCGCCGAGGGTGAGGCGCAGCTTCGAGAAATCGACCTGGTCGAAGCCGGGCGTGTTGAGCAGCCCGGCGAACAGCGTGTTGACGCCGGTGAGCGCGGTGAAGCCGATCGAGCGGATCGTCTTGACGAAGCCGGGCATGTCGCGCGGATTCGTGATGAGGTGGTTGAAGCCGCCGACGCGCGCGAACACCAGGAAGTTCGCCGTGAGCGCGAAGATGTGGTACAGCGGCAGCGCGGTGATGACGACTTCTTCGCCTTCGCGCATGTTCGGCCCGATCCACGCGTAGGCCTGCAGCATGTTCGAAACCATGTTGCGATGGGTGAGCATCGCGCCCTTGGCGACGCCGGTGGTGCCGCCCGTGTACTGCAGGAAGGCGAGGTCGTCCGGCCCGATCTCGACCTTCGCGAACCTGGAACGCGTGCCGCGGCCGAGCGCTTCATTGAAGCGGATCGCATTCGGCAGCGAATACGCCGGTACCATCTTCTTGACGTGGCGCACCACGAAATTGGTGATCGCCGATTTCGGGAAACCGAGCAAGTCGCCGATGGCGGTGCAGATCACGTGCTTGCACGGCGTGCCGCCGATCACCTCGGCGACCGTGTGCGCGAAGTTGTCGAGCACGATGATCGCGCTCGCGCCGGAGTCGTCGAGCTGGTGCTTGAGTTCGCGCGGCGTGTACATCGGATTGACGTTGACCACCGTCAGGCCCGCGCGCAGCACCGCCATGATCGCGATCGGATACTGCAGCAGGTTGGGCATCATGATCGCGACGCGATCGCCCTTGGCCAGCTTGAGGTCGTTGACGAGGAATGCGGCGAAGGTCGCGCTGAGCCGGTCGAGGTCGCCGTAGGTGATGCTGCGGCCCATGTTGGTGAAGGCGGGCCGGTGGCGGAAGCGGTCGCAGCATTCCTCGAGCAGTGCCGCGACGGAGCGGTACTGGTTCGGGTCGATCTCGGCCGGTGTCCCCGGCGGATAGCTGGCCAGCCAGGGACGGTTCGTGTTCGCCATGCGGTTCCCCTGTGGGCGGCGTCGATCGCGCCGACGCTTCGCTTTCGTTTACCCTTGCGACGATTCGCACGGGTACGGTCGATTGCATCACAAGGCCGGAACGAGCGGCAAGCCGCATTGCAACGTGGCGCAAGCGAGGTGTTCGTGCGTCCGATCCTGATCATCCTGTCGTGCCTGCTGTCCGTCGCCTGCTCGCGCCAGCCCGACGACGAGGCGATCCGCGCAGCGATCACCGCGGGCGCCGCGTCCGTCGAGGCACATCGCGGCAAGGACGTGCTCGATCTCGTCGCCGACGATTTCGTCGGCAACGACGACATCGATCGGGCCGGGCTCGCGAACCTGTTGCGCGCGCAGATGCTCGGCGCGAACGCGATCGGCGTGCGCATCGGCTCGGTCGCGGTGGACCTGCTCGGCGATCGCGCGGTGGCGCGCTTCGACGCCGACATCACCGACTCGAGTGGCCGCTGGATCGCCGATCGCGCGGTGACCGTGCACTTCGAAACCGGCTGGCGCCGCGACGGGCGCCAGTGGCGCTGCTACCACGCGAAGTGGTCGAGCGAAGCGCGCTGACGCGACGCCGTCGGGCATCGCGTGCGCGCCGCGGGGGCGGCGGAATGCCGGGCGGCCGCCGAGTGGGCGGATCGAGCGGAAGGAAAACGGCGCGGTTTCCCGCGCCGTTCTCCTTCACGCCTTCGAGCGCATGACGCGCCTTACGCGGCCTTTCTCGCCGCGAGCTGGCGCAGCACGTACTGCAGGATGCCGCCGTGGCGGAAGAACTCGCGCTCTTTCGGCGTGAGCAGCAGCACGCGGACCTTGAAGGTCTTGCGACTACCGTCGGGCCCGGTCGTGACGACGTCGGCGACCTTCGCTTCGCCGTCCTGCAGGCCGGTGACGTCGAAGGTTTCCTTGCCGGTCAGACCGAGCGTCTGCGCGTTTTCGCCGTCCATGAACTGGCACGGCAGCACGCCCATGCCGACGAGGTTCGAGCGATGGATGCGCTCGAAGCTCTCGGCGATGACCGCCTTCACGCCGAGCAGCAGCGTGCCCTTCGCGGCCCAGTCACGCGACGAGCCGGTGCCGTATTCCTTGCCCGCGAGCACGACCAAGGGCGTGCCGTCCGCCTTGTACTTCATCGCCGCGTCGTAGATCGCCATCTGTTCGCCGCTCGGCACGTGCAGCGTGTAGCCGCCTTCGACGCCGGACAGCATGAGGTTCTTGATGCGGATGTTGGCGAACGTGCCGCGCACCATCACGTCGTCGTTGCCGCGACGCGAACCGTAGGAGTTGAAGTCCTTCGGGTCGACGCCCCTGGAGATCAGGAAGCGGCCCGCCGGGCTGTCCTTCTTGATCGAGCCGGCCGGCGAGATGTGGTCGGTCGTGATCGAGTCGCCGAACACGCCGAGCGCGCGCGCGCGGTGGATGTCCTCGATGCGGCCGGCTTCCTTGCCCATGCCTTCGAAGTACGGCGGGTTCTTGATGTAGGTCGAATCGTCCCAGCGGTAGACCGAACCGTCGGGCGAAGCGATCTGGTTCCAGCGGCTGTCGCCCTTGAACACGTCGGCATAGTTCTTGGTGAACATCGCCGGATTGATCGCGCCGGCGATCGTGTCGGAGATTTCCTTGTTGCTCGGCCAGATGTCCTTGAGGTAGACCGGCTGGCCGTCGCTGCCGGTGCCGATCGGATCCTTCGTGAGGTCGATGTCGAGCGTGCCCGCGAGTGCGTAGGCCACCACGAGCGGCGGCGAGGCGAGGTAGTTCATCTTCACTTCGGGGTGCACGCGACCCTCGAAGTTGCGGTTGCCGGACAGCACCGAGGCGACCGCCAGGTCGCCCTCGGCGATGCCCTTGCTGATCTCGATCGGCAGCGGGCCGGAGTTGCCGATGCAGGTGGTGCAGCCATAGCCGACGACGTAGAAGCCGACCTTCTCGAGTTCCTTGAGCAGGCCGGTCTTCTCGAGGTAATCGGTCACGACGAGCGAGCCCGGGCCGAGCGACGGCTTCACCCACGGCTTCGACGTGAGGCCTTTCGCCGCGGCCTTCTTCGCGAGCAGGCCGGCGCCGAGCATGACCGCCGGGTTCGAGGTGTTCGTGCACGATGTGATCGCGGCGATCACCACCGCGCCGTCGGCGAGCTTGAACGTCTTGCCGTCCTTCTCGACCACGACGCCGCCGTTGGTGATCGCATTGGCCGGGTTGCCGATCGCGGCGCTGCCGCCTTCGGCGATGAAATCCGAGGCCGCCTGGCTGCGCGGCTTGCGGTTCGCGGTGAGCGGGCCGACCGCATCGAGGAAGCTCTTCTGCACGCCTTCGAGCAGCACGCGATCCTGCGGGCGCTTCGGACCGGCCAGCGACGGCTTGACGTCGCCGAGCTCGAGTTCGAGCGTCGCGCTGAACTCCGCGGCCGGCGTCGATTCGTCGTGCCACAGGCCCTGCGCCTTCGCGTACGACTCGACGAGGCGGATCTGCGCTTCGTCGCGACCGGACAGGCGCATGTAGTTGAGCGCTTCGGCGTCGACCGGGAAGATGCCGCAGGTCGCGCCGTATTCGGGCGCCATGTTGGCGATCGTCGCGCGGTCGGCGAGCGCGAGGTTGGCGAGGCCGGGGCCGAAGAACTCGACGAACTTGCCGACCACGCCGAGCTTGCGCAGCATCTGCGTCACGGTCAGCACGAGGTCGGTCGCGGTCACGCCTTCGGCGAGCTTGCCGGTCAGCTTGAAGCCGACTACCTGCGGGATGAGCATCGACGACGGTTGGCCGAGCATCGCGGCTTCGGCTTCGATGCCGCCGACGCCCCAGCCGAGCACGCCGATGCCGTTGATCATCGTCGTGTGCGAGTCGGTGCCGAACACG
>Ga0068853_100000852_pt1 | contig 21296 bp, 17 predicted proteins | sample KBSCornC32_FD_65655 | JGI IMG/M metagenome (GOLD analysis project Ga0068853, IMG submission 65655) | Corn rhizosphere microbial communities from Kellogg Biological Station, Michigan, USA - KBS Corn C3-2 | ecosystem: Host-associated > Plants > Roots > Rhizosphere > Soil ...
GCCGAGCCCTTTCCAGTTCGCGCAGTCGAGGAAAACCGTTCCGCCCGTCTCGCCGTTCGAAGCACTTTCTTCGTCGACGATGACGGTGCGGACGCAGTTGACGCGTAGGGGGGCGTGGACGACGTCGGCGTACTCCTTGGCGGCTTGCCCCCGGCTCGGCCATGTCAGGCGCGCGAGGCAGGTGGTGGTCTTGCAACTGAGCTCGCCCACCTGAAAGCCGAGTCCCGTCTTCAGCAGATCATCCTTCAGCTTGGTGGTGTTCCTGTCGGCCCAGGCCGGATCGACCGGCGCTCGGCGGTGGTCGTCGACGAGCTTGTGGAACGACAGCCAGAAGTCGCGCTTGCGATCCTCGACGTTGGCCAAAGGGACGTCCTCGACCGGCTTCGCATTTTGCGTGTCGGATGGCTGAACGGCGCGGTCCTCGAGGGAACGGAGTCGCGCGTCGAGCCTGGCGAGCTCACGCAGGTGCCGCGTCGGTTCCGAATCGCGGGGAGACGAGGGCGTAGGCGCTTCCTGGTCGGAGCCCTCGGAAGGGGGCTCGGGCGCTTGCTTCACGGCCTCCCGGGGCCGCGAAGCGGCGGTCGACACGAGAGTGCCCACAGCCGCTCCGCTGGCCACCAGAAGGAACACCTTCAGACCGCGAGCTCGACCGCTGTCTGTCGGAGATCTCATCGTTCTCAGTGGCCGAAGAAGTATCCCTTGATGCGGCTCTGGCCAGCCTGCTGAGGGGGCAGGCTCACCAAGACCTGGGTGTAATCCGTGCTGCCGCCGGGGTAGGCCATCTGGATCGTCCTGCGTCCCACGCCAGTGGCGGCATTCGTGTAGGGGTAGTAGCAGGTGGCTCCGAGGACCACCTCATAGTCGTCGCATAAGACGGCCTGGGTCGGGAAGGCGGTGGTGTTCTGGTCCACCGTCAGGAAGACATTCGCTCCGTCCTTGTAGTGGACGTCGTTGTCATAGACCAGCGGGCAGCTCGCGAAGAGGCTGTATTGGGTGCTGGTGTTGGATTGCCAGCTCCAGTAGGCGGCATCTGCCTTGAACCTGGGCTGGCACGCCGCTCCGTTGAGTGCCCGCCACTCGGCGTGGCTCTCCGAGCTGGCCGTCAGCAATCCGGCGGTCAAAGCCGCAACCACGAACAGAAACATCGACCTTCGTGTCTTCTTCATCGCGCGAGCCTCCTGTGGTTTTCCGTTGCTCGATCCGTTGACTGGTCGAGCGAACGGGGGTCGCAGATTTTTTTTCTTCTTTCGCGACAATGCCCGGGGCGACCCACGAGGCTCGGCCTCGAGCGATTGTGAAGCGAGACCCTACGCCACCGTTGTCGCGGAGCGGCACAGGCGGGAATGATCGCGGCGGTCCGGGCGCGCGCGAAGCGAGGGCGGCGCGGCCCTCATGATCGACCAGCGTGCCGGCGGCGAGAGGCTGTGCGCGCCGTTTCGAGACTGATACGAGCGACGTCTCCCCAGCCCGGAAGCGTCGTGCTAGAGACAGCGCCATGCCGACCGCGAACGCCGCCCAGCCCTCCACCAACCTCCCGATCCTCGAGTTCGTGCTGCGCAATTACAAGAACTTCAACGCGCGGGCCACGCGCGACGCGACGCTGGCCTACTGGCGCCACATCGAGAAGGGCGGCCGGATGTTCTGGGCGGTGGCGGGCGCGATGTCGTCGGCGCAGCTCGGCGTGACGTTGGCCCCGGCCATCCGCGCCGGCTTGATCCACGGCCTGTCGGTGACCGGCGCGAACATCGAGGAGTCGCTCTTCCGGCTGGTCGCCCACGAGCACTACAAGGACTTCCCCGACTACCGCTACTTCACCAAGCAGGACGACACGAAGATCCTGAACGACCGGATGCGCCGGGTGACCGACACCAGCATCCCGGAGGACGAGGCGTTTCGCGCCGTCGAGAAGTACGTCGTGCCGATGTGGAAGAAGGCCACCGAGCGGGGGGAGCGCCGGTTCTGGCACGAGTACTTCTACGAGCTCGTGCAGGCGATCGATCCGGCCATTCACCAGGGCAAGGCCGACGAGTGCTGGTTGCTGGCGGCGGCGCAGGCCAAGCTGCCTGTCGTGGTGCCCGGCTACGAGGACTCGACGTTCGGCAACATCTTTGCGTCGCACGTCAAGCTGGGCGAGTGCGGCGCCGCCATCGCGAAGTCGGGCATCGAGTACATGGCGGCCTTCTACGACCAGTACCGAGAGCTGTCGGGCGGGGCGGGGGTCGGCTTCTTCCAGATCGGCGGCGGGATCGCGGGCGACTTCCCCATCTGCGTGGTGCCGTCCATCAAGTACGACCTGGAGCAGCCGGTGAAGCCCTGGGCGTACTTCTGCCAGATCTCCGACTCGACGACGTCGTACGGCTCGTACTCGGGCGCCACGCCGAACGAGAAGATCACCTGGGACAAGCTGACCGCCGAGACGCCCATGTTCGTGATCGAGTCGGACGCCACCATCGTGGCGCCGCTCATGCTGCGCGCCCTCCTCGAGTGCAAGCAGAACCCGGCGGCCGCCAACGACCTGATCGCGCGCGTGAGCTGACCCGCCGGGCCGGCCGCGGCGCCGGCCTCACTTCACCGCGATTGGGGGCGGTCGTGAGGCCGATGGTGTTGCCGCTCGGGTGACATTTGTTGTCTGGGCGTGCACAGCGCCCGGGCCGAACAGGGCGCGAGGTGCGGTTTTCGGGGGCCTGGGCCGACCAGGCAAGCGGTCCCGGACGTGCAGGAGCCCACGGCGTGCGAGACTCCGGTCCGGGCCGGCGTGTCGACGGTCTCCTCTGGCGAGAACGTCGGTGGCTCGGCGTCATTCCTGTGGCGCTCGTCTTCAGCTCGCTCGCGATCGCGGCCTGCGGCTCGTCGCCCGTCTACATGCGGTACGAACCGTCCGAGACCGGCGCGAATGGGGCGGCGGGCAAGGGCGGGCCGTCGGATGGAGGCTCGGAAGCGGCGGCCGGAGGCAGGACGCCGGGCGGCTCCGGAGGGAACCTCGGCGACAGGGACGCGGGTGAACCGAGGGACGGGGCGGCCACCGGCGGGGCGGCAGGTGGCGTGACGGGGACGGGCGGCGCGGCGACTGGCGGCACCTCGACGGGTGGCGTGACGGCGACGGGTGGCGTGACGGCGACGGGCGGCACTTCGACGGGCGGGGTGGCAGCGACGGGCGGGGCGGCCACGGGCGGCACCGCGACAGGCGGGGCCAGCGCCACGGGTGGGACCAGCGGTGCCCTCGAGCCCTGCTCGGGGCTGTGCACGAACCCGGTGCTCGTCGACCTCGGCAAGGCTTACTCGTCGGGGAGCCTCGGAGCGGGCGCCGCCTGCTTTCAGACGAAGGCGCCCATCGCCGGTGGCAACTGCGGCAACTTCGTGAGCCCCCGGACCGTCCGCGTGAACGGTGTGCTCGAACCGTGCGACACGGGCGGCAACTGGACCTCGCTGCCCGCCAGCCGCAACGGAGGCGATTGCATCCAGGTGACCGCCGGCGATCAGCCGTGGGCCTTCCTGACCCTCTGGTGACGCGGGACCACGGGCCAGCGGAGCCCGACGACCGCGCGTCCCGCCTCCGGTGGGCGACCTCACCGGGCTTGCGCGGCGCCCTCCGGCGCAGCAGCCTCCCTCCACCAATCATGACGTCGCTCGGCGATCGCGATCTGGCCGTGTTCTGGCACCCCTGCAGCCAGATGCGCGACTACCAGGATTTTCCGCCCCTCGAGATCGTCTCGGCGCGCGGCACCCGGCTGGTGCTGGCCGACGGGCGCGAGGTGCTGGATGCGATCTCGAGCTGGTGGTGCAAGTCGCTCGGGCACGGGCATCCCGGCGTGCGCGCCCGCCTGCAGGCCCAGCTCGACCGGTTCGAGCACGTCATCACGGCGAACACCACCAACGCGCCGCTGGTCGAGCTGTGCGAGCGGCTGCTGCGCATGGCGAACGGCGCGCCGGCCGCCGCCTGGGGGCCGAACACGGGCGCCCCTGCGATCGCCGGAGCAGGCGAGGACGGGGACACCAAGGCCGGGCGCGAACCCTACGGCAAGGTGTTCCTCGCCGACAACGGCTCGACCGCGGTCGAGATCGCCTTGAAGATGGCGCTGCAGGCGCAGGCGCTGCGCGGTCGTCCCGAGCGCACCGCCTTCGCGTCCCTGGCGGGCGGGTACCACGGCGAGACGGCGGCGACGCTGTCGGTGGGCGACCTCGGCCTCTACGCCGATCCCTACCAGGCGCTCATGTTCCCCGTGGCGAAGCTGGGCCCCTTGCCGCTGCGTCGCGGAGTCGAGGATCCGCGGTGGCTGGACGCGACGCCCGAGTGGTCGGTCCTCGAGGCCCAGCTCGCGCCTCGAGCCCGCACGCTGGCCGCCATCGTCTACGAGCCCGTGCTGCAGGCCGCCGGAGGGATGCGTCTTTACAGCCCGGACCTGCTCGTGCGCTTGCGGGCGTGGGCCGACGCTCACGACGTGCTGCTGATCGCCGACGAGATCGCGGCCGGAATGGGGCGGCTCGGGACCATGCTGGCCAGCCACCTGGCGCCCGGGCCGGGGGCGGCGGCGGACTTCGTCGTGCTGTCGAAGGGGCTCACCGCGGGCTTCCTGCCCCTGTCGGCCGTGCTGACGACGAACCCCATCTACGACCTCTTCGGCGGCGCCTGGAGCGAACGCCGCGCCTTCCTGCACTCGAACACCTACACGGGCAACGCGCTCGGCGTGGCCGCCGCGCTCGGTGCGCTCGACGCCTACGCCACCGAGGAGATCCCGGCCCGCGCCGTCGTCACGGGCGCGCGGATGCGCGCGGCCTTGGCGGACGTCCTGGCTTCTCGCCCGACCCTGACCCACCTGCGCGGTCTGGGCATGGTCGCGGCCGTGGATCTGCGGGACGCCGGCGGCGGGATCCTCGATCCGGCGCGCCGCACCGGCTATCAGGTCTTTCGCGCGGCCGTGCGGCGCGGCGCGCTGCTCCGCCCGCTCGGCGACACGATGTACCTCTTTCCGCCGCTCAACAGCGCGCAGGCCGAGGTGGACCGGATGATCGCGATCCTGGCCGACAGCGTCGACGAGGTGCTGGGGAAGCCCTGACTCCTCGGTTAGACAAGCCCCGTCCGGTATAGTAGACATTTCCGCTCACAAAGCAGAATGGCGGTGGCGCCCCCGGCCCGGGCTCGGAGGCGCGGGCTGTGGTAGCAAGGGGGGACCCCGTCGGGGGACGGGCGGCGAAGGCTGGCGGGGGCGGCGGGCGCCGGTCGACACCGAAGAACGAGAACGGAACAAAGATGACGTTGGCAAAGACCTGGAAAGAAAAGCTCGGCTCCTCGGTCCCCGAGGCGTGGTCGCGCGAGATCGACGTGTTCGAGACCCAGATCGAGCTGCGCAAGAAGGGCAAGATCGAGGAGAAGCTGTTCGCCGAGACGCGGCTGCGCCGGGGGGCCTACGGCCAGCGATACGATAATGGACAGCGCCACGACGGCGCGACCACCCAGACGCTGGTGTTCCCCTCGGGTGAGATCACGAAGGGCCCCACCACGCTGTGGGACGCGCCGGGCATGCAGCGGATCAAGGTTCCGTTCGGCCGCCTGACGGCGGACCAGCTCGATCGCCTGGCCGACCTGGCCGAGGAGTACTCGGATCGCATCCTGCACGTCACCACCCGCCAGGACATCCAGCTCCACTTCGTGCACATCGAGGACACGCCCGACCTGATGCGCCGCCTGAGCGCTGTCGGCATCACCACCCGCGAGGCGTGCGGCAACACGGTCCGCAACGTGACGGCGTGCCCGATGGCCGGCGTTTGCAAGACCGAGGCGTTCGACGTCACGCCCTACGCCAACGCCATCACGTTCTTCCTGCTTGGCCACGACGACACCCAGAACTTCGGACGCAAGTTCAAGGTCGCGTTCTCGGGGTGCAAGGACGAGCCCTGCGGGCTGGCCAATTTCCATGACATCGGCGCCATCGCGCGCACGCGCGTCGTCGACGGCCAGACCAGGCGCGGGTTCGAGCTGTACGTGGGCGGCGGGCTCGGCTCGGTGCCGCAGAACGCGCAGCTGTTCGACGAGTTCCTGCCCGAGGAGGAGCTGCTTCCCATCTCGCAGGCCATGAGCCGGGTCTTCGCCCGCCTGGGCGAGAAGGCGAACCGGGCCAAGGCCCGCCTGAAGTTCCTGGTCAAGAAGCTGGGCATCGAGGAGTTCAAGCGTCTCGTGCTCGAGGAGCGGGCCGCGCTGCGGCCGGACCCGCGCTGGACGGCGTTCCTCGCCGATCTGCACGCGCTCGACGAGAAGCCGGCCCGCCCGGCCGGATCGCTCCCGGCGGTGGGGCTGGCGCCGGGATTTCAGGCCTGGCGCGCCTCGAACGTCGTCGCGCAGCGCCAGCCCGGCTACGTGATGGCGCTGGTGACGCTGCCGCTCGGCGACCTGACGTCCGATCAGGCGCGGGCGCTGGCGGACGTCGCGCGCAAGTACACCGGCGACGCGATCCGCACCACCGCCGACCAGAACATGCTGCTCCGCTGGGTCAGCGAGGCGGATCTGCCGGCGCTGCACGCGGCCCTGTCGGCCATCGACCTCGGGTCGGCGGGCGCGGGGACCATCACCGACATCACGGCGTGCCCCGGCACCGACACGTGCAAGCTCGGCATCTCGTCCTCGCGGGCGCTGGCGGCGGAGCTGGGGCGGCAGATCGAGGCGTCGGGGCTGGCCAGCGACGCGAACGCGCGCGGGCTGCACATCAAGGCGTCGGGATGCTTCAACGCCTGCGGCCAGCACCACGTCGCCGACATCGGCCTGCTCGGCGTCAGCCGCAACGTCAACGGGCACCGCGTGCCGCACTTCCAGCTGGTCGTGGGAGGGCAGTGGACCCGCAACGCCGGATCGTACGGCCTGGCCATCGGCGCCGTCCCGTCGAAGCGCGTGCCCGACGTCGTCAAGCGCCTGACCGCCCGGTTCGCGGCCGAGCGCCAGGGCGAGGAGACGTTCGCCGCGTTCGTGAGTCGCATCGGAAAGAAGACGATCCGCGCCATGGTCGAGGAGGCTCAGATCCTGCCGAGCTACGACCAGGACCGCAGCTTCTATTCGGACTGGGGCGACCCGCGCGAGTACACCATCGAGGACATGGGCGTGGGCGAGTGCGCCGGCGAGGTGGTGCCCATCGTCGAGATGACCCTGGCCGGCGCCGAGCGCGAGATCTTCGAGGCGCAGGTGCTGATCGACGAGCACAAGCCCCAGGAGGCGGTCCGTCGCGCCTACAGCGCGATGCTCGAGGCGGCGCGCGCCCTGACGCGCGAGAAGAACCCGAACCTGGGCAGCGACGCCGGCGAGATCGTGTCGGAGTTCCGCAAGCACTTCTGCGACACGCAGCTCTTCTATGACCCGTTCGCGGGCGCGAAGTTCGCGCAGTACCTGTTCCGCGTTCACGAGGAGCACGCCGCCGCCACCAGCCCGGAGGCGGTCCACCAGCTGGTGGAGGAGGCTTCCCTGTTCGTCGACGCCGCCCACCAGTGCTACGCCCGGCTGGGCGCTTCGCTGGGCGGCCCGACGGGCGCGATCGCGCCCAGCGTCCTGGCCCCGGCCGCGCCGGCGGCCGCACCCGCCACGACCGGCTCGGGGAACTGAGGATCACGAGCATGTCGTCCATTCCTTCGAAGCTGCAGCTCAAGATCTTCGCCACCTCGCCGGCTCGTCCGCTGGCGCTCGAGACGTTCATCCCGATCTTCCACCAGTGGATCAAGGACCACGTCCTGCAAGAGCTGGCGATCGACGTCGCCAACTACGCCCACGTCCCCAAGGGACCGGGCGTGGTGCTGATCGGCCACAACTGTGACTACTTCGTCGACGAGAGCGAGGGGCGCCTGGGGTTGCTCCACAACCGCAAGCGCGGCTCGCTTCCCGCCGAGTCCCGGCTCGAGGATCTGGTCCGCCGCACGTTGCACGCGGCGGCGCTGCTCGAGAAGGAGCCCGCGCTGGGCGGGGCGCTCGCGTTCTCGCCCAAGGAGCTGCTGTTCCGGATCAATGATCGCCTGGCCGGGCCGGCCACCGACGCGACCTTCGCGGCGGTGCGGCCCGACCTGGACGCGCTGGGGCGGCGGCTCTTCTCGGGGCCCTTCGAGCTCACCCGCGTCGGCGACGCCAGGTCGCTGTTCGCCGTGAAGCTGTTCAGCCCGGGCGAGACCGCCCCGCTCGCTGCCTTGCTGGCCAGGCTGGGGGGGCCGCCGGTTCCGGATCTGCCATGACGGACGCCCCCTCGGACGCCGACCTCGGCACGACGCTGTTCCCGCTCTTCCTGAAGCTGGGGGGCCGGTCCGTCTTGCTGGTGGGCGGCGGTCCGGTGGCGACCGCCAAGGCGCGCGCGCTGGTCGAGGCGGGGGCTCGGGTCACGATCGTCGCACCCGCCGTCACGGCGGAGCTGGACGCGCTGGCGGCCGCGCGCGGGTGGCGGGTGCAGACGCGGGCCTTCACACCTGCCGACCTCGACGGCGCCTGGCTGGTGATCGCCGCCGCGCCCGCCGAGGTCAACCGCCAGGTTGGGGCGGCCGCCGAGGCGGCGCGTATCTTCGTGGTCGCCGTCGACGATCCCGCCGCCTGCACGGCGTATGGGGCCGCGGTGGTGCGCCGGGCCGGCGTCACCGTCGCCATCTCGAGCGGCGGCGACGCGCCGGCCTTGACGGGCCTCCTGCGCGAGGGGATCGACGCCGTTCTTCCAGTCGAGCTCGACGCGTGGATGGACGAGGCTCGCCGCGCTCGCCTCGTCTGGCGCGCGGAGGGTGTGCCGATGGCCGAGCGCCGCCCGCGGCTGCTGGCGGCGCTGAATCGGCTCTACGACGCGGCGTCGGCTGCCGGCCTGTCGCAGGCACCATCCGCGCCGGCGGTGTCGGCCGTCGGACGCGTCACGCTGGTCGGCGCTGGACCGGGCGCTGCCGATCTGCTCACGGTGCGCGGCGCGCGGGCGCTGGCCGAGGCCGATCTGGTCCTCTACGACGCCCTGTCGTCGGAGGAGATGCGCGCCTACGCCCCGGGCGCGCGCTGGTTCTACGTCGGCAAGCGCGCCTGCCGGCAGTCGATCGCCCAGGACGTGCTGAACCGTATCCTCGTGAAGGAAGCCCGGCGCGGGCGGCGCGTGGTCCGGTTGAAGTGCGGCGATCCCTTCGTGTTCGGGCGAGGCGGCGAGGAAGCGCTGGCTCTGGCGGAGGCCGGCGTCCCCTGCGAGGTCGTGCCCGGGATCTCGTCGGCGATCGCGGCGGCAGGCCTGGCCGGCATCCCCGTCACGCATCGTGGGGTCGCGTCGGCCTTCACGGTCGTGTCCGGACACCACGAGGCGGTCTACGGTCCGATCCTCGCCGCGCTCCCGGCCGGCGCGATGACGCTGGTCTTCCTGATGGGCCTCGGCCGACGGGCCGACATCGCGCGAGCGCTGGTCGAGCGCGGCTGGCCGCGGCAGACGCCCGCAGCCGTCATCCTGGGGGCGGCCACGCCGGACGCCTGGCACTGGACCGGGACCGTGGCCGAGCTGGCCGAGGTGGCGCTGCCGGTGGCCTCGTCCGACGAGCGGCGCCAGCCGGGGTTGCTCGTGATTGGCGATGTGGTCGCGATCGGGGCGCAGATCGCCGCCGCGTCCTCCCAGGCGCGCGGGGCGGTGCCGGCGGAGGCGACCCCAACAGCGGACAGCGGCTCCACGGTGGACGCCCCTCCGAGCTCGGACACGTCCACCCCCACCGGCTCGACCTCGAGCCCAGAACGGAGTCGGAGCGGATGAGCATCGTGGAAGCAGCCTCTCCTTCAGCCTCGGAACACGTGGGCATCGCCGCAGGCGCGGCCGCGCCCGGCCTCGCGGAGCCGACCGGCGTCACGGTCGACGATCTGACGAAGCGCTTCACCGCGCGCGGCACCCCCGCGGTCTCTCAGGTCTCGTTCCGCGCGCCCCGGGGCGGGATCACCACGCTGCTCGGCCCGTCGGGATCCGGCAAGTCGACCGTCCTGCGCATCATCGCCGGCCTCGAACGTCCCGACAGCGGCCGCGTGCTCTTCGGGGATCGCGACTTCACGGATGTTCCCGTGCAATCGCGCGGCGTGGGCTTCGTGTTCCAGAGCTACGCGCTCTTCAAGCACATGAACGTGCGCGACAACGTCGGGTTCGGGCTCTCCATCCGGAAGACCCCGCGCAAGACCATCGACGCGAAGATCGACGAGCTGCTGGCGCTGGTCCAGCTCGAGGCCTACGGGCATCGCTACCCGGCGCAGCTCTCGGGCGGGCAGCGCCAGCGCGTCGCCTTCGCCCGGGCCCTGGCCACGAACCCGTCGGTGCTGCTGCTCGACGAGCCGTTCGGCGCGCTCGACGCGCAGGTCCGCATCGAGCTGCGCGCCTGGTTGCGGCGGTTTCACGACGAGCACCACGTCACGACCCTCCTGGTCACGCACGACCAGGAGGAGGCCCTCGAGGTCTCCGACCACGTCGTCATCATGTCGGATGGGCGGGTGGCGCAGGCCGGCTCGCCGCAGCAGGTCTACGATCACCCGGCGACCCCGTTCGTGGCGTCCTTCATCGGCGGCGCCAACGTCCTGCAGGGCACGTTCCTCGACGGGCGGCTGTCGGTGGGCACCTCGTCGTTCGAGGCCGTCTCCGACGGTTCCGCGGCCCCGGGCGCGTCGGTGCAGGCCTTCGTGCGCCCCCATGACGTCAAGGTGACCAAGGCCGTCGAGGGCGCGCCGCCCTCGGACAACGGCGATCTCTCGATCGGCCGCGTCGAGCGCCTGGCCTGGCTTGGGGGGCACGTGAAGCTCTCGCTGCGCCTGACCGACGGCGCGATGATGACCGTCGAGCTGGCGCGCGCCGAGCTGGACGCTCTGAAGATCGACGAAGGCGACCTGGTCATGGCCGACCTGCGCCAGGCCAAGGTCTTCGTCGAGGACTACAGCATCTAACGCGGGAGGGGCAGGCCCCTCCCGCGGGCCTACCCCGGAGTAGGCCGACGATGCCGGCGCGGCGAAGCCGCGCCTCCCGGGGGACTGGCCTCGCTCGCTGCGCTCGGTCTGACGTGCGGGTCGCCTCCGGAACCAGCTGAGCAGTCCAGGCGATGCTCGCGTCGCCGGTCGCCACCGCGACGGCCAGGCCGACCAGCAGCATCTGCGCGCGAGGTGGCTCGGCGCACCGGGCCTTCCGTGACCGCCGTCAGAGCGACCCGCTGTCGCCGCTCAGTTCGTGGGCCAGAGGTTGTGTTTCACGACCCACCGCCGGACCACTGTCCACTGCCGGTCGAGCTTGCGCGCGACGGCCGCGACATTTCCATCGTGCGCCTGACGAACGCCGGATCGCGTACTTCGGTTTTGGCAAGCGCGGGCCTTCCACCGGCGAGTGGATGAGGCCGCCGGCGCGGCGCCTCGGTCCGGACCTCAGCCTCCCAGGCGGCCCGTGGCGATCAGAGCGAAGATGATGATGCCCGCGATGACCCGGTAGATCACGAACGGCATCGTGGTCCGGGTGCGCAGGTAGCGGAGCAACCAGGCGATGCTCGCGTAGCCGGTCACGGCCGCGACGGCCAGGCCGACCAGCAGGGGGACCAGGTCCTCCTTCGTGTGGAGCACATCCTTCATCTCGAAGATCCCCGCGCCCGCCACGGCCGGGATCGACAGCAGGAACGAGAAGCGCGCGGCCGCGTCCCGCCGCAGGCCGATCGCCATCGCGACCAGCAACGTGATCCCGGAGCGCGAAACGCCCGGGACGAGGGCCAGCGACTGGCCGAGCCCGATGATCAGGGCGTCGCGCCACGTGATGTCGTCGAAGGCCTTCCGGTGCCGGGCCAGCCGCTCGACGACGCCCAGCACGATCCCGACGCCGATCATCGCGGCCGCGATGACGGGCAGGGCGCGCAGCCCGCCGTGGATGGCCTTGCGGAACAGCACGCCGGCGACGACGACAGGGATCGTCCCGACGATCAGCTTTCCGATGAGCCGCACCTCCGGGTCCCCGCGCCGCTCCGGCGTGAGGGCGGCGCGCGCCGCGCCCTTGGCCATGGCGCCCAGATCGCGCGCGAAGAACACCAGCACCGCGGCCAGGGTCCCGAGCTGCAGCACCGCGGTGAAGGCGGCTCCCGGGTCCGACCACCCGGCCAGCGCCGGGACCAGGCGCAGGTGCGCCGTCGAGGAGATGGGGAGGAACTCGGTGATCCCCTGCACCGCGCCGAGCACGATCGCTTCCAGATTCGTCACGGCACCTATCTATCACCGCCGGCACCTCCGCAGGGCTCCGGTTCCCAGAGGATCCGGCGACGATGGCAGCGTCCCTTCAAAGTGTCGGGAGCACCTCGCCGGAGACGACGAGGTGCAGGGTGCCGTCGTCGGCTCGCAGGCGAAGGGCACCATCGGCGGAGACGCCGTCGGTCACGCCCTCGACCTCGCGGTCGCCGAGGCGGACGCGGCAGCGCAGGTCTCGATCGGCCTGCTCGTTCCAGGCAGCCACGGCCGCCGGCGGGCCGAGCGCGCAGAACCGCTCGTAGGCGGGCTCGAACGCCGCCAGCACGGCCGCCAGCACCTCCCCGCGGTCGAGGGGCTGGCCTTCCTGTCGTGCGAGGCGCAGCGACGTCGCCCGTTCGGCCAGCTCCGCCGGGAACCGGGTCGTGTTCACGTTCAGGCCGACGCCGACCACCACGAAGCCAATGCGCTCGCCCAGGCTCGACGCCTCGGTCAGGATGCCGGCCACCTTGCGCCGAGGGCCGAGGCTGACGCCTGCGACTCCCTCGCCGGCGTCGGCGGGCCGCCCCAGCAGCACGTCGTTCGGCCACTTCACGCGCGCGTCGAAGCCCAGCGCCCGCAGCGCCCCCGCCACCGCCGCCCCCGCCATCAGCGTCAGCGGCGGGATCTCGGCCGCCGGACGCGCCGGCCGCAGCAGCAGCGAGAACGCCAGGTTCTCGCCGGCCGGCGCGTGCCACGTCCGTCCGAGTCGACCCCGACCGGCGGTCTGCGCGTCGGTCGTGATCAGCAGGCCCTCCGCGGCGCCGCCGCGCCCCTCGGCCGCTGCCCGGTCGTTCGTCGACTCGCAGGTGGGCAGGTGCAGGTGGCGCCGTCCCAGCCAGGTCGTGGCCAGCGGCAGCGGCTCGAGCGACGTCACCGGTCGACCGCCGTCACCGGTCGCGATCGGCGAGACCGGTCCGGCCGCCGATCACCGGCCGCGCCTCCAGCGACAGATCGACGGCCCGCGCCGAGTGCGTGAACGCCCCGGCCGAGATGATGTCGACGCCCGACTTGGCCAGCTCGCGCATGCGATCGAGCGTGACGCCGCCCGACACCTCGACCAGCGTGCGCGGGGCTTGCTCGCGGATGCGCTTCACCGCGTCGGGGATGTCGCGGGTCGCGAAGTTGTCGAGCAGGATGATGTCGGCCCCCGCCTCGAGGGCCTCGTCCACCTCGGCGAGCGACGTCACCTCGACCTCGATCCGCAGCCCGTGCGGGGCGTTGGCGCGCGCGCGCCGGACCGACTCGCGCACCGAGCCCACCAGCGCGATGTGATTGTCCTTGATGAGGACGCCCGACGACAGATCCGCCCGGTGGTTGTAGCCGCCGCCCACCCGCACCGCGTACTTCTCCAGCGCGCGCAGGCCGGGCGTGGTCTTGCGCGTGTCGGCCACGCGAACCTTGGCACCCTCCGCCGCGGCCACGTAGGCCTGGGTCAGCGTCGCGATCCCCGACAGGTGTTGCATGAAGTTCAGCGCCACCCGCTCGCCGGCCAGCACGGCCTGGGCCGGTCCCCGCACCGACGCGATCAGCGTGCCCGGTGTGACGGGATCACCGTCGGCGACGCGCGTGCGCATGCGCGTCCGCCAGTCGAACCGCGTGAAGACGGCCTCCGCGATGCCCAGCCCGCACACCACCAGCCGCTCCTTGGCGATGATGTCGGCCTCGGCCTCCTGACCTTCGTCGATCACGGCCGCCGACGTGACGTCGCCTCGGCCGGCGTCCTCTTCCAGGGTCAGGTCGAGGAGCCGCTGAACGGCGGGGGTGTACCAGGGCGCTTGGAAGATGCTCACGAAGGGGCCTCCGACCAGCTCTCGACGATCCATCCCCGCCGCCGCGCCGCGCGACGCAGGCGAGGATCGGGGTTCACGATCACGCGGTTGCCGACCCGCTCCAGCATGGGCAGGTCGGTGTATGAGTCCGTGTAGAACCAGCTCTTGTCGAGATCGACGCTGAGGCGGCTCCCCAGGTCCTCGGCCCAGTGGACCTTCCCGTGGCCGAAGCAGGTGGGCGCGACGACCTGGCCGGTGAACCGCCCGCCCGCCACCTCGAGGCGCGTCGAGATGACCTCGTCCATGCCCAGCTTCTCGGCGACCGGGCCGGCGATGTAGCTGGGCGCGCTCGAGAGGATGGCCGTGAAGTGCCCGGCCGCGCGGTGCTCCTCGATCTTGCGAACCGCGTCCGGCAGCAGCCGCGGCAGCACGTCGGCCTCGACCAGCTGGCGGCACTTGGCGGCGAACTCTTCCTCCGACTGGCCGCGCATCCCGGCCAGCAGCTTGCCGGCCATGCGCTCGCCGTCGATCAGCGAGAAGTGGTACTTGAAGAGCCAGCCGAGCGCGCGGGCCACGCGCAGCAGGTTCAGCTCGCCGCGCCGGCGCAGGTCATTCAGGTACACCCGCGCGGTGTTGCACGACACGACGGTCCGATCGAGGTCGAAGAAAGCGCCGACACGCGCCATGGTGACGCGACTTTACCAGATGAGCCGCGGACTTGGGCGTCGGGCGCGCGGCGCATCCGCGTTCACCTCCCGATCGGGGAGGCGCGGGCGGCGTGGACTCGGCGGGTGGCATCGGGATAACCTGCACCGATGGCTCCTCCGGAGAGCGCGGGGAACGTCGGGGCGCCGCCGCGGGCGCTGACCGTGACCTCGACGCTCGCCACGCTCGCCTTCTCGGCGGGAATTGGCAGCATCGTCGTGGGGCGCTGGCGCCGGGCGGCCTTCTGGCTCGGGTTGGAGGTCGCCTTCTACGCCGCGTCGATCCTGGCCATCCTGGCGGCGCGACCGAGGCTCATGTGGCTCGGCTTCTTGGCGGCCCTGGGGGTCCGTGTCGCCGCCGCGGTCGACGCCCACCGGCTCGCCCGTCGGGCCGTCGAGCTCGCCAGCTGGCGCGTCCTCATCGCCGCGTGGTTCGTCCTGACCGTCGGGCCCGCCGTGCTCGCGGCGGGCGTGATACGGCCCTTCGTCGTGGAAGCCTTCAGGATCCCGTCGAAGGCGATGTACCCGACGCTGCTCGTAGGTGACGACATCTTCGTCGACAAGCTGCACCGGGTCCCTCGCCGCGGCGACATCGTCGTCTTTCGATATCCGCTCGATCCGTCGACCGACTACGTCAAGCGCGTGGTCGCGTTGCCGGGTGACAAGGTCGGCATCTCCGACGGCAAGCTCGTCGTCAACGGCGTCGAGCTGCCCCTCGAGCGGTTCCAGGAAGACTGTCCGAAGGGACCGGACGGCTTCACGGCGTACGAGGACGCCACCCCCTGCGTCCTGGCCAGGGAGAGCCTGGACGGGCGCAAGTACCCGATCGGGGTCCAGACGGTGCTGCAGCAGTTCGGTCCGATCGTCATCCCACCGGGCCAGGTCTTCGTCCTCGGCGACAACCGTGACAACAGCTCCGACTCGCGTGTCTTCGGACCGGTGCCGCTGCAGGACGTGAAGGGCATCGTTCTGTTCGTCTGGTGGTCGAGCGGTCCGTCCGGCGTGCGGTGGGAACGGGTGGGGGACGTGGGCCCGCTCGGTTCGTGACCATTCGCACACTCGCACTTTGATCCGGATTCCCGCTTCGGCGCGGGTGTACGTTAGCCAGCCATGATGCAACTGGGGTCTTCGGGGGGCGTGACCGCCCGTCTTCGTTCTCTGGTCGGGCTCGGGGGGCTCCTCGTCGTCGCGACGGCTGCTTGCAGCGGCGGGTCGGCGTCGCCCGACGCGAAGGCGCCGGATGGTGGCTCGCCGATGGATATGGGCCCTGGAACGGGAGGAGGGGCCGCAAACGGCGGCGGAGGTGGTGGAGAGAAGGTTTCGCCGGGGACGGGCGGCGCCGCGACGGGAGGCATGGCCGGCGGAGCAGGGGGAGCTGCCGGCACCGCCGTGGTCCCGAGCGGAGGGACGAGCGGAAGCGGCGGCGCCGCGGGGGCTGCTGCCGGAAGCGGCGGCGCCGCGGGGGCCGCTGCTGGAAACGGCGGCGCGGGCGGGCTGGGCGGCGCGGCGGACACGACGGGTGGGGGCAAAGGAGGCGGTGGCGGCGCGGCCGGAGCCTCCGGCGGCCGCAGCGGCGGGGGAGGGGGCGGCGGCAAAGGAGGGAACGTGGGCGGCGCCGGCGGGCGCGGCGGCGCATCGGGCCTGGGCGGCAGCCACGCGACGGGCGGCGCCGGCGGGCGTGGCGGCAGCGGCGGCGGTGGCGGCGCGGGTGGCGCCGTCAGTTGCTCTGTCTCGCTGGCCGGCCCCAACGGTCCGCACGCGGCGCGCAGCGCCGGTTACGCCGGGAACCTGACCGACTACAGCAACCTCTACAACACGGCTTGCACGACGCTGCAGGACTGCGCCAACGCCTGCGTCGCCGTCGGCGGAACGCAGGACTCCTGCACGATGGGCTCGGAGTGCGTCGACGGTGCCGTCGCCGGCGGATCGAAGCACTGCCTGCCTCCGACCTACTGGCGCTACGAGGATCGCGCCTTGAGCGAGAGCGCCGACTGGACCGACGCCGCCGAACAGACCGTCGTCGTGATCGCCTACCAGGATCCGCTGCTGGTCTCGGACTTCCGCCTCTCCGTCCCGGCCGGTGCGACCATCCGCGGGATCCAGTTCGACGTCCGCCGCAGCGCCGACGCCTTGCAGGCCGTCGACTATTCGGTCCGCGCCCTCCGCGGGGGCGCCGCGGTCGGGACGGACCACAAGAAGACGGAGCCCTGGAGCGCCGATCTCGCGTACGTGACCTTCGGCGGTCCCACCGACCTGTGGGGGACCACCTGGGCGCCGTCCGACGTCCAGGCGGCCGGCTTCGGCATTTCCATCGCCGACAAGTACACCGCCACCGCGGGTAACGCGCGGGCGTACGTCGACTACGTCAAGGCCACCGTTTACTTCGTCCCCGCTGGCTGCCCCTGACGCTCTTGCGGCGTCGTCGTCGCTCCCGGCACATCGAGATTCGCCGGCGGTTGGCGCATCGCGAAGTGAACCGCCGGGACCCCTGCCTATACTCCTGGGAATGACCGACCGCCCAAGGTCCGCTCCCGATCTGGCTTCGAGGGGCTTGCGGTTGGCGCTGGTGGTCGTCTTCGGCGGGCTGGCTTGCTCGAGCGGCTCCGCCACGGGAGGCAGCGGCGGAGCCTCGAGCGGCAGCGGCGGCGCGCCGCCAGCCACCGGAAGCGGCGGCAAGACGAGCTCCGGGGGCAGCGGGGGCAGCGGCGGAGCTTCGAGCGGCAGCGGCGGGGTGACGAGCGCGGGCTCCGGCGGCGCGGCCACGACCGGGAGCGGCGGCGCCGCGGCGGCCGGTTCGGGCGGCGTCACCGGGGGGGCGGGCGCCGGCATGACCGGTGGGACCGCAGGGGGAGCGGGCGGCGCCTCCGCCGGCGGCGGTCGTGATGGAACGGGCAACGGAACCGGTGGCTCCAGCGGCGGCGCCGGTGGCTCCAGCGGCGGCGCCGGCGGCCCAGGCGGCGCCGCCGGCAGCGGCTGGAACAGCGCCCTCCCGGCGTTCACCAAGCACACCATCGCCTCGTTCGCGAGCGGCTACGCGATGGCCGTCGCCGACGTCGACCACGACGGCAAGCCCGACGTCATCGGCCTGTCGTCGGGGTCGGCCGGCCTCGTCTGGTTCAAGAACCCTTCGTGGACGAAGTACACGATCACCACCAAGCCCAAGGAGCTCATCTTCCCGTCGCCCTACGACGTCGACGGCGACGGGGATCTGGACGTGGCGTTCATCAGCGACTTCGCGATGACCGACACGTCGAGCGGGGGCACCATCTCGTGGGCCGAGAACCCGGGGACCCCGACCACCAGCCAGGACTGGGCCGTGCACGGGATCGGCGCCATCCCGACCACCCACCGCGTGCGCTGGGCGGACCTGGACGGCGACGGCAAGAAAGAGCTGATCGCGCTGCCCCTCTTCGGGATGGGATCGGTCGCGCCCGCCTACATGGGCGCCGTCAAGATGACCGCGTTCTCCATTCCGGCGGATCCCAGGACCGACAAGTGGACGTCGAAGGTCCTCGACGACACGCACCTCGAGGTCTCCCACGAGCTCACCGTCGTGAAGCTGGACGGCGACAAGGGCGAGTCCCTGATCACCTCGGCCAACGACGGCGTCGACCTCTACCGGTCGGCCACCGGGACGGGGACGCCGGCGCGGATCCACGTGGGCGACGGCGCCGCTGGCCAGGCCCCCAACAAGGGATCGAGCGAGGCCGTGCTCGGCAACCTCGCCGGCCAGCGGTTCATCGCGACCATCGAGCCGTGGCACGGGACCGATGCCGTCGTCTACATGCTGGATTCGTCGTACCTGGGCACGAGCCGCAAGGTGCTCGGGTCGGACTTCGAGCACGGGCACGGCATGGCCGCCGGCGACTTCAACGGCGACGGCTACGACGAGTTCGTGGGCGGCGGGGGCCAGGGCGCCATGGTCCAGAACATCTACCGCTACGTGCCGAGCACGAAGACCTGGGACAAGATCGAGCTCGACAAGGGCAGCGTGGCGGTCTCGTACATCGACGTCGCCGACATGAACGGCGACGGCGCCCCCGACATCGTCACCATCGGCACCGGCAACATCGTCTGGTACGAGAACATGCGGGCGGCGCCGCGCTGAGCGGCGTCTTGGTGTGGGTCAGTTGGCACGCGTGACGTCGACCACCGTGAGCTCGAGGAAATTTCCCGTGAAGGGCTGGGCGGTCTTCACGTTCGAAACCTTCAGCGAGCCGTTGTTCGCGACCTGATGGTGGTCTCCGTCGATGGTGAAGAACTGGACGGTGGCCTGTCCCGCGATCGGAATCGTGACGGTGTAGTCCGCCATGTACGTCTTGTGGGGCTGCCGGTCGACGTTGTCGAAGTCGGTCGTGTAGTTCAGGTAGTAGCTCTGCTTGGGTGAAGACACGGTCATCGCGAAGATGTTGAACCCGTTGTAGCAGCCGTCGCTTGGCCGGATCTCCATCGGGACCGTGAACGGCAGCTTGTACTGGCTGTCGGTGTCGGGCGGGTGAATCTTGCAGGCCCCCTGTCCAGGACGAAGGTTGGTGTTCGGGGCGGGGCCGTGGATCGTCGGCAGGCCCCCTGTGTAAAAGAGCTTGCTGGTCGTGTCCAGCGTGCCGCCCTCGTACCAATACCGCTCGGAGACCCCCGCGATCCTCAGCTTCACGTTGTAGGTAACGCTGGAATCGCCGCCGAATTGCTTCGTGATGTGCTGGTTCTCGGTGTCCGCCGTCTCTTCGCAAGTCGTGCCGTCGTTTGCGTTGCCCGACGGTCTGAAGCTGGCCGGGCACGGCTTGACGATCGCGAAGCCATCCAGAACGCTGGCCGCGGCTTTGGGGTCGCCGGAGGTGCCGGCCTCGGGCGGGCTCGCATCGGCCGGGCCCACATCGGGCGTGCCCACATCGGGCGTGCCCGCATCGGGCGCGGGCCCCGCCTCGGCGGCGGCGTCACCGGCGTCGTGCGGCGGCGTGTCGATCGAATCGGCGTCGTCGAGGCCGGCGGCGTCGGCGGTGTCTTTGAAGGGGCCGTCCGTTGCACCGGCGTCGCCGGCGCTCTCCGGATGGCCGCCGCTGCCCGTCGATCCACCGCCCGACGGGCGCCCCCCGCCGGAACCGGTGCTGCCTCCGCTGGCCGATGGCCCCGCTTCGCTCTGGGAGGCCCCGCCGTCCTCGGCGCCGCCGCTGCCCCCAGCTCGCCCCCCGCTGCCGCTGACCCCGCCCGACTTGGACATCGAGCCCGCGCCTCCCGACGAGGAGCTTCCACCCGAGCCGCCTGTCCCGTCCTGCCGGGCCTGTTCGTGGACGCAGCCGACGGCGGCGAGCCACACCAACGCGAATGCCAATCGAGTCTTCATCGGTCAGGCCTCAGGGTATGACCACGTTCGTGATGCACTCGAACGTGGTCTCGATGTGGAAGGTCGAGCCGCAACAGTGTCTGTCGGCGTAAAAGAGGGCCATCTCGTAGGTGCCCCCGGCGCTGATGCCCAGATCGGCTGCGTGGGCGTCCAGCTCGACGCTGCCCGTTTGGGCCGTGTGAATGCCACCCAGGTCCACCGCCAAGCGTCCGTTGATGAACACGAAGACGTCGTCGTCGCCCCGGAAGGTGAACGTCTCGCCGCCCCTGTAGGGGAAGGTGAAGTGCATCTCCGCCGTGAAATCGTGGTTGTGGTCGGCGTAGGGATCGGGCCACCCCATCTTGTCGATGGGGAAGAAGTTGTCGTTGTCGTACACGAACACGCGCGGCCGGGCCGGATCTTCGATCAGGGAAATCGAGACCTCGAGGTGGATGTTCACGCCGTCGACATCTCGGTACCATTGATCGAAGTCGTCCTTGCCCGTGGTGGTGGCGGTGCCATTAGGTCCACCCGCGTACACCGGCTTCGAATCGGGACCCAACATGCCGGCGACCAGCCCATGATCGTCAGTGATCGCCTGTTCGAAGTCGGGGTGCTTGGGCTGGCCATCCTGTTCGCTGCCCCGAAAGTCGCGCACCACCACGCGCACCTCGTGGGAACAATTGGTTCCCTCCATCAGATCCGCCGTCAGCACTCCCGCGTCGCTGTGCATGATCATCGGGTTGATGCCGCCGTTTCCGGCCGCGTCTTCACCCCCGCTCCTTCCGGCCCCGCCTTCGTCCGCTGGCTTCACGGACGCGCATCCGAAGCTCAGCGCCAAAGCCGCCAGCGAGAGAGGCCATGGACGAGGGGGCCGCTTGCCATGGGCGCGGGGCCTCACGTCACCCGGAGCCCCGCCAGCTCGGTGCTCGTCTGCCCGTTGCCCTTGCCGATGGTCTTCAGGCCGGCGCCGAAGATGTTCGCGATGGTGAGCAACGCCGACGACAGATTGCCGTTGGCCGCCCGGAAGTGCTGATCGCCCTTCAGCGCGCCCCCGGCCTTTCCCAGGAAGAGCACCGGCCACTCCGACGTGTCGTGGACCTTGCCCCACCCGGTGCAGGAGGTCACGTAAATGAGCATGTTGTCGAGGACCGTCCCGGCCCCTTCGGTCATCTTCGAAAGCTGGCTGGCGAAGGTGTTCAGCCCCTGCATCGCGTAGACGATGCCCTTGTGATAGCGGGTCTGGTAGCCGGTGGTGGCGTTGTTCCCCGCGTCGGTGTGGGCGATGGTGTCGTGGAAGTCGGCGTTCA
>Ga0068853_100000853_pt1 | contig 21295 bp, 16 predicted proteins | sample KBSCornC32_FD_65655 | JGI IMG/M metagenome (GOLD analysis project Ga0068853, IMG submission 65655) | Corn rhizosphere microbial communities from Kellogg Biological Station, Michigan, USA - KBS Corn C3-2 | ecosystem: Host-associated > Plants > Roots > Rhizosphere > Soil ...
TTTCCACCAGCAGATTTTTTGCGACCTTGGTCATGACGCGAACATTCACGGCGTTGCCCAAGGCTTTGTACGCACCACCTTGGGTCTCAGGTAGAAACTTCAAACTTCCCATGCTCTGCAACCGGGCGCACTCGCGCATGGTCATGTAGCGCCGCTCCCAAGGGATTACCGGTATTTGGCTGGTCGTCAGTGCGACGAGCGACGGAGCTGCATTTGGTCTCTTGGCTCTTATACCGGAAGCCCTAAACTGAATTATGGTCTTCCACAGATTGCGCGGGCCGTCCTTCCAGTTCCACTCTAGTTTTTGAAAGCTTGGTGCAAATTCCGCGATGGTCGGCAGCCACTTATCAATGACTTTCTTATGCCTGAGATAGAATTCCCTGTTCTGGCGAATGAAGTCTACTTTCCAATCAGGAAATCTCTTTCGCTTCGACTGGGCGTAAGCGGGAAGGGCGCGCAACATCTCTGGTTTAGATAGCCCCTTGAGCGGCTTCCCAATTGCACCACGGCAACGCCCGAGGTGCCTTATGTCTGCGGCCCAGGGTGTCCCGTGTTCAAAGGGATAGTTTGCGCCGAATTCCATCGCCCAAATGGGAAAGGACGGCAATTGCTCATCTTCGGGAAGCGCGTCGAGCAGTGATTGCCATGCCTTGATGTATTTGAGGGCTGAGGGAGTGAGCGTTCTAGCTGTCTTTGGACGTGAATCCAAAATCGAGCATATGGTGTTGTCTTCAACACCATGAGTGCCCTCGGGCCACCGAAAATCGCCAAGCCCTCTCCGATCGCCTACAATAACGGCCCGCTCTCTGACTTGCGGAACACCGAATTGATGCGGTGACAGAAGGTTGGAATCGATGGCGTATCCGGCGCGGCGCAGCCGGTTGCACACATTCTGCCAGGTCCGTCCCTTGTTATGGCGAACGAGGTTCGGGACATTCTCAATGATAAGGTAGCGCGGCTTATGCCTCCGCAATATTCTGATCACATACTCGAAGAGGTCGCCCCATTGCGGGCAATCAAAGCCTAGTTGATCTCCTGCTTTGGAAAACGGTTGGCAAGGAAAGCCGGCGCACAGAATGTCGTGACGTGGTACGCGACGATAGTACTCCCGGATATCGCCATACGGCTTGATGCCGAAGTTCTTATAGTAGAGTTCGGCGAGGTCGTGATCAGACTCCGACGCGAATACGCATTCGTGGCCCAGAGAAGCCAGTGCTTGGTGGAAACCGCCGAGGCCCGCGAACAAATCTACAAATCGCATTTGGATCTCACCAGTTTGACGGACTGGCGCAAATCGGCCTGTGCGCAAATATTGCGGATTGAGAAAACATAGACTGCCCGAACAGTGTTTGCGGTGTTGAGGAAAGACGCCGCTTGATCTTGAAGCTCGTTATATCAAGCTCTTTGGCCGGAACCAACCATGGGTTGTTTATGGCGGAATTGGCGCATCTAATGGCTATCATTCGGGATTTGCCTCGTTTCTTGATTCGCCAGCATCGATTTCAATCCGAGCTCGGATTTCTTCCTCGATGTTTGCGCGATTGGTTAGAACTAGCCTCGGGTGATACAGAGTCGATTTGCGCTCCGATGCCCTCGGTTGACGACGCTATCGGTGTCCAACCTGGCAATCCCATCAAAATGCGCTCGGCATTTTTCACGGGATTGATGTGGCCGTAATGGCTTTCGATCATTTGCACCGATGTACCCATTTGCTTCGCTAGGAAGTAAACATCGACGCCCTCTGTCAGTCGGAACGTCGCGTAAGTATGGCGAAAACAATAAATGCTTCTTCGCTTTTCGGTTGAACTCAACAAAAGCTTCGAATCTTCAAGAAGAGTCTCGATCAGATCATAGTAGAGCGTCTTCGTCGGCTCGCCCTTCCAATTGGTGAATACCGCGTCGTCAGGACCCTTTGCCTTGCTGATCTTCCGGATACGGTCGAGGTACTCCCCAACCGACGCACCGGCAACGAGGCTGCGGAATTTCGCTTTGCCCCGGACGTTCAGAACGATGAATGATTGGCCGTCGCGGTGGGTCTTTGTCTGAACATCCCGCCAGCGCAAGTTCTTGGCCTCTGAAGGCCGCATACCCGTGTTGCACATGATCAGCACGAAATTATACGCGATATTGCGATACCAGTCGTACTGAGCGTTTTTGGCTTCCTTGATCCAACTCCGCGCGAAGGTATGTAGCTTTCGATATTCCTGCGGCGTGAATTCTTCTCGGCGCTGCTTGGACAGCGGAAGCTTTCCCTTCGGGACCTGGCTTTCCTTGATGTAGTTTTTGCTCGCGGCCCATCCCATGATCGCGCGAAAAGTTTGCATTTCGTCGCGGACAGTGCCGTCGCTAACACGGCCGCCCGAGCGACCTTTGCCGTTCGCCTGTCGCCAGATCGGATAGGTTTTCCATTTGTCCTGGCTGATAAGCGTTATCTGCATCGCACCGACGTATCGATTGAGTTGTGTGCGGATGTGAGACTCGATCACGCGCCACCGGTGCATACTGATCTCGCCTGCCTCGGCGCGCGCCTTTTGATATTTCTCGTAGTCTTTGGCGATTTCACTGAAAGGGCGATTGAAGAGGGGAACCTCGTGCTTAAGCCGGAAGCGCACATCGGAGTCTTGATCGTACGCACGCTCTTTCGCCGTCTCGATGTCAGAGGTCTTGAGGGAAGTTGTCTTGTAGCGATCCGCATTGGGAAGGCGCACGCGGCAATACCAGTTGCGGTGCTGCACATCGGTGCGCCGGAAGATCACTAGCCCTGGCTTGAGTTCTTGCAGGTCTGCGAGGAAGGCCATCGGCTCACCTCAATCCGTTCTGTGCAGAATCTGTGTAGGAAAAACCGCTAACTGCTTGATTTGTGGTATCTGTGTACTGTCTGTGTAGGTCTTTTCTATAAAAATTATATAATAAAGTCAAATATTTAATTAAGACCTAACATCACATAGACGTATTGCGGGCCGGCCATATTATTGATTTTCCTTCATAAACCGCTGATTTCCAGCACGCCTCGCGCGCCCTAATCGATCTGGTTATTGGTGCTCGCGCGCGCCGCAATACATACGGTCCTGCCGAGACAAGTCCACAAAAAAAGAAGCGAAAACACCACAAATCTAGATTGTGAAGTTGGTGACGTACCCCCACATCATGTGCATATGAGCATTCGCTTTTCTCGCTACATGAGCGTGCGCCAATTTCAGGGCGAGCTAGAGAAATTGCGTGCATTCCGCGGAGAAAGTGTTGGAGATCGATTACTTGAGTCGCTTGAAAGCTCGCGACTCCTAATCCCTAGGGCGCGTGTGCGATATCCCGACTCTGTCGCTCGTCGCTTCTGGCAAGAGCGCGATAGAAATCAAAAATATCGACTTACGCAGCCGGTGGAGCCGGATGGTCCGCGATGGAGCGCAGCGGTCGATCTAAGTAATGCGATGTATAAACGCCAGAATGCTTGGGCATACGGCGAGCAGCCGCATCCTCTCGATGATATCGAGCCGCGATTTCGCGAGTTCGTGGAAGATCCGGCGCTAACGGAATTCCACCCGTGGGACACTATGCGTGTCGATGTGGGCAATGATGTCCACCCCGTACTTTATGAGAGCGGAAATGTCGAAACGTTCTACACGGCGTGGCAGGTGCTGCTCACGGCAGAGGTAGCTGATGCCGGAATCCATTTTCGAATGAACCTTGCGGACAAGGGCGTCATTGAAGCGGCGGATCGCGCTCTTAGGGACGGTAAAGCGCCAGGCAGGAACTATTCTTTTCATTTTCTGCCAGTTTATGCTGCGCGAGATTTCGCAAAGCACGAACACGCGCTCGACGCCGTGGTCATGTTTGCCGAAGAAAGCGCACGTGCGTTTTCAGCTGTTTCTAGGCCTCATCGCGGTGGACGATTTCGACTGACAGAAGAGCAGGCGCGGGAATATGAGCAAGCGCAAGAACGGGCGGCTGAAACTTCTGCGGCAAGATATCGAGTTTCTATCGACGATCTAATCGCTGTGTGCAGATTCTTGGGAGAACGCTGGTCCGAATGGGATCGTAACGGACGTCCCCTTTTTGCCGATGCTTACAAAAGCGCATTTGCTGAAACGGTGCGATTGGTGCAGCGGGTCGGGAAGCTCTCCTTTGCGCAGGTGAGTGATCGTGTGGGCTCCGTTGGAGGAGGGCTTGCACCTATTTTGGATAAGGTCTGGCCCGACTGGAGTAAGGTGGAACAGGACCGTGTGCGGCGCTCACTATCCGGCGCGACCAACGGTTACGATGGACTAAGCCCGGAGATAATTGACGCTTTTGTAGCGTTCTTGGCTGACAACGGACTGGAAGCTTTCTTTTGGCGACTCAATTCCTTTGAGCGGCACACGTTTCGTGGCAACGAGTTCGCCTTGGAAGGTATGAAGAGTGATATTCAAGGTATGGCTGTCGCTGTTGAACATGTGACCGAAGCGCTTGGCGCTAAGGCGACCCAACTCTACGAAAAATTCAAACAGTTGTGGCAGGAACCCGCCGTATTGAATTTGCTCAAGCGCGGAGATGTTTCGCAGCTCGCGCGTGCGGCGCGCCTATCGGAAGATTGGCCAGGACTAAAAGCTAAGATTGAAGAATTGCGTAGCGAAGAAGGGGGTAAAATCGCTGCTGACTTGGTGATGGCGCACCGCATCCGCGGAGGCGTTCATACCATTCTCCCAGAAGATGATCAGTTCGAGTTGGAGTTGCTCTTTATCGCCCTCATGAGAGCGGCCCTGCTGACGTTTGCGGAAGTGAAACGAGCAGATTTCGGATCGCCCACTAACGAGGGTGCAGCTGTCAGAACTTGATCTTGGCGCGTGACAGCAGCGAGACCGAGGTCGCGCCGCTCTGGCCTGCGAAGTTCATCTGATAGGAGGCGTTGGTCTGGAGCGCGACTGCGCCATCCATGAACGTCGTCACATAACCGAGTTCGAAATCGGTTTCCGGCGCCTGGTTCTGCGGCAGGCGGGCGTCCAGCATCTGCGGGTTGCCTTCGACGCCGGAGAGCAGCGCGAATTCCGAACCGCCGATCGTGCCCGGCGCGGGACGCGAGACCGCAAGGCCCATCGCGTCATTGCCGAACAGGCCCTTCTTTGCGACGGCGAAGCCGTAAGAGCGCGAACGCATCTCATCGACCGAACCGCCGAGACCTGGCTTCAGATCGAGCTTGGTAATCGCTTCGGCGAACGACGCCGTCGTCATCCAACCGCCACCCAACTGCAAGCGCGCGGAGACGCCGAGCGCGGTTGTGTTCGCGTTCTGCACATCCGGATTAAAGCTGCCAAGAACGCCGTTGTGCTCGTCGGTCTGCGACGCGGTGAGGCCGACGCCAACCCACGGCGCGAAATTCCACGACACACCGGCGAGCAGCGAATTGGCGCTGCGCGTGTTGTATTCGAGCGGTGCGCCGCCAAGCCTTGCTACGGTGTCCGCAGGGTTGAGCGAATAGATATCCGCACCGGGCGCGAGCGATGCGCCGCCGATGGAGAGATGGAGATCGCTGTCGGGTGTATAGTTGAACGACGCAAACGATCCGCCGCTCGCGAGCGATGCGTAAGGCGAATTCACGGCCGATGCGGAGAAGAACAGACCGTCATAGGCCGTGCTGCCCGCGGCATCGAACTGATTGAACTTACCGGCGAGATCGGTGTTTGCACCGAAGCTCAGCGACGTGCTGTCGGTCAGTGGGACCGTGCCGAATGACTCGAACGTGTTCGTTTCGGCAACGGGCGGACCGTAAGAGAGAACCGGAAGTGCGCCAGGAAGATCGAGATCGAAGTCACCGGCGAGACGCGCGCGCGCCTGCGGATTGCTGTCGATCACGGTCGAATAGGAATTGAGATCGAGGGTGCTCGCGGGCGCAGCAGCATACGCACAGGCGGCGCTTGCTGTATAAGCAAACGCGCCCGCAACGCACAGCGCGCGGAGAGCCGATCCCGTCATAGCAATAATGCCTGCTCTCATTCCCCTAATTCCCCAGAAGCCTAGCAGAGCGGAAAGCCACACTTCAAAGGAATCATGCGCGGAAAAGCTGGGTTTTGGTATTTCAAATCTGTCATGGCGTTAGCGACTGGTAATGATTTGGATGGCATTTCGCGCAATTAAGTTTCAATCGTCGGCATTAATACATCAACCGGTTGTGGATAAAGGCAATGGACGGCACCAGAGCCGGTCTTTAAGCAGGCGGGATGACGGATTTTCCTCTCAAGGCGGCGATTCTTCCGGTAACGCCCTATCAGCAGAACTGCTCCCTGGTCTGGTGCGTGAAGACCAACAAAGCCGCCTTGGTCGATCCCGGCGGGGAGGTCGAGCGACTCAAGGGCGCGGTCGCGGCAGAGGGCCTGACCCTCGAAAAGATTCTCCTCACCCACGGCCATCTCGATCATGCGAGCGGCGCCACGAAACTCGCGCGCGAATTCGGCATTCCGATAGAAGGTCCGCATAAGGACGATCTGTTCCTGCTCGAAGACCTCGGCCGCAATGCGAAGCGTCCGGGATTCGGCGATGCGGAGAACTGCCTGCCGACGCGCTGGCTCGAAGACGGCGACACGGTGACGGTCGGCGAGATCGAATTCGGCGTGCGCCATTGTCCCGGTCACACGCCGGGCCATGTCGTTTTCTTTCACGAAGGCGCAAAGATCGCGTTCGTCGGCGACGTGTTGTTCAAAGGCTCGATCGGGCGCTGCGATCTGCCGCGCGGAAACTGGCAGCAGCTCATCGATGCAATCAGCGAGCGTCTCTGGCCGCTCGGCGACGAGATGCAATTCGTCCCCGGCCACGGCCCGATGTCGACTTTCGGCTGGGAACGCAAAACCAATCCCTATGTGAGCGATCTCGCGCTCGGCAAAGCCTAGCGCTTCATCCCACCTTCACCATGGCCGCCCTTGAGGAGACCACCCAGCCAGCGAGCGTCAGCGAGCGAAAAGACTTCTTGCTGTTCGCTTCGCGAACGCTGGGTGGCCGGGTCAAGCCCGGCCATGGTGAGTGTTAGATGAAGCTAACGCTTGGCTTGTTTATATCCGGGCGGAATGTCTTTCGAGACCTTGCCGGGGAAGCTCGGTTTGCGTTTCTCCAGAAACGCGGCGACGCCTTCGCGGACGTCGGGACCGCTGCCGAGTTCGACGGAGAGCGGTCCATCCATCTGTAACAGCTCGAACGGATGCGCAGCGGCGGAGTATTGCCACAGCATCTGACGCGTCATCGCAACCGAGACTGGTGCGGTGTTTTCCGCGATCTCCAAAGCAATCTCTTTCGCGCGCGAGAGCAACTGATCGGGCGCAACGACTTCGGAAACAAGTCCGCCTTGTTTTGCTTCGTCGGCACCGAAGATGCGACCTGACAGGCACCAGCGTAGCGCCTGATCGAGTCCGACGAGACGCGGCAGGAACCACGCGCTGCCGGCCTCGGGCACGAGACCGCGGCGCGCGAAGATGAATCCGATCTTTGCCTCCGTCGATGCGATGCGGATGTCCATCGGCAGGCACAACGTGATGCCGACACCGACCGCCGCGCCGTTGATCGCGGCGATGCTGGGCTTCTTGCAATTGTAGATCGCCTCGACAAAGCCGCCGCGCGACGCCCGTGGCCGCGCACCCTGAAACATCGCGGCGCCCTTGTTCACATTGAACGCATCCGCGCCGCCTGAGATATCCGCACCCGCACAGAATCCGCGGCCCGCGCCGGTCACGATGATCACGCGGACATCGTCGTTCTCGTCGGCCTTCTGGAACGCGTCCTCGACCTCGCTGCCCATCAGCGCGGTATAGGCATTGAGCTTGTCCGGGCGGTTCAGGGTGATGGTCAGGATCGACCCTTCGATCTCGGCCTTGATGTGTTCGTAGGTCATGCGGCTCTCCCAATAGCGATGGCGAAACGATAGCCGAAAAGCCCCTTTCCGCAGCGGCAGGCGAGGCGGGAACACATCGGACTCGACTCCTGCCGCCGCGCCTGATTTTTTGTCGGTAACCAACATTTCAGGGAAAGCGCACCATGACGGCCATCAATCCGGTCACCGATCTCACGAATGACGGCGAGGTTGCTGTCGTCACGCTCAATTCGCCGCCGGTGAATGCGCTGTCCGCCAATGTGCGCGACGGATTGTTCAACTCCTTCCAGCAGGCGAAGGCTGATCCGTCGGTGAAGGCCATCGTGCTGATCTGCGAAGGCAAGACCTTCATCGCCGGTGCCGACATCTCCGAGTTCGGCGGCCAGATGAAAGGTGCGAGCCTGTTCGATGTGCAGAAGGAGATCGAAGAATCGCCGAAGCCTGTGGTCGCCGCGATCCACGGCACGGCGCTGGGCGGCGGTCTCGAGGTTGCGCTCTGCGCGCATTATCGCGTCGCGGTGCCGAGCGCGAAGTGTGGTCTGCCGGAAGTGAACATCGGTCTGCTCCCCGGCGCGGGCGGTACGCAGCGTCTGCCGCGCATCGCCGGCGTCGAGAAGGCAATGGAGATGGTGACGAGCGGAACACACGTTCCCGCCAAGCAATGCCTCGACATGGGCTTGGTCGATGAACTCGCGCCCGAAGGCAAACTGAAAGAGACGGCCATTGCGTTCGCGCGCAAATGCATCTCGGAGAACAAGCCGCTCAAGAAAGTGCGCGAGAACAACGCCAAGCTCGAACCCGCGAAGGGCCATCCTGAAATCTTCGCCGATTTCCGCAAGAAGAACGCGCGCAAGTTCCGCGGTTTCGACGCACCGGAAGCGAACATCAAGTGCATCGAAGCGGCTGTGAACTCCGCGACCTTCGAGGAAGGGCTGAAGACCGAACGCCAGTTGTTCATGGGCCTGATGACCGGTCCGCAATCGGCGGCGCAGCGTTATGCATTCTTCGCCGAGCGCCAAGCGAACAAGATCCCCGATGTGCCGGATGACACGCAGACGATCGCGATCAAGAAGGTCGGCGTCATCGGCGCGGGCACGATGGGCGGCGGCATCTCGATGAACTTCGTCAATGCCGGTATCCCCGTCACCATCGTTGAGATGAAGCAGGACGCGCTCGACCGCGGCCTGAAGGTCGTGCGCGGGAACTACGAGCGCAGCGCCAAGGGCGGCCGCTTCACGATGGACGATGTCGAGAGGCGCATGGGCCTGCTCACGCCGTCTCTCAATCTCGAAGACCTCAAGGATTGCGATCTGGTGATCGAGGCGGTGTTCGAGCGCATGGACATCAAGAAGGACGTGTTCGGCAAGCTCGACGGCATCGTGAAGCAGGGCGCGATCCTCGCAACCAACACCTCCTATCTCGACGTAAATGAGATCGCATCCGCCACCAAGCGGCCGGAATTCGTGATCGGACTGCACTTCTTCTCGCCGGCGAATGTCATGCGCCTCCTGGAAATCGTGCGTGGCGAGAAGACATCCAAAGAAGTCATCGCGACCTCGATGAAGCTTGCCAAGACCATCGGCAAGGTTGCGGTGCTGGTCGGCGTGTGCCCCGGCTTCGTCGGCAACCGCATGCTGGCGCAGCGCACGCGCGAGGCGAACGCGCTGGTACTCGAGGGCGCAATGCCGTGGGATGTCGATCGCGTGCTCTACGATTTCGGTTTCCCGATGGGGCCGTTCGCGATGGGCGACCTCGCCGGTCTCGATATCGGTTGGGTGAAAGAGGACTCGAAGAGCTCGACCCTGCGCGAAGTGTTGTGCGAGATGGACCGCCGCGGCCAGAAGACCGGCGCCGGCTTCTATGACTATGACGAGAACCGCAACGCCAAGCCGTCGCCGGTGACCGAAAAGGTCATCCAGGACTTCCGCGCGAAGCAGGGCATCAACCCGCGCCAGATCGGCGACGACGAGATACTGCAGCGCTGCCTCTATCCGATGGTCAACGAGGGCGCGAAAATTCTCGAAGAGAAGAAAGCGATCCGCGCCTCCGACATCGATACGGTGTGGCTGAACGGCTATGGCTGGCCGGTCTATCGCGGCGGCCCGATGTACTGGGGCGAGCAGATCGGCCTCGACAAGGTTCTGGCCGGGATGAAGGACTTTCAGTCGAAGATGGGCGAGCAGTTCAAGCCGTCCGCGCTTCTGGAAAAGCTCGTCGCGGACGGCAAGAAATTCTCGGACGTGAAGTGACGCTAGTCCTCCGACACGCCTTCGAATCCGACATGCGTTTCGCCCGCGCGCGCCGCATCGGCGAGCACGGACGCGACGCTGTCGTACTTCGTCAGTTTGTCGGCCCGGATGTGGATCTCGGGTTGCGGCGTGCGATGCGCCGCGTCGAAAAGATAGCTGTTGAGCGTCGCGCGGCTGATTGTCTGGCCATTCCAGGAAGCCACGCCGTCAAAATCGATCGCGAGCGTAACAACTTCCGGGGCAACGAGAGGTCGCGGCCCCGGGTGCGGAAGATCGATCTTCACAGCGTTGGTCTGCATCGGCAGAGTGATGATCAGCATAGTGAGAAGTACCAGCATCACGTCGATAAGCGGCGTGGTGTTCATATCGACGAGCACGTCGCCGGTTTTGGTTTGAACAGTCGCAGCCATTGTTTCCTCCCCAGGAAGGCGCAAACAAAGGCTGCGCGTGGATTGTGGCGGAACTAGGAAAGGAATTTTTCGATGCGTGAGGCAGTCATTGTTTCGTATGCGCGTACCGGTCTGGCAAAGGCCGCGCGTGGCGGGTTCAACAACACGTCGAACATGGCGATGCTCGGCCATGCGGTCGAGCATGCGGTGAAGCGCTCCGGCGTTGCGCCGGCGGAAGTCGAAGATGTCGTCGCCGGTTGTGTCGCGGCCTCGGGCAATGTCGCGCGTGGCGCGGCGCTGCTCGCGGGCCTTCCCGTCACGACCTCCGGCGTCACGGTGCATCGCGCCTGTTCGTCGGGCCTCAACGCCATCGCCAATGCGGCGCGCTATGTCATCGATGATGGTGCGCAGATCGTTGTCGGCTCCGGCGTCGACTCGATCACCTATCAGGGCGGCGGTGGCGGTGGTCAGGAGCCGCGCATCGTCGAGATGTACAAGGACTACTGGATGCCGATGATCGACACCGCCGATGTGGTGTCGAAGCGCTACAACGTTTCGCGCGAGTATCAGGACGAGTATTCGCTCGAATCCCAGCGCCGTATGGCCGCTGCGCAGCAGGCCGGAAAGTTCAAGGACGAGATCGTTCCGATGGCGACCAAGATGAAGGTCGTCAACAAGGAGACGAAGGAAGAGTCGCTTGTCGACTACATCGTCACCAAGGACGAGTGCAATCGCCCGGACACGACGCTCGAAGGTCTCGCGAAACTCGCGCCGGTCAAAGGCCCCGACAAATACGTCACCGCCGGTAACGCGTCGCAGCTTGCCGATGGTGCCGCGGCCGTTGTGATCATGGAAGGCAAGGAAGCCGAGAAGCGCGGCCTTCAGCCGATGGGCCTGTTCAAGGGTTGGGCCGTCGCGGGTTGTGAGCCCGATGAGATGGGTATCGGTCCCGTGTTCGCGGTGCCGCGCCTTCTTCAGCGTCATGGCCTCAAGGTCGACGATATCGATCTGTGGGAACTGAACGAAGCCTTCGCGTCGCAATGTCTCTACTCACGCGACAAGCTCGGCATCGATCCGGCGAAGTACAACGTGAACGGCGGCTCGATCGCCATCGGCCATCCCTTCGGCATGACCGGCGCGCGTCTCACCGGCCATGTGCTGATGGAAGGCAAGCGCCGCGGCGCGAAGAAGGTCGTCGTGTCGATGTGCATCGGCGGCGGCATGGGTGCGGCCGGTCTGTTCGAGGTGTTCTGATGTACGCGCCGTTCGAGGAGACGCTGCGCCGCGTGATCACCGGCGACAACGCCAGCGGTAAGTCGACGATCATCATCGACGGGCCGCCGGCGGAGGCCGCGATCACGCAGGGCCGCGGCGGTCTCCTCGAAATCTGGACGGACAGCGTCGTTGCGGCGCTGAACCCGAAAGAGGCGAAAGACAACGGCAAGGGAAAGGTCATCCTTTCGCCGCCTCACCAAAGTGTGAAGGTGCGTTGGTTCGTTATCGAACCGGTGCCGGAGGGAACTCCGAAGGAAGCGTTCGACGCCGCAACGCGTGCGGCGTTCGCGGGCTTCGGTGCGGAACATCACATCATCGACCAGAGCCGCCATTCGGCGATGCATGAGACGCATTCGATCGACGTGATCTGCCTGCTCAAAGGCGAGGTCAGCCTGATCCTCGAAGACACCGAGACGCGCATCAAACCCGGGCAGATCGTGATCCAGCGTGGAACCAATCATGCCTGGGTCGCACATGGCGGGCCGGCGCTTCTATTGGCGGTACTTATCGACAGGCCTCTCACGCTCTGATCGCAGTTGCAGCATGGACGGCGGCGTACAAATTTGTATTCTTCCCTTAGGTGGGGAAGAACAAACGTGCTCACGCTTCGTGCGCTGACATTTGCATTGCTCGGCCTTTGGCTCGCCGGTTGCTCCAGCGTGCAAACGTGGTCGAACAGCGATCCGCTCGAAGGCTTCAACCGCAAAATGTTCTGGATCAACCAGAAGCTCGACCGCAATGCGGCGCTTCCGGCGGCGGTGTTCTACAAGTCGAGCGTGCCGGACGGGTTTCGCGACGGCATCCACAATCTGCTTTCAAACGTCGGCGCACCGATCACCGTCGCAAACGACATCCTGCAGGGTGAGTTCAATCGCGCCGGCAAGGCGGCGGAGCGCTTTGGCGTGAACACGACCATCGGTGTGCTCGGCCTCATGGATCCCGCGACAGGCATGGGCCTCCCCGCGCAACAGGAAGATTTTGGACAGACGCTCGGTGTCTATGGCGTGCCTGCGGGGCCCTATGTCGTGCTGCCGCTACTAGGCGCGGCGCTTCCACGTGACGCCATCGGGCGCATTTATGTCGATCACTATTTCAGCCCCCTGAGCTATTTCGATTATAGCGGCCGCTATTACGTCTCGCTGGGCACGCGCGTGTTTTCCACGGTGGATGGGCGTGCGCGCGTGATCGACGATCTGCACGACATCGAGCGCAATTCGGTGGATTACTACGCGGCAATGCGCGACCATTATGTCCAACGCCGCCAGGATCAGGTGGACAACAAGACGCCGCAGGACACCGCAGACCCGCTGGCGAATTGATCGACTCGCACGTTTCCTCTATCTGGGAAACGTATCTGCGGACCGACCTTTCATGGCGTTCATCGAGACCATCGTCGCCCTTTGCTGCCGCCATGCGCGCGTGGTTGTGGCGGCGTTTATTCTCGCGGCGCTGGGTGCGGGCGCCTATACCGCGCAGCACTTCAAGATGGACACCGACAGCGAGAAGCTGATCTCGCCCGATCTCGATTGGCGCAAGCGCGAGGCGCGTTTCGACAAACTGTTCCCACAGCAGAGCAACCTGATCCTCGTCGTCATCGACGGTGCCACGCCGGAACTGGCGCAGCGCGCGCAGGCACTGCTCGGCGCGAAGCTGGCCGATGAGAAGAAGCTGTTCCCGATCGTGCGCCAATCCGGCGGCGGCCCGTTCTTCATGCAGAACGGTTTGCTGTTCCTTTCCGAAGCCGATGTGAAGAAGACCACTCAGCAACTGATCGCGGCACAACCGTTCCTCGCGGGCCTTGCAGCCGATCCCAGCATGCGCGGCGTGATGGACGGTCTTTCGACCGCATTGCTGGGCGTGCAGCATGGACAGGCGACGCTCGACCAGCTCGACAAGCCGATGAAGGCGTTCGCCGGGACGCTGGGCCAGGTCGCGAACGGCGAGCGGGCCTATCTCTCTTGGTCATCGCTGGTCACCGGTACGACCGATCCGGCGCGGTTGCGCAGCTTTATCGAAGTACAGCCCGCGCTCGATTTTGATGCGTTGTCGCCGGGCGCAGCGGCGAGCGATGCGATCCGCAGCGCCGCGCGCGATCTGGGTCTCACGCCCGACAACGGCGTACGCATCCGACTGACCGGCCCCGTGCCGCTCGCCGATGAGGAATTCGCGACGCTCGCCGAGCGCGCCGATCTCATGGGTATGGTCATGATGCTCGCGGTGACGCTGACCCTTTGGCTCGCCGTGCGCTCGTTCCGCATCATCGCGTGCATTCTGGTGACACTGTTCACCGGCCTGGCGCTAACCATGGGGCTCGGGCTCGCAGCGGTCGGCGTATACAACATCATCTCCATCGCATTCGTGGCGCTGTTCGTCGGCCTCGGCGTCGATTTCGGAATCCAGTACTGCGTGCGCTACCGCGCGGAGCGGCACGTGATGCGCGATCTGATGCCGGCGCTAGTGCGGGCAGGGCATGGCGTCGGCAAGCCGCTTGCGCTCGCGGCTGCGGCGACGGCGGCCGGATTCTTCTCCTTCCTGCCGACGAAATATGTCGGCGTTGCCGAACTCGGATTGATCGCCGGTATCGGTATGGTCGTGGCGTTTGTGCTCGCGATCACGATGCTGCCCGCGCTGCTGATGCTGGTCGGCCCGCATGGCGAGGCGGAGGAGGTTGGATTCAAATCGTTTGCGCCGGTCGATGAGTATCTGAACGAGAACCGCCGGCTGGTGCTCATTGTCGCTGGTGTCGCTGGCTTTTTGTTGCTCGCCAGCATTCCGTTCCTGCATTTCGATTTCGATCCGCTGCATCTGCGCAGTGCCAAGGTCGAGTCTGTTTCGACGCTCTACGATCTGATGAAGGACCCGCAGACTTCGCCGAACACCATCGATGTGCTTGCGCCGAACCTTGATCAGGCCGATGCGCTCGGCGCGCGCCTGTCGAAGCTCCCCGAAGTTGGGATGGTCCTGACGCTCAAGAGCTTTGTGCCGGAAGATCAGCCACCGAAGCTTGCGGCAATACAGGATGCATCGTTCCTGATGGACGCTGCGATCAATCCTTTCGTGACCAAACCTCCGCCGTCGGATGTGGAGATTGTTGCGAGCTTCCGCAACACGTCCAAAGCACTGCGCGATGTTGCGTCCACGCGACAAGGCGGCTCCGCAGCGGATGCGAAACATCTCGCCGATGTTCTCGACAAACTGGCCAGCGCCGATATCGCGACACGCAAGCGGGCGGATGCGGCGATGATCCCTGGCCTTGGCGCACTGCTCAATCAGTTGCGCGCGGCGCTTCAGGCAGCGCCGGTTTCGCTCCAGACCATGCCGCAGGATCTGGTGCATGACTGGGTCGCCCCGAACGGTATGGCGCGTGCGCAGGTCTTCCCGAAAGACACAAGCGGCAGCGATGAATCGCTGCGCAAATTCGGTGCGGCCGTGACGCGTGTTGTGCCCGATGCGACCGGTGCGCCGCTTTCGATACGCGAGTCTGGCGACACGATCATGGGCGCGTTCTTGCAGGCAGGCTTGTGGGCCTTCATCGTCATCACGATCCTGCTCGGCTTCGTGCTGGGCCGGGTTTACGACGTGCTCGTGACGCTCATTCCGCTGTTGCTGAGCGGACTGCTGACGCTCGGCACCTGCGTTCTGATCGGGTTGCAGCTCAACTTTGCGAATGTCATCGCGTTGCCGCTGCTCCTCGGTATCGGCGTCGCGTTCGATATCTATTTCGTCGTGGCGTGGCGCAATGGTGCGCGCAACCTGCTGCAGTCGAGTCTCACGCGCGCGGTGATCTTCAGCGCGCTGACGACGGCCTCAGGATTCGGAACGTTGTGGCTGTCGAGCCATCCGGGCACCGCCAGCATGGGCGAGCTGCTGATGATCTCGCTGGCGTGGACGCTGGTGACGACGCTGTTCTTCCTGCCGGCGCTTCTTGGGCCGCCGCCGGCTACTTCATCAGGCCGTCAGCCAGCGCGTTGATCTTCTTGATCAGCGCGGGTGCGCCCCCGCTCGACAGCGTCGCGCCGAAATCGGAGCGCCGCGTCGCGAGTTCACTGACGAAGCCGTTCAGATAGACGTCCACGATCTTCCACGTGCCGCCGGACTGGCGCATGCGATAGTTGAATGGGATCGATTGGCCGCCGGTGACAAGCTTGCTCTGCACCACCTTATCGACACCGCGTGTCTGCACGGCGGGATCGACAACGAATTTTTCGCCGCTGAAACCGTCGAAATTCTTGGCGTAGTTCGCGATGGTCATGCGCTCGAAGGCGTTGACCAGTTCTTTCTGGTCGCCTGCCGACAACGTCGACCAGCTGGAGCCGACAACGAGGCTGGTCATCAGCGGCAAGTCATAGGCCTGTTCGACCGCGGGCTTGAGCTTGTTGTAACGGCCTTGAAGTCCGAGCGCTTTGCCCTGCTTCATGGTGTCGATCAGCGTGTCGTAGAAGCCCTGCACCTGCGCCGCCGCCGGATCGGCATCGGCCAACGCGGGTGTCACGACCGGCGCGAAAAGGAATGTCACAACCAGCGAAAGAGCCCCGAACAACACATTTTTCATCGGATTGCCTCGTTATCGATACCAATATGGAAACATAACATTTGCGGCGGAATTTCGTTGCAACTCAGGTGTCGCGATCCAGCAGGAACATCGGCAACTCCCGAAGCGGGTTCGCTTCCGGCCCATAACCTTTGAGCGTATCGGCCGCGCGATGGGCGAGTTTCTCGGCCTCGGTACGGGCGCCTTCGATGCCGTAGATCGAGACCAGCGTGGCCTTGCCCTGATCCTTGTCCTTGCCGACGGCTTTGCCGGTTTTCTCAGCAGTCGAGGTCACGTCGAGAAGATCGTCGGTGATCTGGAAGACGAGTCCCATGTCATGCGCATAGTCACGCAGGCGTTTGCGATCATCATCGCTGGCTTCGCCGAGGATCGGTCCTGCCTCGCATGAAAATTCGAACAGCTGCCCCGTCTTCAGATGCTGCAACAGCTTGATCTCTTCGACGCCGAAATCGCTGACCGCGGCGCGCATGTCGATCATCTGGCCGCCGATCATGCCATTGCTGCCGGAAGCTTCAGCCAAACGCGTGATCAACTTCAGCCGCACATCGGCATTGGGATGCGTCGCGCTATCGGCAAGAATCTCGAACGCAATCGTCAATAGCGCGTCGCCGGCGAGCACCGCGGTCGCTTCGTCGAATGCCTTGTGCGTCGTCGGCCGTCCGCGGCGCAGATCGTCATCGTCCATGCAGGGCAGGTCGTCATGCACCAGCGAATAGGTGTGTAGTGACTCGATTGACGCCGCCGCGCGCGCCGCCCGCTCCGGCGCCACACCGAACATCGCCGCCGAATGCATCACCAGGAACGGGCGCAACCGCTTGCCACCGGCGAAGATCGCGTAACGCATCGCCTCATGGATGCGCGCATGCAACCCATGCGGTTGTGGAAGCACTTTCTCCAGCACGGCCTCAACGGCCTTTGCCGAGTCGGCCATCGCCGCGGTCAGGCCGCTGTGCGGCGAGGCCTTTGATTGTGCCTGTGAAATATCGTTCATGCCGCTTTGCTTAACCCCACGCCGGCGCAATACCCCTAATGTTTTTCAGTCTATCACAGGGGATTTGTGCCGGTTTGTGGACCCTCCACTATTGTTTGTTGCGTTGCAATAAAGCCATTGCGGCGCCGGGTGCGTTTCTAGAAAATGTAGGCTGAGGGAACAACAATTTCCGTCCTTGGCTGCCAAGCCAATCCGGGCGATCTGGAGCCAGCAGCATGATGCGTGTCGTTCTTGCCCAGCCGCGCGGTTTTTGCGCGGGCGTCGTGCGGGCGATCGACATCGTCGAGCGCGCGCTCGAGAAGTATGGCGAGCCCGTCTATGTCCGCCATGAGATCGTGCACAACAAGCACGTCGTCGACACGCTGAAGAACAAGGGCGCGCGCTTCGTTGAGGAGCTCGATGAGGTCCCCGATGGCGCGGTGACGGTGTTCAGTGCGCACGGCGTTCCGCAGACGGTGGTGAGCACGGCGAAAGCGCGCGGGCTGCCGGTGCTCGATGCCACCTGCCCGCTGGTGTCGAAGGTGCACAATCAGGGCAAGCGCTATGTTACACATGGCCGCCAGCTCATCCTGATCGGCCACGCGGGTCATCCCGAAGTCGAAGGCACGATGGGCCAGGTCGGTGCGCCGGTGACGCTGGTTCAGTCCGATGCGGATGTCGACGCGCTGACGATCCCGACGGATACGCCGGTTGCCTACATCACCCAGACGACGCTTTCGATCGACGACACCAAGTCGATCATCGCCGCGTTGAAGCGGCGGTTCACCGACATCGTCGGGCCGGAGACGACCGATATCTGTTACGCGACACAAAATCGCCAGACTGCCGTGCGCGAATTGGCGAAGGTTGCGGATGTGATTTTGGTGGTCGGCGCGAAGAATTCTTCCAACTCCAACCGTCTGGTCGAGATCGGGCGCGAGCTCGATATCCCGTCCTATCTGATCGCGGACGGCAGCGAGCTTGATCCAGCGTGGGTGAAGGGCAAGAAGACTGTCGGCCTCACCGCCGGTGCGTCTGCACCGGAGTCGCTGGTCGAACATGTGATCGAAGCGTTGGGCCGCATTGCGCCGGTCGATGTTTCGACCATGGACGGCAAGAAAGAGCATATCGAATTCCGGCTTCCGGCTGAACTCAGGGATTAGCGTTATGGGTATACCGCTGAAGCAGGCCGCGAAGATCGGCTCCTACGTGGTGAAGCAGCACCTGACCGGTGTGAAGCGCTATCCGCTGGTGCTGATGCTGGAGCCGTTGTTCCGCTGCAATCTCGCCTGCGCCGGCTGCGGCAAGATCGATTATCCCGACGACATCCTGAACCAGCGTTTGTCCTACGACGAGTGCATGCAGGCCATCGATGAATGCGGCGCGCCCGCGGTGTCGATTGCTGGTGGCGAGCCATTGCTCCACCGCGACATGCCGAAGATCGTCGAAGGGTTCCTGGCCAAAGACAAGTTCGTCATCCTTTGCACCAACGCGTTGCTGCTGTCGAAAAAGATCGACCAGTATAAGCCGCATCCGAATTTCACCTGGTCGATCCATCTCGATGGCGACAAGGCGATGCACGATCATTCGGTGTGCCTCGACGGTGTGTATGAGAAGGCCATCGACGCGATCAAGCTCGCGAAGTCGAAAGGCTTCCGCACCCAAATCAACTGCACTCTGTTCTCGAACGCGATCCCGGAGCGTGTTGCGCAGTTCTTCGACACGATGATGGAGATGGGCCTCGACGGCATCACCATCTCGCCCGGTTACGCCTATGAGCGCGCGCCGGATCAGGACAGCTTCCTCAATCGTGATCGCACCAAGCGCCTGTTCCGCGACATCCTCTCACGCGGCAATGGCGGCAAGAACTGGGAGTTCACCCAGTCGTCGCTGTTCCTCGACTTCCTCGCGGGCAACCAGACCTATGAATGCACGCCGTGGTCGATGCCGCTGCGCTGCGTGTTCGGCTGGCAGAAGCCCTGTTATCTCCTCGGCGAAGGCTATGTGAAGACCTTCAAGGAGTTGATGGAAGACACCGACTGGGACAAATACGGCGTCGGCAAATACGAGAAGTGCCAGGACTGCATGGTCCATTGCGGCTTCGAAGGCACCGCCGTCATCGACTCCATCAAGCACCCGACAAAGCTGATCCCGCTCGCGATGCGCGGCGTGAAGACCGAAGGCCCGTTCGCCAAGGACATCGACACGTCCAAACAGCGCCCGGCCGAATTCGTGTTCTCAAAGCACGTCGAGACCAAGCAGGCGGAAATCCACGCCGCCAAGGCCGCGCGCAAGCAGGCGCAGCGGGTCGAAGCAGCGGAATAGTTTTCCAACAGCATAAATGAAAAGAGCGGAGAGTTTTCTCTCCGCCCTTTCTGTTTCTCGTGCGCGCGGTCTATTGCGTGCGCTTCACCACGATCTTGTAGGTGTTGCCCTTCTTGCTCTTCACCTGAATCGACACATGCAGCGTGTTGTTGCTGTAGGTCTGGCCCGGCAGCCATTCGGCATTGCCCAGGCCCCAGTTAGGCCATACCAGACCGCTGGGTGCGCCGCAGTTCGTGCTGTCGTAGTCGCCCGGCGTTGCATCAATCGGCACCGCGAAGCCGCTCTGAGTGTTGAAGTAGCAATGGCCGCCGATGGCGCCGCGGTTGACCTTGAAATCCTGGATAAGGACGCCGTCACCGGTCAGCCCGTTTTCGTAGAGCTTGCCGCCGATGCGCGCCTCGACGGTGATGTAATGCGCGCTCGAACCGGAGCAGGACGCGCCGGACAGGCAGATCTTCACCAGCTTGACGCCGTTCTTGAGCGGCAGCGCGTCGGCCTCGAGCGTGACCTTCTTGGTCATCGGTCCGTCGATCACGACCTGGTTCTCGGCGGGGAGCCAGCCCAGATAATCCTTATGCCCCGCGATATAGCCATCGCCCGGTTCGGTGCAGTTCACATTCCGGTTGGCGTTGTCGTTATCGGAGAAATAGGTCGCGCACAGAACCGCTTGCGACGCGGTGCGCTTGCTCATGATGTCCCACGGGCTGTCATAGGCGTAGTACGTCCAGCCCGAATGCGGCAGGCCAATGGAGTGGCCGAATTCGTGACTGTAGGTGCCAGCCTCCTGGCCCCAGGGCGGTTCCCATGTCGCGCCGAAGGATTTGCCGTTGAACGACGTACCGCCGCCCCACGCACAGCAATCCAGATCGTTGTTCAGAACGAAATTGATGTTGTCGTATTGTGAGACATCGACACCCGCATTGACGGCGAGTGCGAAGGCGTCGTTCGACAGCGCATTCAGATTGGCGCAGGACGTATCCCAACCGCAATTCGCATAGAACGTCTTGGGATGCGGCAGGATCATCCATTCGGTGGCATCCGCCTTCCATTGCAAATTGCCCCACGAGGTCTTGTCGAAGAACCCGTTGATCGTCGCCGGGATGTTCTCGCCCGCGTTCGGCTTCTTCGGATTGGTGAGGTCGAGATAGAACTGCTTGGCGTGCGGTTCCTGACTCTCACCCTGGTATTTGAGCAGGATGAACAGCACGCGGCGCGTTTCCGCGGCGCCGCGCTTCATCGGCGCGACGGCCGTTGCGTCGATGCGGTCGGTGGCGATGGTCCTGTTGCCATGCGCGTCGGTGATGAGATTGCCGCGGATAACGACATGCTTGCCGAAAGCCTGAAGCGCCGCGCCCTGCTGGGACGGCGCGACGGTCAGCGGCAACACCGTGCCGTTGTCGAGCGTGATGCTGGTGCGCATCTCGCCGCCCGCCGCGCCTTCGCGCGGATCGCCCCAAACGACGCTGAGCGTGCCGTCGAAGCGGGTGCTGGTTTGCGCTATTGCGGAGGTTACGCCGAGCGCAAGCAATCCCGCGGCCAAGATGGATTTCGCGTGGAGGTAGATCATTGATTTCCCTCATGGATTTTCTGCAATTGCGAACGATTATCACAAAACAAACATTACGGCTAGCGTAATGTTCTCACGAAAGAGCGAGACTCGGGCCCAGTGCATCGCGGCAGCGGAGCAGGATCTTGAACGCCTTCTCC
>Ga0068853_100000855_pt1 | contig 21216 bp, 23 predicted proteins | sample KBSCornC32_FD_65655 | JGI IMG/M metagenome (GOLD analysis project Ga0068853, IMG submission 65655) | Corn rhizosphere microbial communities from Kellogg Biological Station, Michigan, USA - KBS Corn C3-2 | ecosystem: Host-associated > Plants > Roots > Rhizosphere > Soil ...
GGCCCCCCAAATCACTGTCGGATTACGGGCACACCGAGCCTAGGCGAGGTGCCGAGTGTTGGGGCAAGAGCCCTTTGCTTACTTTGGGGCTTTTCCAAAGTGAGCCGCCGTAAGGGCGGAACCCTAAGTGGCCGTTACCTAAAAAACGGATATGTACTCAATAAAACCAACCGCCCCCAAACCTGGCCCAACTCTTGCTCTACCTCCAGATACTGCATCCCCGACCCCCATGCAGTGGAGACCTTTACCTATGCCAGTCGCCCCGAATTCGCTCCTTCAGGCTGCCCCCGCGGCCAAGCCTCAAGCGCCCTCTGCCAACCCATCGGCAGTGGCTGCGGACCCACGGGACAAGGGCCCTGGCTTCGCTCAAGTGTTTGCCAGCCAGGCGTCCAAGCCCACGGTCAAGACCGACGACAGCTCGGCCAAACCCACCGCAACCAAGTCGTCCGATGCCAGCGCCAAGCCTGCAGCGGGCAATGACAAGCCTGCCGCCAGCACGCCAGCCGTTGCCGATAGCGGCAATACCTTGCCTGCCACGCCGCCGGCCAAAACCGACGACAGCGCGAGCAAGGATGACGACGCGCCAGCCGACCCTGCCTTGGTGCAGCAACCTCCGGCTGACCCGGTGGTCGACCCGGCACTGATTGCCACCGTCACCCCGGTAGCCGTGCCGGTGCCGGTTGAAACACCTGCGCCCGCGACCACGACCAAGGATGACAAGGCTCAGCCGGTGGTTGCTGCGCCGGTCGCAGCGACCGAGGAAGCCAAGCCGGCTTTCGATCCTGAAGCAGATCCCCTGGATGCCATGCCCGCCGTGCGCCTGGCGATGGAGCAGGGCGGTCACGTATCGGCCAGCAGCCAGGCCCAGGCAAAAACCGCTCCGGCACCGACTCAGGATCAACCCACCGCCGCACAGAATTTCGCCGCCGGCCTGGCCAATATGGTCGACCAGCAAGCCACCAAGGACAGCACCGACCAGGGCGGCGACAAGGCCTTCAGCGGGTTGATCGAAGACGGTCTCAAGGACCTGAAGAACGCCAGCAGCGACACCCGTGTCGATGACTTCGCCAACCGCCTCGCCGCGTTGACCCAGGCGGCCACGCCGAAAACCGCCAACGCCTTGCCACCGGTGACCAATGCGCCATTGGCCATGCACCAGAGCGGCTGGACCGATGAAATCGTCAACCGGGTGATGTACCTGTCCAGCGCCAACCTCAAGTCGGCGGAGATCCAGTTGCAACCCGCTGAGCTTGGCCGCCTGGATATCAAGGTCAACATGACCGCCGACCAACAGGCCCAGGTCAACTTCATGAGCGCCCACCCGGTGGTACGTGAAGCGTTGGAAAGCCAGTCCGGGCGCTTGCGGGAGATGTTTGCCCAGCAGGGCATGGGCCAGGTGGACGTGAACGTGTCGGACCAGTCCCGTGGTCAGGAGCAACAACAGCAGCAGGCCCAGACCCGTGGTGTGAGCGGTAGCGGCGGGCGCGGTGGTGACAATGGCGACAGCGGCAACCACCTTGATGTGGCTGAAGCCGTGACGCCGGTCACCTCAACCGTGATCGGCTCCAGTGCGGTCGACTACTACGCCTGATCCGGACGAAATGTGGGAGGGGGCTTGCCCCCATGAGGGTGTTTCAGCTGAAACATGGGTGACTGATACACCGCTATCGGGGGCAAGCCCCCTCCCACAATTTGATTTGCTGCACCCGTACGTCCTCGACTTCCAGACAACTCTGGCATAACACTTGCTCTTGCCTCTCCGTAGATCTATGAATCCCCGAATAGTGACGGATTATTGGCATGGCGAAGAGCGACGACGCAGCAAAAGCACCCGCAGGCAAAGGCAAGCTCAAGCTTATCCTGTTGATAGTCCTGGGCCTGCTCCTGGCTATCGGCGCCTCGGTGGGTGGCACCTGGTACATCATGCACAGCAGTGCCAGCAAGCCGGCACCCGCCGCCGAAACCGCCACTAACGTCAAGCAACCGGCAATCTTCGAACCGATGCTTCCGGCCTTTGTCGCCAACTTCAATCAGAACGGTCGTCAACGCTACCTGCAGGTGAGCATCACCTTGCTGGCGCGTAACGCTTCGGACCTGGACGCCCTCAAGGTGCACATGCCCGTGATCCGCAACAACCTCGTCATGCTGTTCTCCAGCCAGAGCTTCGACACACTCGCCACCCCGGTGGGCCAGGAAATGCTGCGCCAGAAAGTCACGGCCAGCGTGCAGGAAGTGGCCCAGAAGGAGCTCGGCAAAGTCGTGGTCGAGCAGGCGCTCTTCACTAACTTCGTATTGCAGTAGGATCACGACATGGCCGTGCAAGACCTGCTGTCCCAGGATGAAATCGACGCGCTGCTGCATGGCGTCGACGATGGTCTGGTACAGACCGAAATGGCTGCCGAGCCCGGCAGCGTCAAAAGTTATGACCTCACCAGCCAGGATCGCATCGTCCGTGGACGCATGCCGACCCTGGAGATGATCAACGAACGTTTTGCCCGCTATACCCGCATCAGCATGTTCAACATGCTGCGTCGTTCGGCGGACGTGGCGGTGGGCGGCGTGCAGGTGATGAAGTTCGGCGAGTACGTGCACTCGCTGTACGTGCCCACCAGCCTCAACCTGGTCAAGATCAAGCCACTGCGCGGCACCGCGCTGTTCATCCTCGACGCCAAGCTGGTGTTCAAGCTGGTGGACAACTTCTTCGGCGGCGACGGCCGCCATGCCAAGATCGAAGGCCGTGAGTTCACCCCCACCGAGTTGCGGGTGGTGCGCATGGTGCTGGAGCAGGCCTTCATCGATTTGAAGGAAGCCTGGCAGGCGATCATGGAAGTCAACTTCGAGTACATCAACTCCGAAGTGAACCCGGCCATGGCCAACATCGTCGGCCCCAGCGAAGCCATTGTGGTGTCGACCTTCCACATCGAACTCGATGGTGGTGGCGGCGACCTGCACGTGACCATGCCGTACTCGATGATCGAACCGGTGCGCGAGATGCTCGACGCCGGTTTCCAGTCCGACCTGGACGACCAGGACGAACGTTGGGTCAAGGCCTTGCGCGAGGACCTGCTGGACGTCGACGTACCGTTGAGCGCCACCGTGGCCCGTCGGCAACTGCGCCTGCGCGATATTTTGCACATGCAGCCGGGGGATATCATCCCCGTCGAACTGCCGGAAGAAATGATCATGCGCGCCAACGGCGTGCCGTCATTCAAGGTCAAGCTCGGTTCCCACAAGGGCAACCTGGCGCTGCAGGTGGTCGAGCCGATCACCCGTCGTTGATGCACCCCTATTTATGAATGTTTGCTCCGCCGAGGACATGTAATGGCTACCGAACACGAAAACACTTCCGCCGAAGACCAGGCCCTGGCTGACGAATGGGCGGCTGCCCTGGAAGAAACCGGCGATGTTGGCCAGGACGATATCGACGCGCTGCTGGCCGCTGACGCCGCCACCGCTCCGGCCGGCAACCGCCTGCCCATGGAAGAATTCGGCAGCGTGCCGAAAAACAACGAGCCGGTGTCCCTCGATGGCCCGAACCTGGATGTGATCCTCGACATTCCGGTGTCGATTTCCATGGAAGTCGGCAGCACCGAAATCAACATCCGCAACCTGCTGCAACTCAACCAGGGTTCGGTGATCGAGCTTGACCGCCTGGCCGGCGAGCCGCTGGACGTGCTGGTTAACGGCACCCTGATCGCCCACGGCGAAGTGGTGGTGGTCAACGAAAAGTTCGGCATCCGCCTGACCGACGTGATCAGCCCGAGCGAACGCATCAAGAAGTTGCGCTGATATGAAGTATTCGATGGCGGGACTGTTTCTGGCGCTGCCATTGAGCGCCCTCGCGGCTGAGCCGGCCGCACCGGTGGTGAGCAGCGGTATCGGCGGACAATTGACCCAGCTGGTGCTGGGCCTGTTGCTGGTGGTCGGGCTGATTTTCGTGCTGGCCTGGCTGATGCGCCGCGTGCAGCGCGTAGGGCCGGGCAACGGCCAGGTGATCGAGATGATCGGTTCGCGCGCCCTCGGCCCGCGTGATCGGCTGGTGCTGGTGCAGGTGGGCGAGGAACAGATCCTGCTGGGTATCACCCCCGGCCGCATCACCCCGTTGCACGTGCTCAAGACCCCGGTGAGCGTGGATCAGGGCCAGTCCGCCACGCCAGAATTCGCCCAGCGCCTGATGGAGTTGCTGGGCAAGGATCAGAAGGATAAGAAGTAATGCGCGTTTTATTGACGCTCATGCTGTTGCTGGCCGCGCCATTGGCGTTCGGCGCCGATCCGTTGTCGATCCCGGCCATTACGCTGGGGACCAACGCGGCGGGCGCGCAGGAGTATTCGGTCAGCCTGCAGATCCTGCTGATCATGACCGCGCTGAGCTTTATTCCGGCGTTTGTCATGCTGATGACCAGCTTCACGCGGATCATCATCGTGTTCTCGATCCTGCGCCAGGCACTGGGCCTGCAGCAGACGCCGTCGAACCAGATCCTCACCGGCATGGCCCTGTTCCTGACGCTGTTCATCATGGCGCCGGTGTTCGACAAGGTAAACCAGCAAGCCTTGCAACCCTACCTGGCGGAGAAAATGACCGCCCAGGATGCGATCGACAAGGCCCAGGGTCCGATCAAGGATTTCATGCTGTCGCAGACCCGCTCCAGCGACCTTGAGTTGTTCATGCGCCTGTCCAAGCGCACCGACATCGCCACCCCGGACCAGGCGCCGCTGACCATCCTGGTGCCGGCGTTCGTCACGTCGGAGTTGAAGACCGCGTTCCAGATCGGCTTCATGATCTTTATCCCGTTCCTGATCATCGACCTGGTGGTGGCGAGCGTACTGATGGCCATGGGTATGATGATGCTGTCGCCACTGATCATCTCGCTGCCGTTCAAGATCATGCTGTTTGTGCTGGTGGACGGCTGGGCGCTGATTATCGGCACCCTGGCCGGCAGTTTCGGCGGGGTATAGCGCAATGACGCCAGAAGTCGCCGTCGACCTGTTCCGTGAAGCATTGTGGCTGACCACCGTGATGGTCGCCGTGCTCGTGGTGCCAAGCCTGTTGGTCGGCCTGCTGGTGGCGATGTTCCAGGCCGCGACCCAGATCAACGAACAGACCTTGAGCTTCCTGCCGCGCCTGCTGGTGATGCTGGTCACCCTGATCGTGGCCGGCCCGTGGCTGGTGCAGACCTTCATGGAATATATCCTGCAGTTGTACGGCAGTATTCCGCAGTTGATCGGCTGACCCGATGCAGTCCTTGCTGGCGTTGACCGACACCCAGATCAGCACCTGGGTGGCGTCTTTCATCCTGCCGCTGTTCCGGGTCACGGCCATGCTCATGGCCATGCCGGTGTTCGGCACCACACTCGTCCCACGGCGCGTGCGCCTGTACTTTGCGGTGGCGATTACCGTGGTGATCGTGCCCGGGCTGCCGCCGATGCCGCCGGTCAATGCCATCGACCTCAGTGCGTTGCTGCTGATTGCCGAGCAGATCCTGATCGGCGCGCTGATGGGCTTTTCCCTGACGCTGTTCTTCCAGGCCTTTGTGATCGCCGGGCAAATCATCTCGATCCAGATGGGCATGGGCTTCGCCTCTATGGTCGACCCTACCAACGGTGTGTCGGCGGCGGTGATCGGGCAATTCCTGACCATGCTGGTGACCTTGCTGTTCCTGGCCATGAACGGCCACCTGGTGGCCTTTGAGGTGATGACCGAAAGCTTTATCACCTTGCCGGTGGGGTCTGGGCTGGTGGTCAATCACTTCTGGGAGGTGGTCGGGCGGCTCGGCTGGGTATTGGGGGCTTCGCTGTTGCTGGTGTTGCCGGCAATCACCGCGTTGCTGGTGGTCAACATCGCCTTTGGGGTGATGACCCGTGCGGCGCCGCAATTGAACATCTTCTCGATTGGTTTCCCGTTGACCCTGGTATTGGGCATGGGGATTTTCTGGATCGGCCTGGCCGACATTCTCAATCAGTATCAACCGCTGGCGACCGACGCCTTGCAGTTCTTACGTGATCTGGCACGGGCGCGCTGAGCCATGGCTGAGAGCGAGAGTGGTCAGGACAAAACAGAAGACCCCACGGAGAAACGTAAAAAGGACTCCCGGGAAAAGGGTGAGATTGCCCGCTCAAAAGAGCTCAATACCGTCGCCACCATGATGGCCGGTGCCGGCGCGTTGCTCATCTACGGCGGCGGCCTGGCGCTGGACTTGATGGAGTTGATGAAACACAACTTCGCCTTGCCTCGCGAGGTGCTGCTCAACCCCGACGCCATGGGCCGGTACCTGTTGCATTCGGGCAAGATCGCGATCCTGGCGGTGCAGCCGATTCTGATCACCTTGCTGCTCGCCGCACTGATCGGCCCGGTCGCCTTGGGCGGCTGGCTGTTCGCTGCCGGCAGCATGGCGCCCAAGTTCAGCCGCATGAACCCTGGCGCCGGGCTCAAGCGCATGTTCTCCACCAAGGCCCTGGTGGAGCTACTCAAGGCACTGGCCAAGTTCATCCTGATCCTGTTCGTGGCGCTGATGGTGCTGTCGTCCGACATTGATGACCTGCTGCTCATTGCCCATGAACCGCTGGAATCGGCGATCATCCACAGCGTGCAGGTGGTGGGCTGGAGTGCGCTGTGGATGGCGGCCGGGCTGATCATCATCGCGGCGGTGGATGCGCCGATCCAGTTGTGGGAAAGCCACAAGAAACTGTTGATGACCAAACAGGAAGTGCGCGACGAGCACAAGGACCAGGAAGGGCGCCCCGAGGTCAAGCAACGCATCCGCCAACTGCAGCGCGAGATGTCCCAGCGCAAGATGATGGCCTCGGTGCCCGACGCCGATGTGGTCATCACCAACCCGACCCACTATGCCGTCGCCCTCAAATACGACCCGGAGAAGGGCGGCGCGCCGATGCTGCTGGCCAAGGGCAGCGACTTTACCGCCTTGAAGATCCGCGAGATTGCGGTGGCCAACGACATCCTGTTGCTGGAGTCGCCGGAGCTGGCGCGGTCGATTTTCTACTCCACCGACCTCGACCAGGAGATTCCCGCCGGGTTGTACCTGGCGGTGGCTCAGGTGCTGGCGTATGTCTATCAGATTCGCCAATACCGCGCCGGCAAAGGCAAGCGCCCGGATCCGCTCAAGGATTTGCCGATTCCGCCGGATTTGCGCCGCGATTCCTGACGTACTCCCGCTCTGCCTACCACTCATCGATAACTGTCGTCTACCTGTCAGACTTCACAGTAGCCAAAGCGCGCTGCTCGCGGTTCTATTGCCCTATGCACTGCGCGCAGGCTGTAAACGAGATGCAGGGAGAGTGGTTTTGAATCGGGTTATCAGAGGCATCGTCAAATCCTATGACCGGAAAACTGGAAAGGGTTTGATTGTCGTGGATGGCGAGGCCGTTCCGGTGGATCTCATTGGTTCGCGGGACGTCCGGCTTGCGGTGGGGGTGCAGGTGGTCTTTCAGAAGATCCATCGACCTGACGGCGTTTTTGCGTCCGATGTCAGGGTCATCCAGCAAGTCCTTGAGTGAGATGTCAGGAGAACGGCAATGGCAACAGGTACGGTGAAGTGGTTTAACGCGGAGAAGGGGTTTGGGTTTATCAAGCCGGACGACAATAGCTCGGATGTTTTTGTCCATTTTTCGGCTATCCAGACAGAGGGTTTCAAAAGCCTGACAGAGAATCAAAAAGTCGAATACGGCATCACTCAAGGTCCAAAAGGTCCGCAGGCCGATAACGTCAAGCCCTTGTAGTTTCGTCCTCACTGATCGTTTCAAGGAGTTGCCCGAGAGCGATCTACCCTCTAAAGCAAAAGTTGGAAGGCTTCTTGCAATACCGCCTCCAGGACGCCCAGCCGCGTCAAAACTTTGCTTCAAAGGACACGAGGAATACTGGTGGATCGCTCTCAAATGCTCGGCACGGCGCGCAGCACCCTGACTGACCTCTCGCGGGGCAATCTGGGTGTGCCGTTGTTGTTGCTGGTGATGCTGGCAATGATGATGTTGCCGATGCCGCCGTTCCTGCTCGACGTGTTCTTTACCTTCAACATTGCCCTGTCCGTCGTGGTGCTGCTGGTCTGCGTGTATGCTTTGCGGCCGCTGGATTTCGCGGTGTTCCCGACCATCCTGCTGGTGGCGACCTTGTTGCGCCTGGCGCTCAACGTGGCGTCCACCCGCGTGGTGATGCTCCACGGCCAGGACGGCCATGCCGCCGCCGGCAAGGTGATCCAGGCCTTCGGCGAGGTGGTGATCGGCGGTAACTATGTGGTGGGTATCGTGGTGTTCGCGATCCTGATGATCATCAACTTCGTGGTGGTGACCAAGGGCGCCGGGCGGATTTCCGAGGTGAGCGCGCGGTTTACCCTCGACGCCATGCCCGGCAAACAAATGGCGATCGACGCCGACCTCAACGCCGGCCTGATCGACCAGAACCAGGCCAAGACACGCCGCCTGGAAGTGGCACAGGAAGCCGAGTTCTACGGCTCCATGGACGGTGCCAGCAAATTCGTGCGCGGTGACGCCATCGCCGGCCTGCTGATTCTGTTCATCAACCTCATCGGCGGCATGGCCGTCGGTATCTTCCAACACGGCATGACCTTCGGCGATGCGGGCAAGGTCTACGCCTTGCTGACCATCGGTGACGGTTTAGTGGCGCAATTGCCATCACTGTTGTTATCCACAGCAGCGGCGATCATGGTGACCCGTGCTTCGGGCTCCGAAGACATGGGCAAGCAGATCAGCCGGCAGATGTTCGCCTCGCCCAAGGCCCTGGCCGTGGCGGCGGGCATCATGGCGATCATGGGCATCGTGCCGGGCATGCCCCACGTATCGTTCCTGACCATGGCGGCCCTGGCCGGCGGTGCGGCCTACCTGTTCTGGAAAAAGCAGAATGCGGTCAAGGTCCAGGCCCAGCAGGAGATTGCGCGTCAGCAGGAACTGCTGCCATCCCCGGCCCGCGCCCAGGAAACCAAGGAGCTGGGCTGGGATGACGTGACCCCGATCGACATGATCGGCCTGGAAGTCGGCTACCGCCTCATTCCGCTGGTGGACCGTAACCAGGGTGGTCAATTGCTCGCGCGGATCAAGGGCGTGCGCAAGAAGCTGTCCCAGGACCTGGGCTTCCTGATGCCCACCGTGCATATCCGCGACAACCTTGACCTGGCGCCCAGCGCCTACCGCCTGACCCTGATGGGCGTGATCCTGGCGGAAGCCGAGATCTACCCGGACCGCGAGCTGGCAATCAACCCGGGGCAGGTGTTCGGCAGCCTCAACGGCATTACCGCCAAAGATCCGGCTTTTGGCCTGGACGCGGTATGGATCGAAATCAGTCAGCGCAGCCAGGCGCAGTCCCTGGGTTACACCGTGGTGGACGCCAGCACCGTGGTCGCCACCCACCTCAACCAGATCCTGTACAAGCACTCCCACGAGCTGATCGGCCACGAAGAAGTCCAGCAATTGATGGGTTTGCTCGGCAAAGCCTCGCCAAAACTCGCCGAAGAGCTGGTGCCGGGCATTCTGTCGCTGTCCCAGTTGCTCAAGGTATTGCAGGCGTTGCTGGCCGAACAGGTGCCGGTGCGCGACATTCGCAGCATTGCCGAGGCTATCGCCAACAATGCCGCCAAGAGTCAAGATACTGCCGCGCTGGTGGCTGCGGTGCGCGTCGGATTGTCGCGTGCAATCGTGCAAAGCATTGTAGGGCTTGACTCCGAGCTGCCTGTGATCACCTTGGAACCCAGGTTGGAACAAATATTGCTCAATAGTATTCAGAAGGCAGGACAAGGCCAGGAAGAGGGCGTTCTGCTGGAGCCAAGCATGGCCGAGAAGCTGCAGCGTTCGTTGATCGACGCCGCGCAACGCCAGGAAATGCAAGGCCAACCGGTGATCCTGCTGGTGGCAGGCCCGGTCCGGGCGATGTTGTCGCGGTTTGGGCGCCTGGCAGTACCGAATTTGCACGTTTTGGCTTATCAGGAAATTCCTGACAACAAGCAAGTGACTATCGTCGCGACAGTAGGGCCCAACGGCTGAGGGTAGTGGGTTATGCAAGTGAAGCGTTTTTTCGCCGCCGATATGCGTCAGGCCATGAAACTGGTTCGTGATGAGCTGGGCGCCGACGCCGCGATTATCGGCAACCGTCGTATTGCCGGCGGTGTCGAGCTGACGGCTGCCCTGGATTACACCCCTTCGGCCCTGGCGCCGCGCGTGCCGAACATGGAGCTCGAAGACGAGCTGCGCAAGACCGCTTCGCGCATCGTCTCGGCCCAGGCTGAACTGAGCATGCGTGGCGACAGCGATGCCACCACCAATCGTCAGTTGTTCGCTGGCCTGCCGCTGACCGCCGCCGAGCCATTGGTTGAGCCGACCTTCAAAGAGCCGCCGCGTCCTGCTGCGCCAGCCCCGGCAGCGGCGGTTGACCAGCGCGTGTTCGATTCGATGCGCTTTGAACTCAACGGTTTGCGTGAACTGCTCGAAGTGCAGTTGGGCTCGCTGGCCTGGAACCAGTTGCAAGGCAGCAAACCGCAACAGGCCAACCTGTGGCGCCGCCTGCAACGCATCGGCCTGTCCGGCCCGTTGTCCCGCGACCTGCTGGCCCTGACCACCGAGATCGAAGAGCCTCGTCAGGCCTGGCGCATGTTGCTGGCCCATCTGGCGCGGATGATTGCCACCCCGGAAATCGAACCTCTGGAAGAGGGCGGTGTGATCGCCATGGTCGGCCCTGCCGGCATGGGCAAGACCACCACCCTGGCCAAGCTGGCCGCCCGTTACGTGCTCAAGTACGGCGCTCAGAATATCGCGCTGGTGAGCATGGACAGCTACCGTATTGGTGCCCAGGAGCAGCTCAAGACCCTGGGCCGCATTCTCAATGTGCCGGTGACCCATGTCGACCCGGGCCAGTCCCTGGCCAACGCCCTCGACCCGCTGCTGCGCAAGCGCGTGGTGCTGATTGATACCGCCGGCCTGCAAGCCAGCGACCCGGCCTTGCGCATGCAGTTGGAAAGCCTGGCCGGGCGTGGCATCAAGTCGAAAAATTACCTGGTGCTTGCAACCACCAGCCAGAAACAGGTTCTTACCGCTGCGTATCATAGTTACAAGCGCTGCGGCCTGGCCGGTTGCATCCTCACCAAGCTCGACGAAACCGCGAGCCTGGGCGAGGTGCTGAGCCTGGCCATCAGTCATGAGTTGCCGGTCGCTTACCTGACCGACGGGCCGCGGATTCCGGATGATCTGCATCTGCCGCGCCGTCATCAGTTGGTCAGCCGTGCAGTCAGCGTGCAAATGCAAGACGAGCCTAGCGAGGAAGCGATGGCCGATATGTTCGCCGACCTCTACCACAACCCGACGAAGCGGGTAGGTTGAGGACGGTATGAACACCGTGAAAAGTATCTACATCGATGGTCTGCAAGCGATTCACGCGGCCAAGCCATGTAGCCTGCGTCTAAGCAAGACAAGGTAAAGAAATAAAATGGGCAGCATGCATCCCGTACAGGTGATCGCGGTGACCGGCGGCAAAGGTGGCGTCGGAAAAACTAACGTGTCAGTGAATTTGTCCCTGGCCCTGGCAGAGCTTGGCCGTCGCGTCATGCTGCTGGATGCTGACCTGGGGTTGGCGAACGTCGACGTTCTGCTGGGGCTGACGCCCAAGCACACCCTTGCCGATGTGATCGAGGGCCGTTGTGAGCTGCGCGATGTGCTGCTGCAAGGGCCCGGTGGCATCCGCATCGTCCCGGCCGCCTCCGGCACCCAGAGCATGGTGCACCTGAGCCCGGCGCAGCATGCCGGCCTGATCCAGGCCTTCAGTGACATCGGCGACAACCTCGACGTGCTGGTGATCGACACCGCCGCCGGGATCGGCGAATCCGTGGTCAGCTTCGTGCGCGCCGCGCAGGAAGTGTTGCTGGTGGTCTGCGATGAACCCACCTCGATCACCGACGCCTACGCCCTGATCAAACTGCTTAACCGTGATTACGGCATGAACCGCTTCCGCGTCCTGGCCAACATGGCCCAGAGTCCGCAGGAAGGGCGCAACCTGTTCGCCAAGTTGACCAAGGTCACGGATCGTTTCCTCGATGTCGCCTTACAATACGTCGGCGCAGTTCCCTACGACGAGTGTGTGCGCAAGGCTGTGCAAAAGCAGCGTGCAGTCTACGAAGCATTCCCTCGTTCCAAGTGTGCATTGGCGTTCAAGGCTATTGCCCAGAAGGTCGATACCTGGCCGTTGCCCGCCAACCCCCGGGGGCATCTGGAGTTTTTCGTCGAGCGATTGGTGCATCAGACGAGCGCAGGACCCGTGCTATGACAGCGACCGGCTACAACGCTTACAAGAAGTCTGCCCGTGACAGCCAGGGCGAGTTGATCGAGCGCTACGCGCCCCTGGTCAAGCGCATTGCCTATCACCTGCTGGCACGCCTGCCCGCCAGCGTGCAGGTCGAAGACCTGATCCAGGCGGGCATGATCGGCCTGCTCGAAGTGTCGACCAAATACGACGCGAGCAAGGGGGCGAGTTTCGAGACGTATGCGGGCATCCGCATCCGTGGCGCGATGCTCGATGAAGTGCGCAAAGGTGACTGGGCGCCGCGTTCGGTACACCGCAACACACGCATGGTCAGTGACGCAATTCGCGCAATTGAAGCAAAAACCGGTCGCGACGCTAAAGATCACGAAGTTGCGGCCGAACTCCAATTGAGTCTCGACGATTACTACGGGATTTTGAACGATACCTTGGGCAGCCGCCTGTTCAGTTTCGACGACCTGTTGCAGGACGGCGAACATGAAGGGCTGCACGAGGACGGCGCGAGTGCTCATATGGAGCCATCGCGTGACCTGGAAGATGAGCGTTTCCAGGGAGCGTTGGCGGACGCGATTGCCAATTTGCCGGAGCGTGAGCGGCTGGTGTTGGCGCTGTACTACGACGAAGAGCTGAACCTCAAGGAAATCGGTGAGGTCCTGGGTGTCAGCGAATCGCGGGTCAGCCAGTTGCACAGCCAGTGCGCAGCCCGCTTGCGGGGGCGTTTGGGAGAGTGGCGAGCGCGCTGAACAGGCAGTGTGGGGACACTGCAGACGATACCGCGAGGGCAACCGGCCTTCGCGGGTTCGACCCGTGGTGCCCCCGGCAGTCCTTTTTGTGTAATGCCTGTTGATTGAAATGGCGCGTCCAGGTGCTGGGCGCGTTTAAGACTGCTTGGAGGTCGAATTGGACAAGAACATGAAAATCCTCATCGTTGATGACTTCTCAACGATGCGGCGGATCATAAAAAACCTGTTGCGTGACCTTGGGTTCACAAACACGGTCGAGGCGGATGACGGCATTACGGCCATTCCGATCCTCAACAGCGGGAGCATCGACTTTCTGGTAACGGACTGGAACATGCCGGGCATGACCGGTATCGACTTGCTGCGCCACGTGCGCGCTGACGAAAAGCTGCGCAGCCTGCCTGTGCTGATGGTCACCGCCGAAGCCAAGCGTGAGCAGATCATCGAAGCCGCCCAGGCCGGGGTCAACGGTTACGTGGTCAAGCCATTCACGGCATTGGCCTTGAAAGAGAAGATCGAAAAAATCTTCGAACGCATCCACGGCTAATGCCATCGCGGGGGAGCTATGGAGCATAAAGAAACGTCACAGGGAGACTTCGAGTCGACCCTGAAAAAGCATGCTCACCAGTTGGTCGACAGCCTTGAAAGAGGCCAGTTCGGCGACGCGGTGCAGTTAATCCATGAGCTCAACCAGACCCGTGACCGCGGCCTGTACCAGGAAGTGGGCAAGCTCACACGCGAGCTGCACAGTGCGATCGTCAATTTCCAGATTGACCCGCACATGCCCCAGGCCGAAGAAATCTCGCAAATCACCGATGCCACCGAACGCCTGTCCTATGTGGTCAGGCTGACTGAGGCGGCGGCCAACCGCACCATGGACCTGGTGGAAAACGCCACGCCCCTGGTCAACGGCATGGCCACTGAAGCCCAGGCCCTGAGCCACGACTGGGGCCGCTTCATGCGCCGGGAAGTGGGGGCCGAGGAGTTTCGCGAGTTGGCGCGTCGGGTCGACGGTTTCCTGTCACGCAGCGAGCAGGAAAACCGTACGGTTTCCAGCAACCTCAACGACATTCTGCTGGCCCAGGATTACCAGGACCTCACCGGTCAGGTGATCAAGCGTGTGACCCAGTTGGTCACCGAAGTGGAAAGCAACTTGCTCAAATTGGTGCTTATGGCAGGCCAGGTTGACCGTTTCGCCGGCATCGAACATGACCGCGAAGCGATCCTCTCGGAAAAAGATCCACAAAAACATCTCGCCAAGGGTGAAGGTCCGCAGATTCATGCCGATAAACGTGAAGACGTTGTATCGGGTCAAGATGATGTCGATGACCTGTTATCCAGTTTAGGCTTCTAAGGAGCACCCACATGAGCTTCGGCGCCGATGAAGAAATCCTTCAGGATTTCCTTGTAGAGGCCGGCGAAATTTTAGAGCAGTTGTCCGAGCAACTGGTCGAGCTGGAAAGCCGACCGGATGATGCGAACCTGCTCAATGCAATTTTTCGCGGTTTTCACACTGTAAAAGGGGGCGCCGGCTTCCTCCAGCTCCATGAGCTGGTGGAGTGCTGCCACATCGCCGAGAACGTGTTCGACATCCTGCGCAAGGGTGAGCGTCACGTTGATTCGGAGTTGATGGACGTGATTCTCGAAGCACTGGATGCGGTCAACGGCATGTTCAGCGAGGTGCGTGAGCGTGCCCCGATCACGGCGGCGACCCCGGAACTGCTGGCCGCCCTGGCGCGCTATGCGGAGCCTGCCGACACGTCGGCCGCACCGGTGGTTGAAGCCGCGCCGGAGCCTGTGGTTGAGGCCGAACCGGATGTGACCGACAGCGAGTTCGAGCAGCTGCTCAACTCCCTCAGTGCCGTCAAGGCCGAGGCGCAAGCACCGGCCGCGCCGGTCGCCGCACCGACCAGCGAAGACATCACCGACGCTGAGTTCGAATCGCTGCTCGACCAGTTGCATGGCAAAGGCCAGTTTGCGGCTGACGCCGTGGCACCCGCCGCTGCGGCTGCGGATGCACCGGCGGCCAGCGCCAGCACCGATATTACCGACGATGAGTTCGAGGCATTGCTCGACCAACTGCATGGCAAGGGCACCTTCGCGGCCGACGCCTTGCCGGAAGTCGCCGCCACGGCTGCGGCACCGGCTGCTGCCAGTGCCGCTCCTGCGGGCGATGGGCTGATCTCCGATCACGAGTTCGAATCCCTGCTGGACGAATTGCACGGCAAGGGCAAGTTCAGTGAAGTGGCCCCGGCCGCTGCGGTTGCGACAGCTGCACCGGCCGCCGCCAAGGCCGCTGCGCCTGCTCCAGCCGCCAAGCCAGCACCGGCTCCGGCCGCCGCACCTGCTCCGGCGCGCGCCGCCCCGGCACCGGCAGCCGAGAAGCCTGCCAGTGAAGCCGAGACCACCGTGCGGGTGGATACCGCGCGCCTGGACGACATCATGAACATGGTCGGCGAACTGGTACTGGTGCGTAACCGCCTGGTGCGCCTGGGCCTGAGCAGCGGCGATGAAGCCATGCAAAAGGCCGTGTCGAACCTCGACGTGGTGACCGCCGACCTGCAGACCGCCGTGATGAAAACGCGGATGCAGCCGATCAAGAAAGTCTTCGGGCGCTTCCCGCGCCTGGTTCGCGACCTCGCGCGTCAGCTGAAGAAAGAAATCAACCTGGAACTGGTGGGCGAAGAAACCGACCTCGACAAGAACCTGGTCGAGGCCCTGGCCGACCCGCTGGTCCACTTGGTGCGCAACGCCGTGGACCACGGCGTGGAAACCCCGGAAGAGCGCGAAGCCTCGGGCAAGTCGCGCAACGGCAAGGTGATCCTGGCCGCCGAGCAAGAGGGCGACCACATCCTGCTGTCGATCACTGACGACGGCAAAGGCATGGACCCGACCATATTGCGCAACATCGCGGTCAAGCGCGGCGTGATGGACAAGGACGCCGCCGACCGCCTGACCGACACCGAGTGCTACAACCTGATCTTCGCCCCGGGCTTCTCGACCAAGACCGAGATTTCCGACGTGTCCGGCCGTGGCGTCGGCATGGACGTGGTGAAGACCAAGATCAGCCAGCTCAACGGCTCGATCAACATCTACTCGACCAAGGGCCAGGGCTCCAAGATCGTCATCAAGGTGCCGTTGACCCTGGCGATCATGCCGACCCTGATGGTGATGCTGGGCAACCAGGCGTTCGCCTTCCCGCTGGTCAACGTCAACGAAATCTTCCACCTCGACCTGTCGCGCACCAACGTGGTGGACGGCCAGGAAGTGGTGATCGTGCGCGACAAGGCATTGCCCCTGTTCTACCTCAAGCGCTGGCTGGTGGCATCGGCCAAGCATGAAGAGCAGCGCGAAGGCCATGTGGTGATTCTCTCCGTGGGCACCCAGCGCATCGGCTTTGTCGTCGACCAACTGGTTGGCCAGGAAGAAGTGGTCATCAAGCCTTTGGGCAAGATGCTGCAGGGAACCCCGGGCATGTCGGGTGCGACCATCACCGGTGACGGTCGGATCGCGCTGATTCTCGATGTTCCGAGCATGCTCAAGCGTTACGCCGCTCGGCGTATTTGATTCTGGTGGGGCAGGGCGGTAGTGCCCGCCCCGCCTAACGGAGTGTTTATGGCAGTCAAGGTCCTGGTGGTGGACGATTCGGGTTTCTTCCGCCGCCGCGTCTCGGAAATTCTTTCCGCCGATCCAACGATCCAGGTGGTCGGCACGGCCACCAACGGCAAAGAGGCGATTGATCAAGCCATTGCGTTGAAACCGGACGTGATCACCATGGACTACGAGATGCCGATGATGGATGGCATCACGGCAGTCCGGCACATCATGCAACGCTGCCCGACCCCGGTCCTGATGTTTTCCTCGCTGACGCACGAAGGCGCCCGGGTCACCCTGGATGCGCTGGACGCCGGCGCGGTGGACTTCCTGCCGAAGAATTTCGAAGACATCTCGCGCAACCCCGAGAAGGTCAAGCAGATGCTCTGCGAGAAAGTGCACAGCATTTCGCGCAGTAACCGTCGCAGCCTGTTCAGCGCGCCTGCGCCAACCGCTGCGCCAGCACCGGCTCCAGCGGCACCGACATCGTCGTTTGCGCGCCCTGCGCCGGTGGCACGGCCTGCGGTGGCACCCGCTCGCACGGCGGCGCCTGCGTCTTCGCATTCGCCCGCACCCAAGCGCAAGGCCTACAAGCTGGTCGCCATCGGCACCTCCACCGGCGGCCCGGTTGCGCTGCAACGCGTGTTGACCCAATTGCCGGCCAACTTCCCGGCGCCGATCGTATTGATCCAGCACATGCCGGCGGCGTTCACCAAGGCTTTCGCCGAGCGCCTGGACAAGCTGTGCCGCATCAGCGTCAAGGAAGCCGAGGATGGCGACATCCTGCGCCCTGGCCTGGCGCTGCTGGCCCCCGGTGGCAAGCAGATGATGGTCGACGGCCGTGGCGCGATCAAAATCCTGCCGGGCGACGAACGTCTGAATTACAAGCCGTGCGTGGACATCACCTTCGGTTCGGCAGCCAAGTCCTACGGTGACAAAGTTCTGGCGGTGGTGCTCACCGGCATGGGCGCCGACGGCCGTGAAGGTGCGCGCCTGCTCAAGCAGGGCGGCAGTGCCATCTGGGCCCAGGACGAAGCCAGCTGCGTGATCTATGGCATGCCCATGGCCATCGTCAAGGCGGACCTGGCCGACGCCGTCTACAGCCTGGACGACATCGGCAAGCATCTGGTGGAGGCCTGCCTCTGATGGATGTACTGAGCCTGATCGGCATCATCATGGCGTTTGTCGCGATCATCGGCGGCAACTACCTCGAGGGCGGGCACCTCGGCGCCCTGGCCAACGGCCCGGCGGCGCTGATCGTGATCGGCGGCACCGTGGGCGCGGCGTTGTTGCAATCGCCCATGAGCTCGTTCAAGCGCGCCATGCAGATTCTGATATGGATCATTTTCCCGCCACGCGTGGACCTGCCCGGTGGCATCGACCGCGTGGTCAACTGGAGCCTCACCGCGCGCAAGGAAGGTCTGCTGGGCCTGGAAGGCGTGGCCGATGCCGAGCCCGACAGCTACGCGCGCAAAGGCCTGCAATTGCTGGTGGACGGTGCCGAGCCGGAAGCGATCCGCAGCATTCTGGAAGTGGATTTCTACACCCAGGAAAGCCGCGATATCAACGCCGCCAAAGTCTACGAAAGCATGGGCGGCTACGCGCCGACCATCGGCATCATCGGTGCGGTGATGGGCCTGATCCACGTGATGGGCAACCTGGCCGACCCCTCGCAACTGGGCAGCGGCATTGCCGTGGCGTTTGTCGCCACCATCTACGGCGTGGCCAGTGCCAACCTGGTGCTGTTACCGGTGGCCAGCAAACTCAAGTCGATTGCCATGCGCCAGTCGCGTTATCGCGAGATGCTGCTCGAAGGCATCCTGTCGATCGCCGAGGGCGAGAACCCGCGTTCCATCGAATTGAAGCTCCAGGGCTTCATGGATTGATGACCATGAGTATCTACTTGTGGCGAGCGAGCTTGCTCGCGTTGGGGCGCGAAGCGGCCCTGATCCAGGCACCGTGTTTTTTCAGAAAGATTGCGGTGCCGGGTTTTGGGGCTGCTCCGCAGCCCAACGCGAGCAAGCTCGCTCGCCACAATGAACCGGTTGGCAGTGAGTACTGTGTGCAGGGAGGTAATTGCCTGTGAGCCGTCGCCGTCGCGAGCCTGAAGAACACGTCAACCACGAGCGGTGGCTGGTGTCCTATGCGGACTTCATCACCCTGCTGTTCGCGTTTTTCGTGGTGATGTACTCCATCTCGTCGATCAACGAAGGCAAGTACAAAGTCATTTCCCAGGCGCTGATCGGCGTGTTCAACGATGCCGACCGTGCGCTCAAGCCGATCCCTATTGGTGAAGAACGGCCCAAGACCGTGACCCCGGCCAAGCCGCTGGTCAACGACAGCGATGAAACCGCCGCCGGCGTGGGCGGCACCAGCGACCCGCTGAAAAGCATCGCGGACGACATCAGTGCCGCGTTTGGCGACTTGATCAGCTCCAACCAGATGACCGTGCGCGGCAACGAGTTGTGGGTGGAGATCGAGTTGAACTCCAGCCTGCTGTTCGCCAGCGCCGATGCGATGCCCAGCGACCAGGCATTCACCATCATCGACAAAGTGGCGGCGATCCTCAAACCGTTCGAGAACCCGATCCACGTCGAAGGCTTCACTGACAACGTTCCGATCAGCACCGCGCAGTACCCGACCAACTGGGAGCTGTCGTCGGCACGAGCGGCGAGCATCGTCAGGATGCTGGCGATGCAGGGCGTCAACCCTGGACGCCTGGCGTCGGTGGGCTACGGTGAGTTCCAGCCGGTGGCCAACAACGCCACGGCGCAAGGCCGCGCGCGTAACCGTCGGGTGGTGCTGGTGGTCTCGCGCAACCTGGATGTGCGCCGCAGCCTGACCGGCACCGGCACCGCCAATGCAACACCGGATGCGGCCTTGAAGCGGGCTGGCACACAAACTGCACCGGCCCCGGTAAAACCGCCGGTTCGACAGAGTGCCGTCAATTCTCCGTCGCTGGCTCAATAACCCCATGCAATGTCTCGGTCGCGCCTGTGCCTGCCGGGAGGAACCAACCGAATGAGAGTCTGGGCAGTTGCCAATCAAAAAGGTGGAGTCGGCAAGACCACCACCTCCATCGCCTTAGCCGGCTTGCTGGCCGAGGCGGGCAAGCGTGTGGTCGTGGTGGACCTGGACCCTCACGGCTCCATGACCAGCTATTTCGGCTACGACCCGGATGCGCTGGAACACAGCAACTACGACCTGTTCCTGCACAAAGGCAGTGTGCCGGCCGATCTGCCCGGGCAACTGTTGTTGCCCACCAGTAACGAAAGCATTTCGCTGCTGCCGTCCAGCACCGCGCTGGCCACCCTGGAGCGCCAGTCGCCGGGGCAGAGCGGCCTGGGCCTGGTGATCGCCAAGACCCTGGCGCAACTGTGGCAGGACTTCGACTACGCGATCATCGACAGCCCGCCGTTGCTCGGCGTGCTGATGGTCAACGCCCTGGCGGCCAGCCAGCAACTGGTGATCCCGGTGCAGACCGAGCATTTGGCCGTCAAAGGCCTGGAGCGCATGGTCAGCACCCTGGCGATGATCAACCGCTCGCGCAAACAGGCGCTGCCGTTCAGTATCGTGCCGACCCTGTTCGACCGCCGCACCCAGGCGTCCCTCGGCACCCTGCGCGTATTGCGCGATGCCTACCCTGACACCATCTGGAACGGCTATATCCCGGTGGACACGCGCCTGCGTGACGCCAGCCGCGCCGGCCTGGCGCCGTCGCAGTTCGACCCGAAAAGCCGTGGCGTACTGGCCTACCGCGCGTTGCTCAAACACCTGCTGTCCCAGCAGCTTGTGGCGCAGGTGGCGTGATGAACCGTCCCGTCGAACTCAAGACCCGGCCGCAACTGGCACTGGAATCCTACCTGGATGCCCTGCTGCAGGACGCGACCGAGGAAGCCCTGCCGGAACCGATCCTGGTACTGGAGCCTGCTGTCGAGCCAGAAGCCGTGCTGGATGAATTCCAGTTGGCGGTGTTGGAAGAACAAGCCCGGGATGCGCAGGTCGTGGTGCCGATTATGCCGGCCGTGGCGATCCCGGCAGTGGTCGAGCCGGTGGTGGAAGTGCACCTGCCGCCGAGCATCACGCCGCCGCCGGTCACCGGTGATGATCGCCCGAGCTGGGCCGCCGAGCCGTTCGAATGCCTGTTGTTCGACGTCGCCGGCTTGACGCTGGCGGTGCCGCTGGTGTGCCTGGGCTCGATCTATTCCCTGGAAGGTCAGGAACTGACGCCGCTGTTCGGGCAGCCGGAGTGGTTCCTCGGCATCCTGCCGAGCCAGGCCGGCAACCTGAAGGTGCTGGATACCGCGCGCTGGGTCATGCCCGATCGCTACCGCGACGACTTCCGCCAGGGCTTGCAATACGTGATCTCGGTGCAGGGCTACGAGTGGGGGCTGGCGGTGCATCAAGTCAGCCGCTCGTTGCGCCTGGACCCGAACGAAATCAAATGGCGCAGCCACCGGGGCCAACGGCCTTGGCTGGCGGGCACCGTGATCGAACACATGTGCGCGTTGCTCGACGTCGCCGAACTGGCCGAGTTGATCGCCAGTGGTGCCGTCAAAACGATGCCGGTTACTAAACGCAGTTGATTGAACAATAAGGTCCACGCTGGTGCGT
>Ga0068853_100000862_pt1 | contig 21166 bp, 16 predicted proteins | sample KBSCornC32_FD_65655 | JGI IMG/M metagenome (GOLD analysis project Ga0068853, IMG submission 65655) | Corn rhizosphere microbial communities from Kellogg Biological Station, Michigan, USA - KBS Corn C3-2 | ecosystem: Host-associated > Plants > Roots > Rhizosphere > Soil ...
GGGCGGTGCTCAACCGTGTTCCGGTGGACGGGCAGGGTATCGATGTACCGACAGTGGAAAGACTTTGTAAGAAAAAGAAGATATCGCTGTTGTACGTCATGCCGCATCATCATAGTCCAACCACGGTGCGGTTGTCCCCGCAGCGGAGGATACAGTTGCTGGAGCTGGCCCGCCGGTATCGGATAGCGATCATCGAGGACGACTATGACTATGATTTCCATTATGATTCCAATCCGGTATTGCCGATGGCCAGTCTGGATCACAATGGGAATGTCATCTATGTAGGAACGCTGAGCAAGACGCTGGTGCCCGCGGTACGTCTTGGATTTATGACGGGGCCGGAGGATTTTATACGGCTGGCGGCGAAAAGGCGGAGCATTATCGATTTTCAGGGGGATGCTTTTACCGAGCTGGCGATGGCGGAGTTGTTCCGAAACGGTACGGTCGGCAGGCATATACATAAATCCGTCAGAACCTATCACCAGCGGCGCGATCATTTTTGTGCTTTGCTGGAGAGTGAGCTTGGGGCCAGGGTTCAGTTCGCGCGGCCAGAGGGGGGAATGGCGGTATGGGTGAAGTGGCCGGGGGTGGATCTGGCGGGATTGTCGGAACTTGCGGGTGGGAAGGGGCTGGATATCAGTGATGGGAGGTTTTATAATCCGCCGGGGAGGAATTATTTTAGCATGAGAATGGGGTTTGCTTCGCTTGATCAGGGAGAACAGGAAAGGGCGGTTGGGATATTGAGGGATTGTTTGAAGAAATTATGATGGATATTATGAAACTATTTATCCATGGCGCGGAATACCCTGGAGAACGATCTGCAGGGGGATTCGGTAAAACTGAAGAAGTATTTTTATGCACTAAGGCCGGCGTTGGCCTGTTTGTGGATCGTGGAAAAAGGAGGAGTGCCGCCAATGGAGTTTGGGATCTTGCGAACGATAGTGGAGGACCGTGGGTGGAATGAAGCGGTGGATGGGGGAGCTGGATGAGTTATTCAGGAAATATATCAATCAATGACGTTTGAACAATTAATCCGGGAGCCGAAGCATTTGTTGCTGAAGAGTATCAGCGGCAGCCGGGCTTATAATCTGGCGTTGCCGGCCTCGGACACCGATATCAAGGGCATATTTGTGCTGCCGCAAAAGGAGCTGTATGGTTTGAGCTATACGGATCAGGTGGCCAATGAGAGTAATGATGAAACCTTTTTCGAGGTTGGAAAATTTATCGGTCTGCTTTGTAAGAACAATCCCAATATTCTGGAACTGATCAGCGTACCGGAGAGTTGTGTATTGTTCCGTCATCCGCTGATGGAGTTGGTTCGGCCGGAAGATTTTCTTTCCCGGATGTGTCTTGATACGTTTGCCGGGTATGCGAAGACGCAGATAAAGAAGGCGAGAGGGTTGAACAAGAAGATCAATCAGTCATTTGAGAAAGAGCGGAAGACTCCGCTGGATTTTTGTTACATGGTCAGGGGGAATGGAACTGAGTCTTTGCAGGAATGGTTGAGGGAGAATGGTTTTCTGCAAGCTGAGTGCGGGCTGGTGAAGCTGGAACATTTCAGGGATTCGTATCTGGTGTATCACAGGGAGCAGGCGGGGGATGAGGTGAGGGGGATAGTATCGGGACCATTGGCCAATGAGGTGCAGCTGAGCCCGGTAGCAAAGGGTATTGCGGCGTTGGGTATTATGTATTTCAACAGGGATGCTTATTCCCTTTATTGCCGGGAGTATCAGGAATACTGGGAATGGGTAGAGAAAAGAAACGAAGCGCGCTATCAAAATACGTTGTCGCATGGGAAGAACTATGACTCCAAAAATATGATGCATACTATCCGGCTACTGAATATGGCGGAGGAGATTGCTTTGTATAGGAGGGTAATTGTGTATAGGGAAGACCGGGATTTTCTGCTTCGTATCCGGGCCGGGGAGTTTGAGTATGAGGAACTGATAGATATGGTGGAGGAGAAGATGCTGAAAATAGAGGAGGCGTATGCGAAGAGCGATTTACCGGACGCGCCGGATGCACGGTTGGGAGAGAAGCTGCTGGTAAGGATAAGGGAGGAATTTTATCACAGTAGCATGGTACATGCCGTGTCGATCGAGCCTTATCAGCCGGAATGGCCTGCCAGGGCCGGGAAGGTTGCGGATCAGCTGGCGGAGGTGTTGGGTGGAAACCTGATCAGGGTCGAACATATCGGTTCGACGTCGGTGCCGGGGCTTTCGGCTAAGCCTGTGATCGATCTGATACCGATAGTGCGCAGCCTCGAACAACTGGATCAGCAGCAACATCTGATAAAGGCCCTGGGGTATGAGTGGAGGGGTGCTTTTGGTATCGGGGGCAGACGATTTTGTCCGTTGGACAGTCCTTCGGGTGAACGGGTCGTTCATCTGCACTTTTATCAGGAAGGGGCGGCCAATATTTTGCGCCATCTGGCCTTTCGCGATTATCTGCGGGCCCACCCGCAGATAGTGAAGGAGTATGAAGCCGAAAAGCGGAGGGCTGCCCTTTTGCATCCGGCGGATTCACTGGCATATAATGATGAGAAGGCCGCGTGGGTACAGAAGCATGAAAAGGATGCGCTTGAATGGTATAAAAATAATGCCCCTGCTATCTGATCATTTCGAATATCTGCTGTGGAGTCAGCGATGCGTCGACCATGGGGATGCCTCTTTTCCTGGCTTCCTCTTCCAGCCAGTCTCCCCATATTATGAAGCCGTCGTCGTTGCGGTCCATCAGCGGTGTTGGCCGGGAAGGGCTCATCAATCTCCGGCGTTGAAGTTCGGGGTCGATCTTCAGGAAAAATACCTTGTCGAAGAGGTCGAGTACGCTGAATAGATTCCCTGAACCTCCAAACAGGTAAACGTCTGAGAATCTGTTGAGGAAGCCGGTCAGGAATTTTTTGCTCCAAAGAAAGGAGTAGTGATTGGCCAGGGCCTCGTCTGCGGTTTGCGGCGGGGGCACCTTTTTGCCATTTCTGTCGTACCAGGCGGATAGCCCTTCGATGTCTCCGTCGTCAAAGGCGTTGACGCCTTGATTTTGAAGCGTGTGTGAGACGTAGGTTTTCCCGGCTCCGGAGGGGCCAAAGACCAGCACCTTCATAATGATCTGTTTTGAGGATATCAAAAATAAGTTTTTAGCTTTGTAGTTAATGCAGGTACCTCCTTCCATCGATGTTTCGGGCTTTGTACGGCACTATCTTTTCCTTGACGGGGAAGGGGCTGCTGTGCATCGGTTCCGGCTGTTTCCGGATGGGAATACGGGGATAGTTTTTAGTGCGTCTTCGCCGCTGACGTTGGATGGCCGGGTTCTTCCTGACGCCTTCCTTTATGGACAGATCACCGAGTATAAGGATATTTATTGTCATGGCCCGGCCCGGCTATTCGTCGTCGTTGTCCGGCCGGACGGTTTCAGCCGCCTGTTTGGTGGGGCTGCCGGTGAGTTGAAAGATAAAGTGGTTGCGCCTGGGGACGTTTTTGGCAGGGAGGGAGATGGCCTTGGGCGCGCGGTAGCCGGCGCGGATGGGGTTGAAGAAATGATAGCGATTGTGGAGGCTTTTTTTAGGGGGATGGTCAGGGGCCGGTCACTGGCTGTTAATCCACTGGTTGCTGCGTCGCTGCAGTTGATCCACCAGTATAGCGGAGTGATCGCTGTGGGTCAGCTTGCCGAGGACCTCGGATGTCACAAGCGGCAGCTGGAGCGTCAGTTTATGAATGCCGTTGGGCTTAGCCCGAAGCGGTTTTGCAATATTGTTCGCGCGCACGCCTTTTTGAAGCATTTGCCGGAGGGGGAGAGGCTCACAGGATATGCCTATGAGAGTGGATATTATGACCAGGCGCATCTTATCCGGGAGTTTAAGCAGATCACGGGGCTGACGCCCTCACAATATTTGAAAAAGACCGTTCCGCTGGCGGTTAATTTCCTTCGGTTAAGCGAGGGGTGAGGCCGTTTTGTCCGTTTGCGGGTGGCGGCGGCGTGAGACAGGTTGTAGTGTTTTACGGGTAGCGGCGGCGCAAGACCAGGTTGTCGTGTTTGTACAATTTTTAGTCCCGAAGTTTTTTCAGTTTTGTATTATGAAAAAACTTGTTATCGCAACTGCCCAGTTCGAGCATCGGAGCGGGGACAAAACTTACAATCTCAATACTATTGAAAGGATGACGGCGGATGCTGCGGGGAAGGGCGCGGCGGCTATCGCTTTTCATGAATGTTCGGTTACGGGCTATACGTTTGCGCGAAGGCTGTCGAAAGAACAAATGCTGGACCTGGCCGAGCCGATACCTGATGGTCCTTCCATACAGCGGCTGACGGCCATCGCAGCCAAATATGATATGGCTGTTCTTGCCGGTCTTTTTGAAAAGGACGGGGAGGATCGTCTTTATAAGGCTTATGTATGCGTGGACAGAACGGGGCTTGTGGCAAAATTCAGAAAGCTGCACCCTTTTATCAATCCCCACCTGACGCCGGGAGACGCGTACTGCGTTTTTGAGCTGTTTGGGTGGAAATGCGGGATACTTATCTGCTACGACAATAATATTATTGAGAATGTGAGAGCGACCCGGCTGCTGGGAGCCGATATTATTTTTATGCCGCACGTCACGATGTGTACGCCCTCAACCAGGCCGGGCGCGGGCTTTGTCGACCCTCAGTTGTGGAAGAACAGGGAGAGTGATCCGACGTCGCTGCGGCTGGAGTTCGAAGGGATGAAGGGGCGGGACTGGCTGATGAAGTGGTTGCCGGCGAGGGCCTATGATAACGGCGTTTATTGTGTGTTTGCCAATGCGATCGGGATGGACGACGATCAGCTGAAGAACGGGCGCTCGATGGTCATCGATCCTTTTGGAGACGTTCTTGCGGAATGCACGGAGCTCGGGGATCAGTTCGTCATAACCACGCTGGTGCCGGAGAAGTTGAAGCAGGCGGGTGGATACCGTTACATACAGGCGCGGAGGCCGGAGTTGTATAGGGATATTATCGGCCAGGAACATGTCTCCGAGCAGAAGGTGGTATGGCTTTGAGGGGGGTGAAGGAGGGCTGTGGGTTTATTTGACTGCGCGCAGCCTTATGCCGACGAAGGCAGCGACGAGGAAGACGGCGCCCGCGCAAACGGCTGCTGTCAGGTTCATAGACCGAACGAAGGCTGTTCTGGCCGTATTCGCGAATATAGAGCCCAGCGGCTCACCCAGCTGTATACCCGCAGAAAGGGCGGCTCCGAGGGTATTACGGGAGGCTTCCCCCATCTGGGATGAGATGCCTGCCGGTACTCCGAAGTCCATTTTTGCCCTATAGGCTGCCGTCCAGATGCTGCCAAGCAGGGCGATGCCCAGAGAACTGCCGAGGGTGGTGCTCGTTTCCGAGATGCCGGCCGCGGCCCCGGCGCTTTGGGGTGGGGCCGATGCTACCACCATGTCGATGCCGAGCGTGACGACCGTGCCGCAGCCAAGGGATATAATGACGGAGCCCGTGAGGAGCCCGGCCAGATCATTTGTGCCGATAAAGGCGAGAACGGCTACGCCGGCGCCTGTAACGGTCAGGCCTATGGTCATGAGTGAGCCCCGGCGAATGCGGCGCGCCAGGACGGGAGCGAGGGAACAAACGACGATGCTGGCCGCGGCGCTGGGAATTGTAAGTATTCCCGCCCTTACGGCATCCATTCCCAGGACCAGTTGCAGGTACTGGCTGACAAAAAGGAATATACCGGACCAGGTGAAGAGGGAAATCATCAATGCTGACAGTGAAGTTGTAAATGTGCGGTTACGAAAAAGGCTGAAATCGATAAGGGGGTTATCTATCGTCTGTTGCCTGTTCCAGAAAGCGGCGCCCAGCACCAGTCCGATGAGGATGAAGGCAAAGGACAGTACGTCTGCGCCTGTCTGCGATATCTGTTTGATACCATAGATGACTGCGAGCACCGCCATAACGAGCAGTCCGGTGCTGATGAGATCCATGCGTGACGGACTGGTCTCGCGAAACTCCGGTAGCAGGCGGGGAGCGATCAGGAGAAGCAGGAGCATTACGGGCACCGGCATCAGGAATACTGCTCCCCACCAGAATTTGTCCAGCAGGAAGCCGCCGATGAGCGGGCCAAGCATGGTGCCTGCGGAGAAGCAGGTGGTCCAGGCGCCGATAGCCGTTGTTCGTTGGGTTTCGTCATGAAACATATTCCGGATGATGGACAGGGTAGATGGCAGCAGGGTGGCACCGGCGATGCCCAGCAGGCCGCGGGCGAAGATCAGTGTGAGGGCGGTGGGGGAGAAGGCCGCTGCAACGGAGGCGACGGCAAATGCTACGCCACCGATAAGGAGTAGCCGCCGCCGGCCTATTCTGTCGCCAAGGGTGCCCATGGTGATCAGGAAGCCGGCCTCGAGGAAGCCATAGCTATCGGAAATCCAAAGCAACTGAACGCTGTTGGGTTTTAGCGCAGTGCTTAGGGCGGGTACGGCGAGGTACATGACCGTCATGTCCATCGACACCAGGAGCGCGGGCAAGGCCAGCACGGCGAGGCCGATCCACTCTTTGCGTCCGGCCTTTAGTTGTGGCGATGCTGTGGTGTCCATGAAAAGTTTTGTTCAAACTTACCACAAATGGGTCGGGCCGGCAAGGCGTGATTGCGTCAATTTTGGGGTGTGAGTGCGACAGAGTCTGGGGTAAGGGGTGTGCTTTTACCTGGGGGAAGGATCAGGAGCCGGTCGATTATCCCGAGGGCTGTGAAAGCTCGTTGAAGGGATTCGGCAGACTGTGTAAAATGGGACCAGCCCTCGAAGTGGACGGGGATGAGCGTCGATCCCGGAAAGGCGAAGGCTGTGTCGATCGCGTCGTTCGTATCCATGGTTACGCTGAATGGTCCACGGGGCTGCGCTGCGCCGGCGAAGATGAAGATGTATTCGGGTTTGAATCTTTTTGCCACTTCCGTTAACCCTTCGTAGAAGACGGTGTCGCCTGTTATGTATAGCTGTCTGTTGCCGTAGGAAACGATAAAGCCGGTGACGTCGCCGGTAATCTTTTCGGAGCCGGCGGGGCCGTGTCTGGCCGGTGTCGATGTGATCAGTATCTCTTCTCCATCCGCGGTCTTCACGGATGTGCTTTCCCAGGGTGAGAGCCCTATGACGTTCTCTTTGAGGCGTTCGGCGCCGATCTTCGTCGTGATGGTCAGGGGAACGGTCTTCAGCAGCTGTCGTCCTGCGTTGTCGAGGTTGTCGCCGTGCTGGTCGTGGCTCAGGAGAACGAGGTCGATCCTGCCGATGTCGGTCAGTGCGGGGCCATCCAGTTTGCGATAGCCTGGTTTGTCATTGATCATAAATGTTGTTCCGGCAGGGTCGAGTGTGGGGTCTGTCATTATTCTGAGTCCGCCGATCTCAAGGATCACGGTGGGGCCGCCGAGGTAGGTTGCGTCGATCGAATATTTCATTTTATAAGTTTTGAAAGGTCGTTTATTTAACAGTGTCCAGGGCGGATTTGTTCGAAGGTGTTTCGGGTGTGAAAATGGCCACCCCGGGAGCTATTTGGTCCAGTATGGGGGTTAGTGCTTTGGGATGCGTGAGGAGAGTGGTAATTTGGTGGTATGAAAAAGAATCTGTTTTTAATTGTTGTTGTTATGATGGCGGTTGGCGTCTCTGCCAGCGCGCAACAGGCTGGAGTAAGGAGGACCGATCTCCAGCGTCATGATCTCAGCGCTCCGGGACGGGAGGCAATCCAGGTGCGTGTGGATATCGATCCGGGGGTAACCGCGCCAGCTCATAAGCATCCGGGTGAAGAGATCATATATGTGCTGGAGGGTTTGATAGAATATGACGTCGAGGGTAAGGCGCCGGTGACGCTGAAGACGGGGGATGTTTTGTTCATCCCGGCGGGGGTAGTGCACTCGGCAAAGAATGTCGGTACGGGGAATGCGGGCGAACTGGCGACGTATGTGGTGGAAAAGGGAAAGCCGCTTGTCGTGGTGGTGAAGCGGTGAGCGGTATGTTGTGGAGTTTGTTGCCCGGGAGCGCAGCCATTGTGCAGGCCCGTGGTTTGAGTACGGTCGGGTAAACTCTGGCTATGAAAAAAGACCAAAACTGGATTGTGGCCGCATTCGTGATCGCTGGATTTAACTCGATATTGTACTTGCCCGCCTGCAGGAAGGACATCAGACTGGATAGGCCGGTTGGGTCTACGTATGCGAGGGCGGTTACTGTCGCTACTGCAGACGAATGGAATTTCGATACGCCGGGCGATCCGGAAGGCTGGACGGCAGGTAACGCTTCGATCACGGTGTCGGGGGGCGCCCTCAATGTCAGCACTGCAGGCACCGATCCGCTGCTGTTATCGCCGGACACTTTAAAGATCACGACGCCGGCGGGGTTCAGATATATCCGCGTGAACATGAAGAATAACAGTTCTGTGACGAGTGCGAGGATATTTTTTATCACCGATGCGGATACTGTCTGGAACCAGGCCAAATCCAAAGGTTTTACCATCGCTGCCAACAACAGCTATTATGCCAACTACATTATCGATATGTCTACCGTTGCGGGTTGGTCGGGGACCATCCGAAGGATCAGGATCGACCCTCTCGACCCGGCCGGCGGCAGCGGTCAGACCGTGAATATCGACTATATCGCGATCACGCAGACGATCAACAATGCGAGCGAGTGGGGATTCGATACCGATAACAATTATGAAGGATGGATGCCGGGTAACGCGAGTTCGTCCGTATCGGGAGGAACGCTGAATCTCACCGCTACCGGGACTGATCCGCTGATCTTCTCGCCGGACTTCTTAGGCGTCACTTCGCCGGCGATCTATAAGTACGTGCATATCGATATGAAGAACAGGTCGTCGCTGAGCGGAGCGAGGATATTCTTCATTACTGATGCGGATACTGTCTGGAACCAGACGAAATCGAAAGGGTTTACGATAGCAACGGACAGCGGCTATTACGGCAGCTATATCGTGGACATGTCTACGGTTGCCGGTTGGACCGGTACGATCCGAAGGATCAGGATCGACCCGCTGGACCCTGGCGCGACCGGCCAGAGCGTGAGTATCGATTTTATCCGGATCACTGACAACCGGTCGTACCGAGGAGTCATGAGCCCGCAAACGGGTGTAAGCAGCGGTGATATGGACACCCTTCGGAATATCTGGCGTGCGAATGTAATGAGATGGCAGATCAACGATATACATGCGCCTTCCGACCTCGCCTCGTACGGGACCTGGCTGAATGGCGAAATAGCCCAGCTGGACAGTGCGTTTCAGTTGTGCGAGCCGCGGGGAATTAAAATTCTCATCGATATGCACTGGACACCGGGAGGGCATGACGCCAATCAGGTGCAGAATATCTTTAACGGTACTGCGGCCAACGATTCGGTCGTTGCGGCGTGGCAAAGGTTGGCGACACATTTTAAAGGCAGGAGCGGGCTGTTCGGCTATGACCTGATCAACGAGCCTATCCAGCCGTCGAGTCCCATGCCAGGGCTCGATGCCAGGTCGACGGAGATAAAGATCGGCAATGCTATCCGGGCGATCGACCGGACGACGCCCATCTTTATATCGTTTGCGCAAGGGGACGATCCCAACGCCTTTAAGAATCCGACCCCGGTACCGCTGACGAATGTTTTCTATGAGGTCCATATGTATCTGCCGCACGAGTTTACAGGACAGGATTCTACGCTGGTCACCTATCCCAATGGCACCTATAACCAGAGCTATGTCGCCAATCTTCTCGATACGGTGCGAGCGTTTCAGGCCAAATATTATGCGCGCATTTTTGTGGGAGAGTTCAGTGCAAGGAGGTGGGCGCCGGGTGCGGCGAGTTATCTGCATGATTGCATCGGCCTTTTTGAAGGTTTTGGTTGGTCGTGGTGTTATCATGCCTACCGGGAAGACAAGGGGTGGAGTCTGGAGTATCAGGATCTGCCGATATCGGGTGCGCAGCGTCAGTTGTCACCGCCTACGGATCGTTACGTTGAGGTGGTTGGGTCGGGTATGGCTTTGAATCAGTAGATTGACGTGGTCTGCATTGGTAATAAGAAAACCCCGGCGATTGCCGGGGTTTTCTGCTGAAGTATTGCGGACCGGACGGGACTCGAACCCGCGACCTCCGCCGTGACAGGGCGGCATTCTAACCAACTGAACTACCGATCCAGCTCATTCCCGGTTGTTGGGGCTATACGGGTGCGTAGCCTTTAAATTTTCGGGATGGCAAAGATAGGAGATTTTTGATTTTATCCAACAAACTGAAACAAAACTTTCACAGAAAAATTTGCATCCCTTAATTTTACAACCTTATAACAATCCTGGCGGGCTTTAGCGCGCCGGGGTGTAACACAATCAATATGCCCCAAGCAAAAAATCGACAATTCCTGGACTTTGAAAAGCCGATAAAGGAGTTATTTGATGAGATTGAGAAACTTAAGCAGACTGCGGAGAAGACCAAGGTGGATCTGAGCGATTCTATTAAGAAGCTGGAAGATCAGGTCATTGAGAAGCGCCGGGAAATAACGCAGCATTTGACGGCCTGGCAGAAAGTGCAGCTGAGCCGGCATCCCGACCGTCCCTACACGTTGAAGTATATAGATAAGATGTGTACCAATTTTGTGGAGCTGTTTGGGGACCGGAATGTCAAGGATGACAAGGCGATGGTGGGTGGTTTTGCCCAGCTGGATGGACAGACGGTAATGATGATCGGGCAGCAGAAAGGGACAAATACCAAGATGCGGCAGTTGCGGAATTTTGGGATGGCCAATCCTGAAGGTTATCGTAAAGCGCTGCGACTGATGAAGTTGGCGGAAAAATTCAACAAGCCTATCGTGACCTTGATCGATACTCCGGGGGCTTATCCAGGTATGGAAGCTGAAGAAAGGGGGCAGGGTGAGGCCATCGCCCGGAATATATACGAGATGATGCGGCTGAAGGTGCCTGTCATCTGTGTAGTGATCGGCGAGGGCGCCTCCGGCGGGGCCCTTGGAATCGGTGTGGGGGACAGGGTATTTATGCTCGAGAACTCCTGGTATACCGTCATTTCTCCGGAAAACTGCAGTTCTATTCTCTGGCGCAGCTGGGACCAGAAGGAAAAAGCCGCTGAGGAGCTTCGTCTGACGCCCGACAATATGTATAAGTTCGGGTTGATCGACACCATCGTGCCGGAGCCGCTGGGTGGAGCACACTGGGACTATAGTGAGGCCGCAGGATTGCTGAAGCCCAGGCTGGTGGAGACGCTCCGGGAGCTTGGACAAATGGAGCCTGAGCAGCGTATAGAGAAGCGGATCGAAAAGTTTGGCCGGATGGGCTTCTGGAATGAAGTGCCGGCTTAGATTTAACAACATTTTGTTTTTTAATAACTAATAATAATGGGACTTCGTGAACAGCTCCGTGGGACCGGAGTGGCTTTGGTAACGCCTTTTCAGGAGAATTTTAGCGTAGACTACACTGCACTTGGCAAAGTGATCGACTTTGTCATCGAAGGGGGTGTCAACTACGTTGTCAGCCTCGGGACGACCGGGGAAACGCCGACTTTGTCGAAAGAAGAGAAAAAGGAAATCGCACTGTTCACCTATGACAAGGTAGCCGGAAGGGTGCCGGTAGTAGTGGGGATCGGAGGGAACAATACGGATGAACTGGTGCAGGAACTGGGCTCTTTTCCCCTGGACAAGGCTGTGGCGGTATTGAGCGCCAGCCCTTATTACAGCAAGCCTTCGCAGGAAGGGCTTTTTCAGCATTACAAGGCGCTGGCCGCGGCTTCGCCCAGGCCGATCCTGCTGTATAATGTTCCCGGCCGAACGGGCAGGAACCTGAATGCCGCAACTACGATCCGCCTGGCAAAGGAAGTGAAGAATATTGCGGGTATCAAAGAGGCCAGCGGTGATATGGCTCAGTGTATGGAGATACTGCGGGACAAGCCTGAGGATTTCCTGGTCGTCAGCGGTGACGATGCGCTGGCTTTTCCCCAGATAGCCTGCGGAATGGAGGGCGTGATCAGTGTGGCGGCCAATGCCTATCCGAAGGCGTTCAGTGATATGGTGAATGCGGCTTTGAAGTCGGAGCTACGCAAGGCCAAACAGCTCAATGACAGGCTGATCGCTGGATATGAATTGATGTTTGTCGAGAACAACCCGGCCGGCGTGAAGGCTTGCATGAGCGAGATGAAGCTGATAGGCAATTATCTCCGTCTGCCGGTAGTGCCGGTCAGTGCGGGTCTGCAGGGGAAAATCAAAGAATACGTAGCGGGGGCATAACTGTCATTATATTTTTGCGGCCGACGGGCTGACTGGCGAATCTTTTTAATATGCTGGCAGCCCGTTTGCATTTGCAGAGGTTATGCGGAGGTACATAAAATTCCTGGTATACGGTGCGGGCGTAATCGTCGTACTGTTGGCGGCGGCATATTTTATCGCCGGTCCATTGATCGGGAAGAAAGTGGATGGGGCGTTGCGACAGTTGCCCACTTCTCTACAGGTCAGTTATGCGTCGCTGGACCTGGGACTCTTTAGTGGGACGATCGTTGTTCGTGGAGCGGAGGTAAAGTTCACGCCATTGGCGGATACCCAGCACCGGCATAAGGCAGTAATTGAGAAGATAGGTTTGTCAGGGGTAAGGCTTTGGGACCTGGTGTTTTCGAAAAAGCTTAGGGCGGCCTCTCTGACCGTGGACGGATGCGTTGCCGAACTGGATGAGCACCTGCTGGAGAAGAATATTCCGTTGCCTGATGTCGTATCGCCCTTTGCGAGCGTGTCGATATCGGAGGTCCGGTTGAAGGATATGAGGCTGGAAGTGCATAAGGGAAAGGCGAAGACGCTTTTTCTGACCGGGGAGGGTTCTATGAGCGGGGATCGCAGGGCTGAGCTCCGGATCGACACTCTCAGGTCATGGCCGGGGGTGGACAAATTTGAATTGGGCAGGTCAAAGGGGCATCAGGTGGATTGGGTGGAGGCGAGCGGCGGGGCTATTCGGGTCCTGGGTCTGGATGTAAATGGTTTATTTGCGCATCGGCTGATCGCCGATGAGATCAGCGTTGGACATGGTGTTGTATATGTGTTTAGGGACAGGCGGCTTCCGCTGGAGGCCGGAGAGAAGCCGATGCCGGCGGAGATGCTGAGGCGGCTGCCGTTGGAGATAAGGGTGCGATCTGTCAGGATCGGGCTGACGAGGTTCACGTATGAAGAATTTCCAAAAAAAGGAGATAGCACGGGTGTGTTGAAGATACTTCGGTTGCGGTGTGTGGTCGCGCCGCTGATCAATCATCCGTTGGCGGGGGAACCGGACTATGTTGTGATCAGGACCGAAGGATCGCTGATGGGTTCGGGAATGGTGGAGGCAACTACGAAGGTCCCGCTACACAAGGGCGAAGCCTATAAGGTGGAGGGTGCGTTTCACCAACTGGATCTGACGACGCTGAATGCGTCGGCCGGGAATCTTGGGGAGATCCATTTGGAATCGGGTATGCTGAACAGTCTGGATTTTGCGTTCAGGATGGATGAGGAAAGAGCGACGGGGAAGATCATTGGGGAATATCACAATCTTGTTGCGGAAAAGCTGAGGGGTAATAAAAAGGTCGATAAGCTTAAATCGTTCTTTCTAAAGAAGCTGATCATACCGAAAGATAAGGACAAGAGTCTGCCGGTGGCGAAGCGAACGGGGAAGGTGGACTATAAGCGGGACCCCGGGCGATATTTTTCCTATTATTTACTGCATTCGTTGCTGGTGGGTGTCAAATCGAGCTTTACACTGGGTTTTTTGTTGCCGGGCTAGATCTTATACGTCACGCCTTCGAGGGCGAGGTCGGTGTTGGGGAATACCTCGCGGGCTTCCTGCTCGAACGCCTGGAGTTTTTCGTATTTGGAGCTGAAGTGACCGATAAGGAGGCGTTGAACGCCGGCCATTTTGGCGATGGTGGCTGCCTGGGCGGTGGTACTGTGAAAGCGACGACCGGCCTGTTCTTCGAGGTCTTTGAGGTAGGTCGTTTCGTGATAGAGAAGGTCTACGCCGCTGACCTTCCCGGCGATGCGTTCGTCAAAGAGCGTGTCTGCGGCATAGGCGTACGATTTGGCTTTTGTTGCCGGCTCGGTGACCCATTGGTTCTCGACGATGCTACCGTCCTTTTTGAGATAGCTCTCGCCCCATTTGAGCCGGTCGAAGAAGGAGGAGGGGATTTCGTAGCTCCGGGCTTTTTCGGGGTTGACGCGACGGAATGGGCGTACTTCGCGAAAGCGGAAGCCCCAGCAGGCGACGCGATGGTATACGGGGAAACAGGCGACCTCGAATTTTGGTTCCCGGACGATGACGCCTTCGTCGAGCAGCGGGTGAAAGCGAAGGTGATAGGGGAGTTGTATATCTGCGACCTTCAGCTGCAGGTCGATGATGTCTTTGAGGGCGGCGGGCGCGTGGAGGTGTAACTCCTGGGTCCGCCCGAGGAGGCCCATGCTGGTGAGCAGGCCGATGAGTCCGAAATAGTGGTCGCCGTGGAGATGGGAGATAAAGATATGGTTGATCTTGCTGCGGCGGATCTTGTATTTGGCCATCTGCATCTGGGTGCCTTCGCCGCAGTCGAGGAGGAAAAGCTGTTCTTCCATCGTAACCACCTGGGCGGTCGGATGACGGTCAAAAGCAGGTAGAGCGGAGTTGTTGCCTAAAATTGTGACGGCCAGCATTACTCGATTTTAAGGTTACGATCCTGACTGGACAGAGTCCAGTTGGCAGGCCGGGCTTGCGGCCAGGCCTACGGACACTTATTTTCCGTGGTTTAGACGGTGGATATATGTTATCCGCTGCATAAGTCCGGAAAAATGATGGTGTTATGGCGAATATAGGGTTAACGTTCCTTAAAAGCGTTGAATTGTGTGTAAAATATTTCTCAGGTTCTGAGAGGCGTGAAAAAGGTCGAGGTGAATGAGGAGGGGATAGAGGTGGCATATTTCCCATTGCTGGCGAAGGTTGGCGGGGAGAGGGTAGTGGTGGTCGCAGGCTTCATAGAAGGCTTGGGCGAAGCTGCCGGAGAGGGTGATCGGCGGAAGAGGGAGAGGCCGTTGTTCTCTTTTTCAAATAAGTCCGGAAAATGTCGGGTATTGTTAAACTTACAGAACCATCGGTTGTTAAACTTCGTAAGTACTTGATACGTATTATTAATAGAGCCCCCTCCGACGGGCTGGCAAGTTAGGGGACCGGGGGCCGGAAGACCGGTCGCGCCGGAAAGCAGTCTTTGAAGGATTCGTTCGATATCCGCTGACATTACCGGGATTTTTCTGTTTTTCTGACTTTCTGTCTTGTTGTCTCTGTTAGGAGCCGTCAACCGTTCAGGGGTGAGCCGAGGGCCGCCGGGATTGGATTGACTATGTGGCATTTGGGTATTGGGCCGGGTCGGCTCCAGTGTGAACAGGGGCAGTGCCGCTGAGGTTTTGGGGCCCTGGTCTGTCGCACCGGGTCAGTGCCTCCAGGGTTGTCCCGGGGGGCCGGGTGATTGGACGCCGGGATCTGGGGACAGGGGTGCCGGGAGGTTGAGCGCTGATGGGTGGCGGACGGGTCGATGCGGGGAATCCCGGGCCTGATGGGTTGCCGGGAGCAGCTGAGTTGGCGCAGGTGGTCCGGGCGGGACAGGGTTGGCGCCGGAGACGAAGGGCGGCGGGGCCGGGGCCCCTGGGGGCTAGAGGTCGTCGCCGAGCATTTCCCTTTCGACCTCTTCCAGGTGGACAATGTCCCAGGCCTCGCTTTCGGTGGGTGTGACGTTCATTAGCTCAAGCAGGCCACTGTCCTCGAGGCTTTTTTCGACGGCCGGGGTGAGTTCGCAGATGACGAATGAGGCGCTGTTGTCGTAGAAGTTTTGCTGGACCTTTACGAGGGATTCGGCAGCAGCATTGTCCACTTCGGCGATGTCTTTTAGTATGAGAACCACGTTTTTAACGTCTTTTTCCAGAAGGGGGAGTAAACATTGCTGCAGATCTTCTGTCATATTAGCAGCAAGGGACGGTTCCTGGATAGTAATGGCATGAAATTTTTCTCTGGTATCAATTTTGACTTGCATATACACTTAAAGATTATTAACGGCCGTTAATAAAGAGGCGGAAACAGAAGTCAAAAATATTCGTTATTATTGTATAAAGCTCAATAACTTAAAAATGGATAATAATTTTTCAGCCCAGGTAAAGGAGATTATATCGTTCAGCAGGGAGGAGGCTTTGCGACTGGGGAACGATTTTATCGGTACGGAGCATTTATTGCTGGGGTTGATCCGTGAGGGTGATAATACAGCCGTCCGCATTTTGAAGTCATTTAATGTGGACCTGTATGAATTACGAAAGGAGGTGGAAATGGCAGTAAAGGACAAGACCGGTAAAAACATAGCCAATATCAATAGTCTTCCGCTGACCAAACAGGCGGAGAAGGTGATACGCGTGACCGTTCTGGAAGCAAAAGCCCTGAAAAGCCCCACCGTAGAGACTGAACACCTGATGCTCTCCATCCTGAAGAACAAAGAAAACATTGCTACTCAAATCTTAAATCAATTTGACGTGGACTACGACTTATTTAGAAACGAACTTGGCGTTGTAAAAAGCAATGACGTTCGCAGCGAGTATGCAGAGGAGAATGATGATGATTTCGATGAAGAAAAGAAATACTCACAACAGAAAGCGCGTTCTGCCGGGAATGCGAAAAGCAAAACTCCGGTACTTGACAATTTTGGAAGGGATATTACCAGACTGGCGGAGATGGGGGCATTGGATCCTATCGTAGGCCGGGAGGAAGAGATCGAAAGGGTCTCGCAGATCCTGTCACGCCGCAAGAAGAACAACCCGATCCTCATCGGCGAACCCGGGGTAGGTAAGACGGCGATCGTGGAAGGTCTGGCTCTCCGGATCGTTCAGCGCAAGGTGTCGAGGGTGTTATTCGACAAACGTGTGATCTCCCTCGACCTGGCGGCTCTTGTCGCCGGTACCAAATACCGTGGTCAGTTCGAAGAAAGAATGAAGGCCATTATGAACGAACTGGAAAAGAACAGGGACGTTATCCTGTTCATCGACGAGATACATACGATCGTCGGTGCGGGTGGCGCAAGCGGTTCGCTCGATGCTTCCAATATATTCAAACCGGCCCTGGCCCGTGGCGAGCTCCAGTGCATTGGCGCTTCTACGCTGGATGAGTACCGCATGTACATCGAGAAGGACGGTGCGCTCGACAGACGTTTTCAAAAGGTGATGGTAGATCCGCCAAGTGTGGACGAGACCATCCAGATATTGAACAATATCAAGTCCAAATACGAAGACTATCATAACGTAACCTATTCGGACGACGCCATCGACGCCTGCGTCAAGCTGAGCGACCGTTACATGACGGACAGGCTGCTGCCGGACAAGGCTATCGACGTACTGGATGAAGTCGGTGCGAGGGTTCACCTGAAGAACATCAATGTCCCCCAGAACATCGTCGACCTCGAGAAGAAGATCGAAGACGTGAAGAATGAGAAGAACAAGGTAGTGAAGAGCCAGAAGTTCGAAGAGGCGGCTTCGCTGAGGGATACGGAAAAGCGTCTCCAGGAAGAACTGGAAAAGGCGAAGGCGGAATGGGAGGAAGAAAGCAAGCACAAGCGCTATCCGATAGACGAAGAGAATATTGCGGAAGTGGTCAGTATGATGACCGGTATTCCTGTAAAACGGATGGTACAGGCCGAAACGGAAAAGCTGAGGAATATGGCCGTCGACATGCGGGGCATGGTAGTTGGTCAGGACGAGGCGATCACCAAGGTCGTTAAGGCGATTCAGCGTAACCGGGTAGGTTTGAAAGATCCTAAGAAGCCCATCGGCACCTTTATCTTCCTTGGTCCTACCGGGGTTGGTAAGACGGAGCTGGCCAGGGCGCTTGCGCGCTATATGTTCGACTCAGAGGATTCGTTGATCCGGATCGATATGAGCGAATACATGGAGAAATTCACTGTAAGCCGTCTTATCGGCGCGCCTCCAGGATATGTGGGTTATGAAGAAGGCGGTCAGCTGACGGAACGAGTTCGTCGCAAACCCTACTCCGTGATCCTGCTGGATGAGATCGAGAAGGCACACCCGGATATCTACAATATCCTGCTGCAGGTGCTTGACGATGGACAGCTGACGGACGGTTTGGGCCGTAAGGTAGATTTCAAGAATACACTGATCATCATGACGTCCAATATTGGGGTGCGTCAGTTGAAGGATTTCGGCGACGGAGTTGGTTTTGCAACTGCCGCCCGTACCCAGAATGCCGACGAGAACAACAAGGCCGTCATCGAAAAGGCGCTGAAGCGTACTTTCAGCCCTGAGTTCCTGAACAGGATCGACGACGTCGTGATCTTCAATTCTCTGGGTAAGGAGCATATCTTCCAGATCATCGATATTCTGATGAAGGGTGTGCTGAAACGTCTGAACAACCTGGGCTTTACCCTGGAACTGACGGACGAGGCGAAGAACTTCATCGCGGATAAGGGATACGACTCGCAGTTCGGGGCGCGTCCTTTGCACAGGGCTATCCAGAAATATCTGGAAGATCCTCTGGCCGAAGAGATCCTTAATATGAATATCAAGAACGGGGATGTGCTGATCGCGGACCTGGACAAGGAGAATTCAAAAATCAAGTTCAGCCTGAAGGAGAAGACGAAGGAAAAGTCAGAAGCTTAGTGTTCATTATATAGAAGAATAAAGCCACTCTTAGGGGTGGCTTTATTTTTTGGGGGAAGTGAGTCTTTGGGTGGACTTGTTTTTTTGGGGTGTGAGTCCTGGGGTGATTTTTTTTATGCATTTTTGTGGTGCAATGGACAAAATAATCATTACGATCGATGGCTGGTCTTCGTGCGGGAAGAGTACGCTGGCAAAGCAGTTGGCCAGGGAGCTGCACTATGTATATATCGACAGCGGGGCCATGTACCGGGCCATTACGTTGCATTTCCTTAGGAACCATGTGGACTGGACGAATCCGGAGGCGGTGGCGCATGCGCTGGGGGAGATCCGGCTGGAGTTCATGACCAATCACAAGAATGGGCAGACGGAGATGTGGCTGAACGGAGAGAACGTGGAGTATGTGATCAGGGACCTGGTGATCGCCGAAAAGGTCAGTGACGTGGCGGCTATCCGGGCGGTCCGGGAGTTCGCCGTGTCCCATCAGCAGGAGATGGGGAAAAGGAAGGGAATCGTGATGGATGGCAGGGATATCGGTACGGTGGTCTTCCCGCATGCCGAGCTGAAGATATTTATGACGGCGGATGAGGAGGTGAGGGTACAGAGGAGGTTCAGGGAGTTGTATGAGAAAAATCCGAACGTCACACTGGAAGAAGTGAAACATAATTTATCCATGCGGGATTATATCGATTCGCACAGGGAGGTGAGCCCGCTGAGGAAGGCAGAGGATGCGATCGTGCTCGATAATTCGCATATGACGATGAAGGAGCAGCTGGATATAGCCAAGAAATGGGTAAAGGAAATACTGGGCTGAGGTCCCGGTATTGGCGGAGGCGCAGGCGAGGTCCGGCAGGGTGGCATAGATATTAAAAAAAAAGGCCCGCGAAACTAAACAGATTCGCGGGCCTTTGTATTGGGATTGTGAATTAGCGAAGGAAGAGCATTTCGCGGTATTTCGAAAGGACCCACTCCTTGTCGTCGACGAGCAGTTCGAGCTTGTCAACGTGGTAGCGGATCTGGTCGAAGAAGGGCTCTTTCACCTGACTGTTGTAGGCAATGGCCTTTGTACGGGTGTCGGAGATTGCGTTGGCAATCTTGCGTGCTTCGATCATTTTCTGTACCAGCTCGCTAACCTTTGCGATGTGCTGAGAGATCTGCTCGAGGATCGCCTGCTGGTTGGAATAGAAGTTAGCAGGGAGGCCGAGTTCCTTCATACCCTTGATGTTCTGGATGAGGGTATTCTGGTATTTGATAGCCGGGGGCAGGATGTGGCTGGTGGCCAGTTCGCCCATGATGCGGGCTTCGATCTGTACCCGTTTGATATACATTTCCAGCTGGATCTCGTGGCGGGCTTCCAGCTCGATATGGGTATAAACGCCGTTGGTCTCGAAGAGGTGTTTGGCCTTGTCGGTAACCATGGCGTCGAGAGCCAGCGGGGTCGTGCGAACGTTGGGCAGGCCGCGTCTTTCGGCTTCGTGATGCCATTCGTCGCTGTAGCCGTCGCCTTCGAACAGCACTTTTTCGCTGCCCACGACGTATTCGCGGATAACGTGCATGATGGCGATCTCTTTCTTCTCGCCTTTTTCGATGAGGGAGTCGACGTCTTTCTTGAACTTCTTAAGCGTTTCGGCAACGATGCTGTTGAGCGAGATCATGGCGTTGGCGCAGTTGGCGCTGGAGCCTACGGCGCGGAACTCGAACTTATTGCCGGTGAAGGCGAAGGGCGAGGTTCTGTTGCGGTCCGTGTTGTCGAGCAGCAGCTCGGGGATGCTTCTGTGCAGGTCGAGCTTGAGGATCGCCTCGTCCTGTTCGTCGAATTTATCGCCTACTCTTTCCTTTACGTCGGCCAGAACCTTGCTTAGGTATTCGCCGATAAAGACGGAGATGATAGCGGGGGGGGCTTCGTTCGCACCCAGGCGGAAGTCATTGCCGGCAGAGGCGATGGCAGCGCGCAGGATGTCGGAATAGTCATATACGGCCTTGATCGTGTTGACGAAGAAGGTCAGGAACATGAGGTTTGTCTTGGGCGTTTTGCCGGGAGCCAGGAGGTTGACACCGGTGTCGGTAGCCATGCTCCAGTTGTTGTGCTTACCGCTGCCATTGATACCAGCGAAGGGTTTTTCGTGGAGGAGTACGCGCAGTTTGTGACGGCGGGCGACGCGGTCCATGATGTCCATGAGCAGCATGTTGTGGTCGACTGCTACGCTGACCTCTTCGAAGATGGGAGCGCACTCGAACTGTGCGGGGGCCACTTCGTTGTGACGTGTACGCAGGGGAATACCCAGTTTGTATGCTTCGTTCTCGAAATCGCGCATGAAGCCATATACTCTTTCGGGAATGCTGCCGAAATACAGGTCTTCCAGCTGTTGGCCTTTGGCGGGGGCGTGACCGAATACGGTACGGCCGCTCATGACCAGGTCAGGACGGGCGTTGAACAGGCCTTCGTCGATGACGAAATATTCCTGTTCCCATCCAAGGGTAGCCGTTACTTTACCTACGTTCTTGTCGAAATAGTGGCAAACATCGACGGCGGCCTTGTCGAGGGAGGCCAGCGCCTTCAG
>Ga0068853_100000868_pt1 | contig 21133 bp, 11 predicted proteins | sample KBSCornC32_FD_65655 | JGI IMG/M metagenome (GOLD analysis project Ga0068853, IMG submission 65655) | Corn rhizosphere microbial communities from Kellogg Biological Station, Michigan, USA - KBS Corn C3-2 | ecosystem: Host-associated > Plants > Roots > Rhizosphere > Soil ...
ACGGTCCCGCTTCGTTGCTCCTCCTCACCATACCGCCGGGTATGCCTCGTCGTCGCGCCTCGCGGGCCCGCCGGCTTGTCGGCGGATCGTTGACGCTATTTCGACGGCGGTGCACTAGCGGGCTGTTTCCTTCTTCTTTTTCGCGGTCGTCGACGAGGTCTTCGCCGACGTGGCAGCCGCCGGCTGCTTCTTCTTGGCCGGCGCCTTCCGGCGGGCGGCGGCGGGCTTCGAGCCAGCCCCGGCCGTGCCCTCCGCCTCCTTCCCGTTCCCTTCCTCGCCCCTGACGGGGGTGGGAGGGGGAGGCGCGATCGGCGGAGCTGGCGGCGCGACGGGCGCGCTGGGGGTGGTGGCCGCGGCGGCCGGCTTCTGGCCCTCGCCCTTGCCCTTGCCGCGCACCATCACCACGCCCACGGCGACCAGAGCCGCCGCCACCGCCGCGACGATCCCGACGATCTTGATGCGCTTCCGCCCGCCGATCTCGTCGATCACCTCGGTGTCGCTCATGCGCTCGCCCGGGATATTGCCGGCGCGAGCGTTCATCGTCGCGTTGGGACCGCTGCCCCGCCGCAACGAGAAGTTCTTGCGATCGTCAGCGGTCAAGGTCCCGTCGTCCACGTAGCGGTCCTCGAGCGGCTTGGTCTCGGCGACGGCCGACGCGGCCGCCGCGGTGGCACCTGAATCGGGCCCCGCCGCGTCGCTGGGGGCTTTCTTTGCCTCGCCCTTGGCGTCCGCCATGGCCTGCATCTTGGCGCGCGCGTCCGCCACCATCTGGTCGACGTCGCCACGCTTGAACCACAGCGTCTCGCGGAAGTTCACGCTGCCCGGTGCGGCGCCGGCCGCGCCCCCTCCCCCGCCAGCCGCGTTGGTCGAACCCGGCGCTTCCTCCGCGGGCGAAGCGGCGGCGCCCGCGGGCCCCGAGCTGCCGGGGACCGGAGCCGCGCCACCGGTCGCCGCCGGCATGGCAATCATCGTCTGGGCGACGGCCGCCCCGTGAGAGGGACGCGACGCCCCTTCCTTCCGCGTGGGCCCGGGTGTCCCCGAGGGAAGGCCGGCGCCCGGCGGTCTGCCTCCCGTGAGAGGAACCGGGGTCGGCAAGCGCGGCGGCGGCGGCCCCATGCCGACCGTGGTCGGGTTCGGGAGCAGCGCCCCCGAGGCGGCCGGCGATCCTCCCGCCGCCGCGTCGCGCGCGGCGACCGCCTGGGCGACGAGCTTCTGGACCTCCTGCGACCCGCCCGCGAACATCATCGTCTTGACGAAAGCCGGCTCCTTGCCGCCCGCGGTCGAGACAGTCGTCGCGGTCTGTTCACTGACGACCAGCGCCGCGACGTCCGAAAGGAACTGCCTCAGCGTGAGGGGCCGCCGGCTCGAGCTGCGCTCGAGCGCCTTCAGGACGACGCGGTCCACTTCGGCGGTCAGGCCGCCCCCCGACCGCTTGATGCTGGGAGGAACCAGCTCGCCCTTGTGAATGGCCTCGATGGTCGCCTGGGGTGACGCTCCGACGAACGGCGGCTGCCCCGTCAGCATGAAGTAGATCAGCGCGCCCAGGCTGTAGGTGTTCGAGCGCTGGTCGATCAGCTTGCCGTCGGCCTGCTCCGGCGACATGAACTCCGGAACGCCGCACACCGTCTCGTTGAGCGGACGCGCGATCGCGAAGTTGATGATCCGGACCTCGTCATCCCCCGAGACCAGCACGTTCTTCGCCGACAGGTCGCGGTGGACCACGCCGACCTTCTGCGCGTCGAGCAGCGCCTCGCCGACCTGCGCCACGATCCGCTTCGCGCGGTCGAGCGGGAACGGCCCCGTGCGCGCCACAACCTGATCGAGCGCCTCCCCCGAGGCCAGCTCCGAGGCGACGTACATGGGCCCTTCGTCGGTCTTGCCGAAGTCCACCACCTTGACGATGCGGGGGCTGCTCGTCCGCTGCAGCTGGCGCAGCTCGCGCGCGGCCCGGTCCATCATGATCTGCGTGGGCAAGGACCCGGGCGCCACCGCCTTGTAAGCGACGGCGGCTCCCGTCTGGGCGTCGTTGGCCTGCCAGACCTCGCCGCTCGGTCCCCCGCCGATGCGCGAGATCAAGACGAAACGCGCGGGCGGCGCGGGCATCCCGGACGGAACCCCGCCGCCGGCCGCCGGGGAGGGGGGAGCCGAAGAGGCCACCGGCTCGCCGTCCGGCCCCAGGAGGATCAGCCGGTGCGGCCCCTCCGGGGTCGCGCACTCTTCGCGAGGACAGAAGTTCGCGTCGTCAGGGTACTTGTTCTGGCAGCTCGCGCAGAGTTTCATCCGGCTCCTGATCGATTCGGGTCCGGCGGTGGCGGGGCCGTCGGTCCCGGCCGCTGCGAGATCTTACGTGGGTTTGGTAAACCCGGTCAACTCGCCGCGCGACGCCGAGACGCGACGACGCGCTATTTCGTCCGACGGACCCGTCGTCGACCACTTGCCGTCGAGTGCCCCCCGTCCCGGCAATCTTCGGACGGAACGCCGAGCATCCTCGGCTGGCGGCCTTATTTTCCCGGTTCGCCCAGGCCGGCGAACAGCTCGATCGCCGAGGGCGTGGACTTGCGGCTGTCCTTCGCCTTCCGTTTCTTGCCCATGTTGGTATGCCGGCGCACGCGGCGCTTCCAGGTGATGCGGGTGTTCGAAGCCATAGCGGCCGCGTCTTTAGCAAGCCTTGCGCCCCCCGACAACCCCCCCCAGCCCGTAGTCTCTAGCGGATCGGAGGCGGGCTTCGCCCGCCGTAGAAAATGCCCTTCAACGGATCCGGGTACGCCTCTCGTCGGGGGAGGGCCCGCGGGAGGGGCGCCAGCCCCTTCCGCGAGCGAGCGCAGCGAGCGTCAGCGGCGCCAGCCCTTCCGCGAGCGAGCGGAGCGAGCGTCACCGCCGTTCGGCGCTGACGACCCCCTCGATGGTCTGCAGGCTCCGCAGGACCTCCTTCAGCTGGTCGACGTGCAGGACGGACACCTGGAAGGTGTTGACGGCCTTCCCGTCCTCCGAGGTCACGCACTTGGCCTGCGAGATGTTGACGCCCTTGTCCGTGAAGGCCCGCGAGATGGACGCGAGCAGACCGGGTCGATCGTCCGCCTGCACCTCGACCGTCACCGGACGCAGGGTCTTGGATTCGTCGTCCCACGAGACATCCAGGCGCCGCGCCGGATCCAGGGCCAGGGCCTTCTCGCAATCGGGCGTGTGGATCACCACGCCGTGCCCCCGGCTCACGAAGCCGATGATCGGGTCCCCGCGCACCGGGCTGCAGCACTTCGCGAACTTGATGAGGATGTCGGACTCGCCCTGGACGCGGACGCCTCCGATGGCACGCTTGTTGGCCCGGCGCAGCCCCGCCAGGGGCGCTTCGGGTCCGTCGGAGACGGGCGGGAGGGACGCGGGTTCGGCGCTGCCCCCCGATGGCTCGCGAGGCGGCAGGATGGCGTTGGCGGCCTGCTCGACCGTCAGCTTGCCGTAGCCCACCGCGACCAGCAGATCCTCCTCGCCTCCGACGTGCAGCTTCTCGGCGGCGCGGGCCACGCTGCCGTCGCGCTCGAAGTTGGCCAGCCCGAAGCCGCGCTTGCGCAGCTCGCGCGCCAGCAGATCGTGCCCCATCTGCCGGCTGCGATCGCGCTGCTCCATCCGGATGAAGTGGCGGATCTTGGTCTTGGCCCGGCTGGTGACCACGAACTTCAGCCAGTCCTTCGAGGGCTTCTGGTTGGGCGAGGTCAGGATGTCGACGTTGTCGCCGTTCCGCAGGACGTAGCGCAGCGGCACGATGAGGCCGTTCACGCGCGCCCCCGAGCAGTGCTGGCCGACCTTCGAGTGGATCGAGAACGCGAAGTCGATGGGGGTCGACCCCTTGGGCAGCGCCTTGACGTCCCCCTTCGGCGTGAAGACGAAGACCTCGTCCTGGAACAGGTCGATCTTGACGGTCTCGATGAACTCCGTCGGGTCCTTGAGATCGCGCTGCCACTCCATCAGCTGGCGCAGCCAGGCGAAGGCCTGTCCGTCCGGCTCGCCGAGACGCCCCTTCTCCTTGTACTTCCAGTGAGCGGCGATGCCTTGATCGGCGATCCGGTGCATCTCGTGGGTTCGGATCTGCACCTCCATCCGATCCGACCGCGGCCCTATCACCGTGGTGTGCAGCGACTGGTACAGGTTCGGCTTGGGCAGCGCGATGAAGTCCTTGAAGCGCCCCGGGATGGGCGTCCAGGTCGAGTGCACCACCCCGAGGACCGCGTAGCAGTCGCGCACGGAGTCCACGATCACGCGGAACGCGATGATGTCGTAGATCTGCTCGACCTCGCGCCCTGTCTTGCGCTGCTTCTGGAAGATGGACCACAGGTGCTTGGCGCGGCCCGACACCTGCCCGACGATGCCGGCCTCGTGCAGGACGGCGTTCAGCTTCTCGACCACCTCGGCGATGTAGGCGTTGCGGGACTCGGCGTTCTCCGTCATCTTGCCCAGCAGGTCGGCGTACGCCTGCGGCTCGACGTAGCGAAACGCCAGGTCCTCGAGCTCGATCTTCATCCACTGGATACCGAGACGGTTGGCCAGGGGCGCGTAGATCTCCAGCGTCTCGCGCGCGATGCGCTCCTGCTTCTCGCGCGACATGTACTGCAGCGTCCGCATGTTGTCGACACGATCGGCGAGCTTGATGAGGATGACGCGGATGTCGCGCGCCATCGCCAGCAACATCTTTCGGAAGTTCTCGGCCTGCCGCTCCTCTCGCGTGGTCCACGGGATCTGCCCGAGCTTGGTCACGCCCTCGACCAGGAACTGGATCTCCTGGCCGAACAGCCGCCCGATGTCCTCCGCGGTCGCGCTGGTGTCCTCGACGCAGTCGTGAAGCAGCCCGGCGCACACCGAGGGCACGTCGAGCCGCAGGTCGGAGATGATGCGCGCGACCCCGACCGGATGGACGACGTAGGGCTCGCCCGAACGCCGCTTCTGGCCCGAGTGGCGCTCGGCCGCGAAGTCGAAGCATCGCTCGATGAGCCCGACGTCCGCGGCGGGATCGTAGGCCGAGACGGTGTCGACGATCTGGCGGACGGCTTCAGTCATGGGAGCCGGGGGAGATCGGTGTGACGGTGGCGCCGGGGCCGACCGTCGATCCCTCGGCGAGCAGCTCTTCGGCCATGTAGCCGCCGCGGACGCGCGAGCACCGGGTCGCCTCGACGATCGCGTTCAGCTGCTGGTGCGCGCGGTCGAGGTTGTCGTTCACGACCAGGTAGTCGTACTCGCCGTAATGCTCGAGCTCACGGGTCGCCGTGGTGAGGCGCCGCTGGATCGCCTCGGTCGAATCGGTCGCGCGGCGGCGCAGGCGGCGCTCGAGCTCGGCCATGGACGGCGGCAAGATGAAGATCAGCACGCTCTCGTTCGGCCACTGCTGCCGGATCTGCCGTCCGCCCTGCCAGTCGATGTCGAACAGGTAGTCGGTGCCGTCCTCCAGCGCGCGGTTGACGGTGTGAATGGCGGTCCCGTAGCGGTTGCCGTGAACGACCGCCCACTCGGCGAACTCCTGCCGCTCGATCATCCGAGAGAACTCGTCGTCGGAGACGAACTTGTAGTCGACGCCGTCGCGCTCGCCCGGGCGCGGCGACCGCGTGGTGTAGGACACGGAGAAGACGAGCTTCTGGGATTCGGCCAGCATGCGGGCCAGCGTGGTCTTGCCGGCCCCGGAGGGTGACGAGATGACGACCAGGACGCCGCGGCGCCGATGCGTGGGGAAACTACCGCTCATTACTCCACATTCTGGGCTTGTTCGCGGATCTTCTCCAGTTCGGCTTTGCAGTCGATGACCAGGGCGGCGATCCCTGCGTCCTGGGCCTTCGATCCGATGGTGTTGACCTCGCGGGCGGCCTCCTGGATGACAAAGTCCAGCTTGCGCCCGACGGACCCGGCCGCCCCGAGCAGCACGCCAAGCTGATCGAGGTGCGCGCGCAGCCGAACGAGCTCCTCGCTGATGTCCAGGCGGTCTGCGAGGAGCGCGATCTCCTGCGCCACGCGGGTCGGGTCGAACCCGGGCGCGTCGTGCAGCGCCGCGAGCCGCTCCTTCAAGCGCCGGCCGAAGCGGGCCGGCAGATCGCGGGCCGCGCCCTCGATCGAAGAGACGAGGTGGCCCATCCGTTCGAGACGGGCGGCGAGGTCCACCGCCAGGACGGCGCCTTCGGTGGTCCGGGTCGCCACCAGCTCCTCGAGCGCCCGCGTGACCCCGCTCCGCAGCGTGGCCGCCAGGGCGTCGGGGGCGACGTCGGTGCGCGCGGCCGGGTCGGATGCCAGGAACGCTGCGACCGTGGCCAGGTCCACGGGCGCGGCGATGCGCGCCTCGACGCGGATCGCCTCGAGGGCGGCCAGGGTCTCGCGGACGCGGCTCACGTCCAGCCCGGCCGGCAAGGCGAGCTCTTCCCGGATGGCCACCGTGACAGTGCCGCGCTCGACGACCCCGCGGACCGCCCGCGCGATGTCGGCCTCGAGGGCGGGATCGATGTCGGGACCGCGGACCTTCAGGTCGAAGCCGCGGTGGTTCACCGACCGCATCTCGACGATCCATCGCCCGGCTCCGCCGGGCACGTTGCGCGAGCCGTCCACGACGGCGCGCCCGAAGCCAGTCATGCTGCGCACGATCTGGTTCTAACGCACTCGCGGCGCCGGTGCCCGCCGAGCTGAGGCTGGGTGCAGAGGGCGCGCCTGACCACGGACCAGGCTCGCCTCAGCGACCGGTGGCCGCCTGCAGCGCGAACCGGCGGATGAGCGCATCGAGCGCCGGATCAGGGATCTCCACCGAAGCGGACAGGGCCGCCGGTGTCGATCCTCCTGGACGCGCAGAAGGGGCAGCTCCGACCGTGACGACGCCCAGCGTGATCCAGACGGCCGAGACCGCACCAGCGGCAAGGAACCAAAAGCGGGGACGGGCGATGGAGGGCATGTCCCTACCTTATCCCACCTGGATCCGGCCGCAATTTTTCGCCTCGCTCTCAGGGAAGAGGCAGGCCATGAAGACCGCCTCCGAATGGCCCCGAAATCACGCGAGGGGGCTCGGCCCTCGCGCGCGCCTTGGCGGAGCTCCTCGACTGTCCCGCCACGACCTCGACGACGGGACTGCCCACGCTCGAGCGGGCATCACGCGCCACCCCGTCACAGTCATCCGGAAGGGCCAACGGTCGAGCGGCGGGCGCGACGCCTTCGCCCGTCAAGGTCACGACCGGGATCGCCTGGCGAGAGGCGACCGTGGCCGGCACCAGGTGACCTTCCTGGACCACCAGCGCGCCGGACAGAGCTGGGCCCGAGGGGCGCCGGACCGTGGGCTGGTTCAAGCGGTACGCGAAGCCGGCCGGGGTCAGGAGGATCTCGAGGCTGCGGACATCCGCGGGGACGCGCGCCTCGGCCAGGACCGTCAGGGTGGCGAGGCTCAGCTCCTTCACGACGCCGCCCCGAAGCGCCGGTGGCTCACCGGGCGTGACGACGAGCTTCTCGGCGGTCACGTACGCGATGCGCAGGCCGTCTCGAGCGGCAGCCAGCGCCAGCACCCGCCCCTGCTCGGCCGTGATCTGGCGATAGCGCAGGGTGCGCGGGGACCAGGCGAAGACCTCCTGCCGCGGTCCCAGGACCAGCGTGCGCGAGCCCGCGGCTTGGCCGTCGCCCGCGGGCGCCACCTTCAGCGGCGCGCGCGTGCGGGCCACGAAGAGCAGGTCGCGCGGGAGCCTCTCGGTCCAGCGCCGCCGCTCGTCGTCGAGCGTGTCGTGGAGCTGCTTGGCCGCGGGACCGACCTTCAGCGCGCCGAGGTCGGCGGCCGTGAGGATCTCGTCGCTCCACGGCAGGTAGGCGCGCGCGAGCAGGCGGCGCACCTCGGCGAGCGCGTCGGCCAGCCGCTCTTGCCGAACGAAAGAGCACGCGACGTTCAGCGCCGGCGCCAGGAAGGCCGGATCCGCCGCCTCGGCCGCCCGGTACTGGCGGCGCGCCTCGTCCCACCGCCCCTGCCGGTATGCGACCAGGGCGTCCGCGTTCAGGCGCTTGGCCTCGTCGCTCGGAACGTGAAAGGGATCGACGACGCCAGGCGGGCCGACGGCGACGGCCGCCGCAGGAAGGCAAGCAGCGGGGACCGCCTCCGCTGCAGACGGCGCGGCCTCCGCGCGCGCGCACGCGAGCGTGAAGACGGCGAAAAGCGCGCGCGACCTGCCTTGCGACCAGAAAACCAGCGTGTTATTCAGGGCGCTTCCCGTGCCACCTGCTGCCGAGGAGACGCGCTTCATGAAACGACTCGGGTCCCCCCTCCTGAAGTCCGACAACCGTAGCGACGTTCGCCTTCCCAGCGAGACGTCGGCACCGTCGCGAACACGGCGGGCTATATATCACCTGATGGTGCCTGCGGCATTGGCGCTGCTGTCGCCGTTCGCTGCCGGCCGCGCCTACGGGCAGGGGCAGGAGCTGGCGCCGATCAAGGTCGACCTGCCGCCGACGCCCAACTTCAACGTGAACAACGCGCCGGAGACCTACCCGACGGGCGAGCTGTCGATCTTCGGGTTGCGCAAGCACATGGCGCAGAACCTGGACAAGGACGTCCAGGTGAAGGCGTACCTCATCGAGATCTACGAGTGCCCCGCCGAGCAGCGAAAGTGCAACGACGCGCTCGCGGCGAAGGACAAGAAGGAAAAGGTCAAGGCCGCCAAGTCCGCCGCGCGCGCCAGCAAGAAGGGCGCGCCGCCCGCGCCCGCTCCCGAGCCGGCCAAGGCGGCGGGCGCGTGCCGGCCCTGCGACCAGCCGCACTTCTTCATGTCGGATACGCCCAACGGCAAGAAAGAGCGGGCGTTGCTGGTGGCCGACTATCCCATCAAGGACTGGAAGACGGGCAAGCCCAAAGCGCTCGTGACCCCGGTCGGCAAGCAGTACGTCGTCACCGGAACGTTCGCGATCAACTCGATCGGCGGCTTCGGCGCTTCGGACGGCCTCATCATCCACAAGAAGCTCGTCGACGAGACGGGCAAGGTCGTCACCGAGGGCAACGCGGTCCTGCCGCCGGACGCGCAGGACATCAAGCTGGCCGGCAAGCCCGCCGAAAAAGTCGGCGGCGCACGCCTCGACTCCGAGAAGAAGTAGAGCACGGGGCCGGGACCGGCGAGGCTGGGACAGCTCTCCGGTCTTCCGGCGACCCGAACGCCAGAGCGAGCAAAGCGAGCGGCTCCAAGCACCCGGGAGACGCGGCTTTGCCGCGTCGGCGAAGACGGCCTACGGGGGAGCCCACCAGGGGGCTAGCCCCTCGTGCTCATTCGAGGCCTCGGTCGCGGAGGGAGCCGTCGTCTTCGCCGCGGAGATGGCCGAGCTCGTGGAGGAGCGTGCGGCGGATGGCCTCGTCGAGGGCGGCGGCGTCGCGCACCGAGCGCAGCAGGTTCCGCCGGTAAAGGACGATTGCGCGCTCCGAAGGCGCACACTGCGGGCGTTCGGGCTGTGCCTGGGGCTGCTCCTCGTCGTCGGGGCTCGTGGCCGGAGTGCCCGCCGTCGTCGGACGGCGGCCCTTGGATGCCCGAGCGGCCTGAGAGCGCCGGTTCGCGTCTCCGTCGAAGCCGATGGGCAGACCGCGGAACAGGCCCAGGATTGTCGGCGACAGCGGCGGCTTCTCGGCGATCAGATCGTCGAGCGCCGGCAGATCGGCGGTCTCGAGGTGGGCGTGAGCCAGATCGGCGCGCGCGTCCTCCGGAAGCTCGGACACCACCCGATGCACGCGCTCCGCGAACTCGACGGGCCCGACGACCGGGGGCTGCGGGAACGCGACGGGATCGCGAGAGGTAGCCTCCGCGAAGTGCCCCTCGGCGGTCTCCTCGTCGTCTTCGCGCTCCTCGATGAGCCCCAGATGATAGAGGGCGTGCGCCCGATCAGAGGAGGACGCCGCCACCTTCTGAAATGCCCGGCGCGCCTCTATGAACCGACAGAGCTCGAACAGCGCCACGCCCTTTTCGTACTGAGCGGCGTCGAACTTGGGCGACAGCTGCAGCGCGACGTTCAGGCGGTGCACCGCCTCCTCCGCCCGTCCGAGATCGATCAGCGCCTGACCCTCGAGGAGCGCGAGACGAGAGGCCCGCTGGCGATCGTGGCCGCTCGCGCGCCGGAAGGCTCGCCGCGCGTGCTCGAGCCCGATGGCGGAGCGATCGGCCGAGGCCGAGAGCTGGTTGATGTAGAGATCCGCGCTCGCCTCCAGGGTCTCGGTGTCGTCGGGATCGAGGGCCAGGGCCAGGGCCAGGGCATCGCGCGCCTCCTCGGTCCGTCCGAGGTGCAGCAGGGCCGCGGCGCGATCGTGGTGCGCTTCCACGGAACGAGGAGCTTGCCGAGCCGCCTCCTCGGAGCAAGCCAGCGCGCCTTCGAAGTCGTCGGCGTCGAAGAGCTTGCCGGCGCGATCCAGCAGATCGGCGACGGGCCCCTCCTCCCAGGCGGGTCGATCGGAGAAGCAGCGCCGGAGCGGACGGGGCGCCGGATCACCAGGCGCGTCGTCGTGGGCGACCGTGCTCGGCGGTATGGCCGACGGAGCCGCGATCGTCGACGGGGCAGCCTCGGTCGGCGCGCGCACCGCTTGCCGACATCCGAGCCCCACCCCCGTGCCCAGGACGACCACCGAAAGGGCCAACGACCAAGCCCGCGTCATTCGTCGCTGAATGATATACCGGTCGAGCCAGGGACGCGACCGCCGCTTGCAGGGCGCCCGCATTGTCATCCGTGTGCGTCGGACCAGGTCGCCCCTGCACCCACTTCCACCACCAGCGGCACCTTGAGTGTGAAGACCGACTCCATCTGCGCCTTGACCCAGGGCGTGAACGTGCTGACGCGGTCCTCGGGCAGCTCGAACACGAGCTCGTCGTGGACGGTCAAGAGCAGCTCGGCGCCCGCCGCTGCCTCTTCCCCACGCTCGATGGCGGCGTCGATCTGGATCATCGCGATCTTCAGCAGATCCGCGGCCGTACCCTGGATGGGCGAGTTGCGCGCGATGCGCTCGGCGTAGTTGCGGTCCTGGACCCGGGACGAGTGGATCTCCGGCAGGGGACGCCGCCGGCCGAGCAGGGTCGTCACCTCACCGGTGCGCCGCGCCTCCGAGATGGCGCGGTCCATGTAGGCGCGCACGCCCGAGTACTGCCGGAAGTAGCTGTCGATGTAGGCCCGTGCCTGGGCTCGCGGGATGCGGAGCACCTGCGCCAGGCCGAATTCCCCCTGGCCGAAGACCAGCCCGAAGTTGATGGCCTTGGCGATTCGCCGGTGTTCCGCGGTGACGGCGTCGCGCGGCACCCCGAAGACCTCGGCGGCGGTCCGGGAGTGGATGTCCTCGCCGGAGTGGAACGCGTCGAGGAACGCGGGATCCTCGGAGAAATGAGCCAGGATGCGCAGCTCGATCTGGGAATAGTCCGCCGACAGCAGGCGGAAGCCAGGCCGCGCCACGAACGCGCGTCGGATGCGCGCGCCCAGCTCGGTGCGGATCGGGATGTTCTGCAGGTTCGGGTCGCTCGACGACAGGCGTCCGGTGGCGGCGACGGCCTGGTTGAACGAGGTGTGCAACCGCCCCGTGTCGGAGTTCACGAGCGCCGGCAGCGCTTCGATGTACGTCCCCTTCAGCTTGGTGAGGGCCCGGTACTCGACGATCTTCGCGGGCACCGGGTGTAGCGCTGCCAGCTCCTCCAGGGTCTCGGCGTCGGTGGACGGACCGGTCTTGGTCTTGCGGATGACCGGCAGCCCCAGCTTGCCGAAGAGGACCTCACCCAGCTGCTTGTTCGAGTTGATGTTGAAGGGCTGGCCGGCGAGATCGTGGATCTCCTTCTCGAGACCGACGAGCGAGACCCCGATCTCCTGGCCCAGCCGGCGCAGGTAGTCGCTGTCCAGCAGGACCCCGCGCAGCTCGATGCGCTCGAGCACGCGCGCGAGCGGAAGCTCGAGGGTCGCGAGGAGATCGGACAGACCGCGGGCGGCCAGGAGCGGTGGGTGAACCGCGCCGAGAGCGCGCGCGGCGGCGGCCTCGGCCGCCACCCGGCGGCCGGCCTCGGGCACCTCCACGTCGCTGCCCGGCCGCGCGCTCTTGCCCGAGCCCTGCCAGGCGGTGCGCAGGGCGACGTCGGTGATCCCCTGCCCGCCCGCGATCTCGGCCAGATCGTAGCGCGACCGAGTGGGGTCGAGGACGTAGGCGGCCAGCATGGCGTCGGACACCACGCCCTCGAGGCGTAAGCCCGCGCGCGCCAGGACCGTCCCCGTCACCTTCAGATCGTGGACGTGCTTGGCGATCTTGGGATCGGCGAGCGGCGGCCCGAGGTGCGCGACGACCTCGGCGCGCGCCGGCGCCGGCGGCGCGCCGAGATAGCGATGCGCGAGGGGCAGATAGACCCGATCTCCGTCGGGGAATGCGAACCCGACGCCGACCAGATCGGCCTTCACCGGCGACGTTCCGTCCCAGAGCAGGGCGATCCCGACCGAACCCGCGGCGGTGACCTGGCTCGCCAGGGCCCGGAGCGCGTCCGGATCGGCGGGCACGATCCGGGCCGGCGGGGGCTCGGTGGCGCGGGGCGGGGGGGCGAGGTCGCCGGGTGCGGCGGCCGAGCCGCTCGCGGACGTCTCGCCTCCTGCGGTCAGCTCGGCAGCGCCCCCGCCCGCGTCAGCGCCCCGAGCGGCCGCGGCCGCGTCCTCCTTGGCCAGCTGATCGGACAGGCGCGTGAACTCCAGCTCGCGGAACAGATCGCCGAGGCGCGCCCTGTCGATCTCCACCCGGTGCAGATCGTCGAGGCCCTTGGGCAAGGGGACGTCCTCGCGCAGGCGGACGAGCTCGCGCGAGATCCGCACCGACTCGCGCGCCGCGACCAGCGCCTCGCCGCGCTTGCCCTTGACCTCGCCAGCGCGCGCCAGGAGCTCGTCGAGCGATCCGAAGCGGTTGATGAGCTCGGCCGCCGTCTTGGGACCGATCCCATCGACGCCGGGGACGTTGTCGATCGAGTCCCCCATCAAGGCCAGCACGTCGCCCACCCGATCCGGTCCCACGCCGAACTTCTCGTGCACCTCGGCCACGCCCAGGCGCTTGTTCCTCATGGTGTCGAGGATCCAGATGCGACCGCCGCACAGCTGAAGGAGATCCTTGTCGGACGAGCAGATCACGACGTCCATGGTGGACGCGACCGCCTGGCGCGCGACGGTCGCGATCACGTCGTCGGCCTCGAAGCCCGGCACCACCAGGGTCTGGATGCCGAACGCGGCGATGACCGAGTGCACGAGGTCGAGCTGGACGGTGAGGTCCGCCGGCATCGGCGGGCGGTGGCTCTTGTACTCGTTGAAGATCCGATGGCGGAAGTTCTCGCCGGGGGCGTCGAAGACCACGCACAGGTGCGTGGGCCGCTGCTCGCGCTCGATGCGCAGCAACATCTGGCACAGGCCATAGACGGCACCGGTCGGGATCCCCTTCGTCGTGGTGAGCGGAGGGAGGGCGTGGAAGGCGCGAAAGAGAAAGTTCATCGCGTCCACGATGTAGAGCGAGGGCCGATCCCCGGTGGGGCCCTGGTCGTCGGGGACGGGAGCTGGCGGCGCGGCGTCGGTCATGAGAAGGTGTCGGTCAGGCGAGCGGGAAGAAGCCCGGGAAGCCCGGGAAGAAGCGCGAAGAATGGCACATCGAGACGCCGGGCGGTCGAGATTCCGGCCCGGGGCGAGCGCCGCGCGGATCCTGGCCGCGCTCGTCTCGCTCTGGTCCGCCACGGCTGGCGCATTTCCAGCCCGTCGCCTCGCTCCGGCGGTGTCGCCCGGGGCGAGCGAGGCGAGCGCGAACGAGGGCCTCGGTCGATCCGAGCGACCGCAGCGCCCCAGCTTCGCCGCGTTCTTCGAACGACAGGTGGCGGCCCCCCGCCCGCTGCCGCAGCACGTGCTCGAGGCCGCTCGCCGCTACCGCTACGTGTTCGTCGCCGGCTTCTTGAACGAGGCCTTCCGAGCGGGCTACTTCAATGAAAACCGTGACGCCCTCCTCGAGGCCGGCGTCGGCACCGACGCCATCCATGTGGTGTTCCCGCGCTCCGCCGACGCGGTGGCCGAGACGGCCGAACGCCTGCGCCAGGAGATCCCCGCGCTGGCCGCCGCCGGCGCCCAGAAGTTGATCCTGGTCGGACACAGCAAGGGCGCCGCCGAGGTCCTCGCCTTCGCGCTCGGCAACCCGGCCTTCGTGCGGGCGCGCGTCGAGGCGATCTTCCTGGTCCAGGGGGCCATCGGCGGCAGCGGCGTCGCGGACTACATCACCGACGCCGGGCACCCGCTCGACGACGAGATGCCGGGGCCAGCGAGGGTCGCGTTCGCGGTCGCCGCCCGCGGCGGGAAGTTGCTGGACGGCCACCTCGACCGCGGCTTTCAGAGCCTGACCCATCGCGAGGCGGCCGCGTTGTGGGCGCGCCTCGTCCCCGGCGCGAGCCCCTCCGAGACGGAAGAAGCCGGGGTCAAGAGCGCAGCGAAGGCCCGATCGAAGGCGTGGGCCGGCGCGCCCGCGGATCGGATCTTCTACGTCCGAAGTCACCGCAAACCGGCCGAGGTCTCGAAGATCCTGTCCCTCACGGCGACGTATCTCTCCACCTATTACAGCGACAATGACGGGCTGGTCGAGGTCGAAGACCAGGGGATGCCCGGCCTCGGTCGGGTCCTCGCCACGCTGGAGGCGGACCACATGGCGCTGACCGTCGCGCGGCCCGTCAGCGGCGACGGACCGGCCGTACGGCGCGCCTTCACGCAGGCGTTGCTGATGCAGCTCGCGGGGGCCCTGGCCCCGTCGGCACCGGCGTCTTCGTCCCGCGACCGCTGACGCCCGCCCGCCCGCCCGAGGCGAATCGGCGAAGGTAGGGCTCACCTCGTATGGAGACCGCGGGCCGGAAGTGGCACATTCTTGGAGACGTGTCGCGCCGCCGCATCCCCCGCACCCTTCGACTGCTCGGCTATGGGTCGGGGACGCTGCTCGCCCTCGTCACGCTGGCGATCCTGGTCGCCTCGGTCGTGCTCCAGGGACCCCGTCTGGCCGGGCTCATCTCGGGCGTCCTCCCCAAGAACCGGGGAAAGCTGGAGATCGGCGGGATCACGTGGAGTTTGCGCGCCCTCGCCGACATCGTGACCGACGTCCCGAGCCCCGTCGGCGTCGACGGCCTGCGCATCATCGATCCCGAGGGTGTGGTCGTGCTCGACGTCCCGCACCTCGAGGCGCGCGTCAAGCTCCGCACGCTGATCGCGGGCAGCTTCTCGATCCACGACCTGAAGATCGGCAAGGCGATGTGGCGGTTCGCCCAGATGAAGGACTCGCCGGGGATCGGCTTCATCTCGGCGCTGGCCGCCGCCCCTCAACCCGGGGCCCCGCCCCCCGAGAAGAAGAAGACGAGCGAGAATGGCGAGGCTCAAGGGCCCGGCAGCCTCTTCGAGATCACGGGCGCCGACATCGACGAATTCAACGTCCTGTTCGACTTCCCCGGATCGTGGGGCCTCGAGCTCCGCCGCACGCGCGTCCACGCCTCGCTGATCCAGTCGACCGTCGATCCCAAGCACCCGATCTTCGGGTTCGACGCCGGGCCCGTCATCGCGGAGGGCGGCGGCTGGCTGCGCATCCTCGACGACAACCTGCTGCCGTTCGACAAGGTCCTCATCAACCGCGTCTCGACCACGCAGGATCGCCCCGACGACATCTTCCTGGATCTGCGCGAGGCCAAGACCGGCGCCACCTCGCTGGTCGGCAAGGGCTACTTCACCGGGATCTACGGCGAGACCTCCGTGCCCGGCATCGCGCTCCACGCCGAGTTCCACAAGGCGGCCGACGCCTTCAATCAGGTCATCGCCGGCAAGAAGATCGAGGGCCTCGCGCTGGCCGGCGACGATGCGCGCGCGGTGCTCGACCTGAACGACACCTTCGCGGCCCTGAAGGTATCGGCCGATTTCTCGGGTCTGGAGGTGGCGTACCCGCCCTATCGCGCGCTCGACGTCGGCTTCCGGCTGGGGTTCGACGGCGGGGCCATGAAGGTCACGCTGAAGGACTTCGGGCTCGGGGCGCCCGGCGGCGGCCGCCTGGGGCTCGACGCCACGCTGGACGCGACGAAGATGACCCTGGCGACCGATCTGCGCTTGAAGGCGTTCACGACCGATTCGTTCGTCCCCACGGAGCTGCAGCCCATCGCGGGCGGCCAGCTCGACGGCCACCTGCACGCCGACGTGGCGCTGCCCCCGGGCCGGCCTTCGGCCAGCGTGCGGGATCTCGACATCACGCTCGAGCGGCGAAGGGCCCGCGGCCTGCCGCGCACGATCCGCGTACACGGCCAGGCCAAGGCCTCGCCGAACCGTTTCGCCACCAGCGGCCTGACGGTGGAGGTGCCCGGCGCGCGCGCGACGGCGGCCGGTGAGATGAACCCGGTCCGACAGACCGTCGCGCTGGGGCTCGAGGTGCTGGCCTACGACCTCGGGCGGACCCTCGGCTCGATGGGACTGCCGCGCCTGGCACGGACGGCGCGGGTCTCGGCGCGGGTGGACGGGCCGCTCACGTCCCCGACCGCCTCGGGCGACGCGACGGTGACGGGCCTGTCCGTGGGCAAGAAGGTGGTCCCCGAGCTGCGCAGCAAGTTCGGCCTCGATCAGGGCGTCGCCCGCCTGGAGTCGCTGTCCGGCGACATCCTGGGGGGACACCTGGAAGGTCACGGGACGCTGCGGCTGTTCGAGCGCAGCGCGAAGCGCCCGCTCAAGCATCCGCTCGTGAACGCCGACCTGCGGATCCGTCACGTCGATCTGGGGGCAGCCGCCGGCACCTCGGAGGTGGCGGGCTCGCTGTCGCTCGACGCCCACGCCGAGGGCCCACTCGACGCCCTGACCGCCTGGATCAAGGTGCCGCCTCATCAGCCGGTCACGGTCGCGGGCGAGGCGCTCGAGGTGGGCCCGATCGTGGCCAAGCTGGACCGCAACATCGCGACGATCGAGCGACTCCACGTCAGCCGCCGCCAGGGCGGCACGGTGGAGCTGTCGGGGACCTTCGATACGGACGCCCAGGCCGTGGCCCTCGACGTCATCCTGGCCGACGTCCCGCTCGCGACCCTGCCGGGCGTCGCGGAGGCGGGCCTCGGCGTGACCGGGCAAGTCGGTGGAACCTTCCACATCGGCGGCACCGTGGCGCTGCCCGAGCTCTCGGGGACGCTGGCGCTGAAAGGCGTCCACGCCCGCGGCGTCAATCTCGGCGACGGCAAGCTGGCGCTGACCCCGAACAACGACGCGCGCGGGCCGGGCGTGAAATGCAGCGGCGATCTGTTCGATCGCCTCCAGATCGAGGGGACCGCCCTGCAGACGAGCCTGGGCCCGATCGTGCATGCCAGCGCCTCGTTCCAGAAGCTGGTCCTCGAGGCGCTGCTGCCCGAGCTGGGCGAGCTCGGGGACGGACAGGGGATCGCCTCGGGCAACGTGCAGGTCGATCTGGCGCCCCACCAGCCCCTGCGCGCCGAGGTCTCGCTCAGCGAGCTGGCGCTCTCCCTGGCGCGCGCCATCGAGGCGGCCCCCGGAGAGCCCACCACTCGACGCGTGGAGGTCGCGGCCACGCGTCCGGTCCACGTGGTGGTCTTTGGCGATCGGGTGACGCTGGACCAGGTCGACCTGACCACCACCGGCGGGGACCTGCACGCCCACGGCACGCTGGACGGCCAGAAGGTCGCGGGCGCCGTCGACGGGCACCTGGACCTCGAGCTGCTGCAACCGTTCGTGACCGGCTCGATCGACAGGGTCACGGGAGCGCTCGACGTGGGATTGACGGCGGGTGGCACGCTCGACAAGCCCGATCTGCGCGGCAAGGTCGTGGTCCAGCAGCCGGTCCGCCTGCGGCCGAAGGGATTCGATGCCGACGTGGTCGTCACGGGCGGGACGGCGACCCTCGATCCCGCGGGGGCGGCGCTCTCGAACCTGGCCGTCACCGTCGACGGCGCGACCACGCGCCTCGACGGACGGGTGACGCTCGGGCCCAGCTTCCGTCCGGAGAGCGTCGACGCGCACCTGGCCGGCGAGATCAGCGCGCGCTTCCTGGCGTCGCAGGCGGGGGACGCCATCTCGGACGCGCAGGGCCGCGCCCGGATCAAGGCGGACGTGAAGGGCAACCTCGACAACCCGGTGCTGACCGCCTGGCTGGGCCTGGGCACCATCACGTTCCGCCTGCGCGACAGCGGCACCGAGGTGGAGGTCAAGAGCGGGGTCATCGAGCTGACGAACTCCGGCGCTCAGCTGCGCAACGTGCGCGTGATCCTCGACGATCAAGGGACCCTGGTCATCGGCGCCGAGGGCGTGCGCCCGGGGCGCCTCGAGATCAAGAAGCTGGTCCCCTTCGAGATCGGCGACGTCGACTTTCCGCTGCACGGCGAGCAGCTGACCTATCGCAGCCCAGGCAGCTTCGAGATCAACGACATGGCCTTCGATCTCGACTTCCAGGGCAACCCCACCGACGGGTTCGAGCTGGGCGGCGAGGCCCGCATCATATCGGGGCGCTACGTCCAGGACTTCAAGTTCAGCAACCTCGTCCTCAGCCCCCGCGTGGACGAGTCGGCGGTGCGGCCGTTTTACGAGGGCAAGCCGCTCATCGCGAACCTGGGGCTGGATCTGAACGTGCGCACGGTGGGCGACGCGTTCGTGGTGCAGAACAACATCGCCCCCGAGATCCACATCGACGTCGCGCTGCACGTGGGCGGCACCCTGTCGCAGCCGAGGCTGGCCGGCGAGGTGCGCCCCACCGACGGGCGCTTTCACATCCCGATCCTGCGCGGCGACTTCGACCTGGTGCCCAACGTCAACCACGTCACCTTCGTCGAGACCAAGTCGCTGGCCGACGGCGACACGCCCGAGATCAACGTCGAGGCGCAGAACCCGGTCATCGACAGCGCCGGGTCCGAGCACAACGTGCGCATGAACATCCACGGCCCCGTCCGCGAGATGCAGATCGACCTGTCCACCGACGACGGGCTCGACCGGAACCAGACCGCGCTCTTGCTCTTGACGGGCCGGACCAGCACGACCAGCTCCCGGGTCGCTACCCAGAACCCCACCGTGGGCGCGAACGTGGGGACGGGGCTCGACATCGCCGGTCAGGCCACCCGCGATGCCATCGCGAACCTGATGGAGCCGATCATCGGCGACACCTTCGAGCGGGCGTTGGGCCTGCAGCTGCGCCTGACGGTCGGGCCGGACGGGTTCGAGGGTCGCCTCCGCAAGCGGGTCAGCCGGTACACAAACTTCCAGTTCGACGCCCTCTTCGGCTTTCAGGGGCAATCTCGCCAGATCCTGCAGTTCGACCAGTGGCTGCGGGACTACTTCACGCTCAGCACCGGCGCCCAGCGCCTGGTCATCTCGCAGCAGCAGGGTCCCGGGGAAACGCTGCCCATCAACTTCAATATGGAGCTGCGTTTGGACTACGCGATAAGAAGGTGAGACCCTTGCCTGGCCGACGCGCTTGAGACGACCCAGACCGATCTCGCTGCTGCCCACCCGCGCTCAGAATCCGCTGCTGCTGCTTCTTCTTGGGGCGCTGGCGGGCTCCGCGATGGATGCCCCGCGCGCCTGGGGGCAGGCGGCGCCCGTGGCGGCGCCTCCCGCGCCGTCCGCGGCCGCGCCGGCGGGAGCGCCCACGGCGGTGGCCCCGGCGACGCCGACCGAGGGCGTGGCCCCGCCGGTGCCGCCGCCCGCTGCGCCCGTCGCTGCGCCCGCCGACGCGGCGCCACCCGCCGGTGGCGGCCCCCTCGATCGCGCCCCCATCGTCGCGTTCGAGATCTCGGGGACATTGATGGAGCCGCGCGAGCGCGTCGAGGCGTTCCTGCGGGGCGTCTCCCCCGAAGGCAGCGCCTTCGTGGCGTCGGGACCGGCCGATCGGCTGGGCGCGCCACTCGGAACCGTGCCGCGGCTGCAGCGCGCGCTCGATGTCATCGGCTACGACGCCGCCGTGACGGCGGCGCCCGCGACCGGCGGGGGCGTCACCATTCGCGTCGCGCTGCGCCCCTACGATCGCGTCCGCTACATCTTCGTCAGCGGAAACGGCACCATCCGCCAGGACGAGATCCAGCGCCGCATCAGCATCCGCACCGGGCACCCCCTGCCCCTGGCGGGCCGCGACCGCGACGCGGCCATCGAACGCGAGCGCGAGCGGGTGATCCGATTCCTGCGCGACGAGGAGGGCTACTTCGAGGCCAACGTCCGCATCGATCTGGTCTCGAAGGGCGGCCCCCCGGCGGCCGTCGACCTCTTCGTCCGGATCACGCGCGGGCCGGGTTACCCGATCGGTCCCATCTCGATCTCGGGGAACACGGTCGTCCCCTCCTATCAGATCGAGCAGAAGTTCCGTCACCTCGATCCCCTGAGGCTGTGGACCGGCCCCGTCCCGTTCACGGTCCGGCGCATGCGCGAGGACATGGCGGGCGTCGTCGACCGCTACAAGGGCCTTGGTTATCCGGGCGCGCGCATCTCGAGCACGTACGATCCCGAGCACAGCGTCGATCTCGTCAACAAGAACGTCGCGATCGGCCTGGCGGTCAAGGAGCGCAAGCACGTCACCGTCGCGTTCGAGGGGAACGCCAGCAAGTCGGCGAGCCGCTTGCGCGATCACCTGACCCTCGACAAGCGCGGCGCCTACGACGACTACGAGCTCGGCAACAGCGCGGACGAGCTCCAGCGGTATTACCAGGACGAGGGACACTTCTTCGCGCGGGTGCAATGGCGCCGCGATCGCTTGCCGGGCGGCGAGGAGCGCGTCGTCTTCCTCATCGACGAGGGACCCGAGCTGAAGGTCCGGGAGGTCGCCTTCGTCGGGAATCAGGCCCTGCCGACCTCCGATCTGGCGGAGACGGTGACGGTCCGCCCCTACCCGTTCCTGGGGATCATAGGGCTCGGCGAGGGTGGGTACGTCACCGCCCGCCAGGTCTCGCTCGACGCCGAGCGGCTGGTGGAGCACTACCGCGGGCTCGGGTTCCCTGACGTCGAGGCGCAGGGGGAGGTGTCCACCTCGCCCGACACCTTCGGTCTGATGGGGGCGGCGGCGGCCGGCGCCGAGACCGTCGCGCGCGACGCGAAGGACATCTTCGTCCGATTCACCATCCACGAAGGTCCGCGCGTGATGGTGAGGTCAGAGGTCTTCCAGAGCGTCGAGGGCGGTCCCCTGCCCTATTCGCAGGACTACTTGCAA
>Ga0068853_100000870_pt1 | contig 21105 bp, 23 predicted proteins | sample KBSCornC32_FD_65655 | JGI IMG/M metagenome (GOLD analysis project Ga0068853, IMG submission 65655) | Corn rhizosphere microbial communities from Kellogg Biological Station, Michigan, USA - KBS Corn C3-2 | ecosystem: Host-associated > Plants > Roots > Rhizosphere > Soil ...
GTGGTTCCGAGCTGCTTTAGAGTCTGCTCGAGCTTTGCCTCGCCGCGATCTTCCGGCAACGGGAGCGCGACCAATTGCGGTTCCGACGGAGGAAGTTGGTAGCCGGGCGCAGTTTGCTGGGCGGATAGGGACGGCGTAAATCCAGCGATGATTGCGGCCAGAATCGATGCTGCACTGGCGTGTTTGACGGACGCGCGAGAGACTCCTGGGGACAAGAACATGGTTGTCGTCAGTGTACAATCCGTGCAGCACCGCGGTCCGTAAACTCACCTGTGTCGACCTCCAGCGATTCCTCTCACGCGCAATCCGGACACCTTCAGCGGCGGATCGGGCTGCGCTCGGCGGTGCTCTTCAACATGCTGGAGATGATCGGCGTAGGGCCGTTCATCACTCTTCCTCTGATCATTGCCGCGGCCGGTTACAGGCTGTCGGTGTGGGCGTGGATTCTGGGCGCGGTGATCGCTGTTGCGGATGGCCTGGTGTGGGCGGAACTGGGAGCAGCCTTTCCGCGAGCCGGCGGGTCCTATGCGTTCCTGCGGGAGATTTATGGGCCGGAGCGGGCCGGGAACTGGCTTAGCTTTCTCTATGTGTGGCAGCTGAGCTTCTCAGCGCCACTTTCGATTGCATCGGGGTGCATCGGGCTGTCGAGCTTTCTGGGGTGGTTCTGGCCGGGGATCAATGGCGCGCCGATCGCGGCATTGCCGGGATTGCACTACGCGAAGTTTGCTGCAGCCACCGCTTGCCTGCTGGTGATGGTGCTGCTCTATCGCAGATTGAGCGTGGTGACGGGTACTGCATGGGTGCTGTTCGTGGGCGTGATGGCGGCGATGGCCGGCGTCATCGTGTCAGGGTTTGCGCATGCTGCGGCGACTGGCGGGTGGCGCATGCCTCCTTCGCCGGCGATGTCCGCGGGGGTCGCGATAGGGGGGCTGGCGCAGGCTACGCTGATCGCGACTTACTGTTATTGGGGCTACTACAACATCACGTTTCTGGGCAGCGAGGTTCGTCAACCAGAGAAGACGATTCCACGGGCGATCCTGCTTTCTGTTCTGTTTGTGGCGACGTTGTATGTAGTGATGGATCTCTCGGCGCTGCCTTCGATGCATGATGCGGCGGTGCACGTAAAGGAAAGCGCAATCCTTCGGTTGCAATTGGTTGCGGAGATCGCGCGGTCGGCGTTTGGGCAATGGGCAGGGTACACGGTAGCTGCGCTGGTGATGTGGACGGCGTTTGCGTCGGTGTTCTCGCTGCTGCTGGGCTATTCGCGCGTGCCGTTTGCGGCGGCGCAGAGCGGGAACTACTTCGGGTTTCTGGCGGCGGTTCACCCGAAGCATGGGATTCCACATCGATCGCTGGTGGCGCTGGGGCTGGTGGCATCGGTGTTCTGCTTCTTCAGTCTTCAGCAGGTGATTACGATGCTAGTGATCACGCGCATCCTGCTGCAGTTTTTTCTTCAGCATGTGGGAGTGATGATTCTGCGGGTGAAGAGGCCGGAACTGGAGCGGCCGTTTCGGATTCCGTGGTATCCGCTGCCGCCACTGCTGGCGATGGCTGGGTTCACCTTCATCCTTGTGAATCGCAGCGAGGCGCTCGGCGGGCTGGCAGTGGCGATCGGGATTGGCGTGACGGGCAGCATTATTTATTTTGTGCGGGCGAGGCGGCTGGGGCAGTGGCCGTTTGAGAAGGAACAGGTATGAGGCTCCCACTCATCGCACGATGAAGCTGTGCGATGAATGGGGCACAGAATCTGCACGTCGCGAATCGCGGAAATCGTGCGCGTCCGCCATTTCGGAACTGGACTGCTTCCCTTTTCCTATTGACATTCTGTATGAGGGGCGCTACTTTCTATAGACACTCGATAGGAATGGGGCGTTTATGGGACAAAGTCAGACAAATTTGCTGCAGGGAACGCTGGATCTGCTGATCCTGAAGGCAGTGGGCGATGGGGAGATGCATGGGCTTGGCATCTCGCGCAGGATCGAACAGATTACGCAGGGAACTTTTCAGGTGAAGCCGGGGTCGCTGTTTCCGGCGCTGCACCGGATGGAGGAGGCGGGATGGCTGACCTCGTTCTGGGGCGAGTCGGAGAACAACAGACGAGCGAAGTACTACCGCCGTACGAAAGCCGGCGAGCGCCAGGTGGGCGTTGAGACGAAGCAGTGGACCACGATTGCTGAGGCGATGGCCAGCGCATTGAAGGCGTGAGGAGACGGCGATGAGAAGTCTGTTGCGGATCATAGCGGGAGTTCGAAACCTTTTTCACATGCGGCAAGTGGAGGGTGATCTGGACGCGGAGGTTCGCGCGTATGTGGACGGCGTGACGGAGGAGCGAATCGCTGCGGGAATGACGCCGGAGGCGGCGCGCAGATCGGCGCTGGCGGAGATTGGCGGTACTGAGAGCGTTAAACAGGCTGTGCGCGATGGCCGGGCGGGAACGGCACTCGGGACGATCTGGCAGGATGTGCGGTTTGCATTGCGCATTCTGCGGAAGGCTCCGGGGTTTACGGCCGTGGTGGTGTTGACGCTGGCGCTGGGCATCGGGGCCAACACTGCGATCTTCACCCTGGTAAATGCGGTCCTGCTGCAGACGATTCCGGTTTCGCATCCTGAAGAACTGGTGGTGATGCGGTGGTCGGCGCACAAAGAGCCGGAGAGCACAGGAATGAGCAGCTTCGGCGACTGCACGATGCGCAGAAGCAGCGGAAACAGAAGCGCATGCTCCATGCCTTACCCGGTGTATCGAGCACTGGCGGGGCGCCGCGATTTGTTTGCGGATGTAACGGCTTTTGCGGGGACGGCCGATTTGAATCTTGCGGGCAATGGACAGGCCAGCATCGCGCAGGGAGAGCTTGTTTCCGGAACTTACTTCGATACGCTGGGAGTGCCGGCGGCACTGGGTCGCACCCTGGAAACAGCGGACGAGCAAAAGGGCGCCGACGCAGTTGCGGTATTGGACTACGGCTACTGGCAGCGAGCGTTTGGCGGGGCGCAGGGCGTGGTGGGCAGGACGATCCGGTTGAACAATGCCGCGTTCACGATTGTGGGTGTGGCCGATCGCAGATTTACTCGGCTGACGCCGGGGAAGACGGCGGATGTGTATGTGCCGGTAAACCAGGCGAAGGCTCTGGGGCTGAGATGGGGCGACGCTGACGATGCGCAGGCGTGGTGGGTAACGGTGGTTGCGCGGCTGAAGAGCGGAGTGAAACGAAGCGAGGCGGAGGCGGCAGCGAATGTTGCGTTTCTGAATGAAACGATGCACGCACAGAAGCCGGCGTGGAAGGATGCTGACGATCCACGGCTGACGCTAGTTCCTGCGCAGGAGGGTTTGTCGGGATTTCGACGGGCGCTGGGCGAGCCGCTGCGGTTGCTGATGGCGGCGGTGGGAATTGTGCTGCTGATTGCGTGTGCAAACGTTGCAGGACTGCTGCTGGCGCGATCGGCCTCGCGGGAACGGGAGCTGGCGGTTCGTCTTGCGTTAGGCGCAACGCGTCGGCGGGTGATGAAACAGCTGCTGACAGAGAGCGTACTGCTGTCGCTGGCAGGCGCCGCGGTGGGCACACTGCTGGCGTATGCGGGTGCGACCGCGCTGGCGGCGTTTGCCTCCACGAACGGCGACAGACCACTGCAGATCGAGGTGGCTCCGGATCTGCATGTGCTGCTGTTTACGATTGCCGTGGCTCTGGCGACGGGGATAGGGTTCGGTCTGGCTCCGGCGATTCGCGGAGCGCGCATGCGGTCGGCCGCGGAGATGAGTCGCGGTACGACGGAGGCGCAGAACGTTCCAGTGGGGCGCCAAAGGCTGGGAATGGGAAGCACGCTGGTTGTGCTGCAGGTTGCCCTCTCAATCGTGATGCTGACGGGGGCGGGGTTGCTGTTGCGCACGCTTGGGAATTTGCGCAGCGTAGACGCAGGGTTCGACACGCGGAATGTTCTGCTGGTGTGGATCAACCCGGAACTGGCGGGGTATGACAAGACGCATGTGCAGGGGCTCTACGAAAATCTGCAACAACGGCTGTCGTCGCTGCCGGGAGTGAAGTCGGTCAGCTATTCGTCTACCGCGCTGCTGAATGGCGGTCTATGGACCGAGGGTGTGAAGGTGGAGGGTCAGACGAACAAACAGAGCGTGGACTCGCAGATGCTGCGCGTGGGGCCTCGGTATTTCGAGACGATGCGATTGCCGCTGGTGCGTGGGCGTTCACTGGGGGTTGCCGATGTTCGGGGCGGGCCGCCGGCAGCGATTGTGAATGAGGCGTTTGTGCGGAAGTTTCTGGAGGGGCGCGATCCAATTGGATTGCGTTTCGGACCCGATGAAAAGGGTGCACCGCAATGGACGATTGTGGGTGTAGCGAAGGATGCGAAGTACAGCTCGCTCGAGGAAGAGGTCGCGCCTACAGCGTATGTGCCGCTGAACACGGGAGGAGCGACGTTTGCGCTGCGGACGAATGGTCCGCCGGCGGGGCTGGTTGCAGCGGTGCGGAAGACGGTGCAGGAGGTTGACGACAATGTTCCAGTGATGCAGGTGCGGACGCAGTCGGAAGCGATCGATCGGCAGCTCTTCAATCAGAGGTTGATGGCGCGATTGCTGGGTGGCTTTGCATCGCTTGGTTTGGGATTGGCTTGCATCGGGCTGTATGGATTGTTGTCGTATGAGGTGGCGCGGCGGACGCGCGAAATCGGAGTGCGCACGGCGCTGGGAGCACAGCGCAGCGATGTGCTTGCGATGTTTCTGCGCAGGGGATTGATCGTGGTGCTGGTGGGATCGGTGGCGGGCGTGGGCGCGGCAGCGGGGCTGACGCGGGTACTGCAGAGCCTGCTGTTTGGCGTGCAGGTGCTGGATCCGCTGACGTTTTTGGGAGCGGCGATGCTGTTCGCGGTTGTGGGGCTGGCGGCGTGTTTGCTGCCTGCTTCGAGGGCAGTGCGGGTGGATCCGGCAGAGGCGCTGCGGTGCGAGTGAGCGTCGCGGCAATGGGGAGTTGATCAAGAACTGACATGGGCTCTTGCATGATTGACTGGTCAGACCACGACACATTCGTCACAGGTAAAAACACGAGGCAAGACGTCTGATGGATTCGCAATCCGTACATCGACAGCGGCTGAGCGGGTCTGTGTAATGGAACCGGGTATTTGCCCGATCTTTGCCGGTATCATTTGGAAATGACATCAGAGCCTACATTTGCCACACCTGATGGACTGTGGATCATCGATGCCAAGGGCAGAACTGTTTTTGCAAATGAGGACATGGCGGAGATGCTGGCAACTACTGTTTCCGATCTGCTTGGCAAAGACTCATTCCTGTATGTATTTCCTGAAGACCTCGAGACGGCTAAACTGCTCTTCGCTGCCAAGGAAGCCGGAAGCCGGGCTCCTTTCCACTTCAAATTACGTCGCGCGGATGGCCATCCAATCTGGGCCGAAGTACAGGCAACTCCGATGCGAAATGCCGCGGGGCAGTTCATTGGGATCGTTGGTTCATTCACCCTCTCAAAGCTGCAAGCAAAGCAATAACAACTGCTCGGCTAGCGGAACGAACGATCCGGGTTCGCTGTTTTCCGCGATCCGTAAGCAAGCAGTTGGTCAGCGACCCGGCGCGGGGTGATTCTCGAGTTGAGTGGCTAGGGTTTTGCGGGGAGCTTTTCTGCTGTCAGCAGGCCGTGGACGCGGAGCCAGGTTTCGAGGAGCGCTGGCCATTGGTCGAGGGACTGATCTCCTTTGCCCAGGCCGACACCGTGAGGGCCGTTTTCGAAGACGTGGGCTTCGGCGGGAACGCCGGCTTTGAGTTCGGCTTCGTAAAAGCGAAGGCCTTGTTCGATGGGGACGGTCTGGTCGTTTTCAGTGTGGAACCAGAAGGTGGGCGGAGTCTTTGCGCTGACGAATAGGTCGGGCGACCAGGCCTTGCGGAGGTCTTCGCATTTGTCCATGACGTCGAAGAGCTTGCAGTAGCTGAGGTGCGAGGTGTCGGTGGAGATGGCGCCGATCCAGGGATAGCCAAGGATGAGGAAGTCGGGGCGACTGGAGACGCGTTCGATGGGATCGGGGGCGTCGGCGGTGCCGTCTACCGGCTGGGTGGCGGCGAGGGCGGCGAGATGCCCTCCGGCGGAGAAGCCGATGAGGGCGATGCGATTGGGGTCAAGGTGGTAGTCGAGCGCGCGGGCGCGGACGGTTTGAATGGCGCGGCGGGCGTCGAGGAGAGGGACGGGGAGGATGTAGCCGTCAGAGCTGAGGCGGTAGCGAAGGACGAAGGCGCGGAAGCCGCGGGAGTTGAACCAGTTTGCGATCTGGCGGCCTTCGAGGTTGGTGGCCAGGTGGGCATAGGCGCCGCCGGGGAAGATGACGACGGCGGAGCCGTTCTCGTGACCCGGTTGGGGATCGAAGATGGTGAGGGTGGGGATGTCCTGGCAGGCGCTGCCTTTGGATTGCGGAGCGGGGCCGGGCCAGAGGCGGATGGTCTGCACGCCGAGGAAGGGATTGTTTTCGCCGGGAGTTGCGCAGGGTGCGTTTTGCTTCTGGGCGGGGGCAAGGAGGGTGCAGGAGAACAGCAGTGCGATCAGGAGCTTCATAGATTGGACTCGCGACGATTATAAGAGGAGGGACGAGAAGACAGGGGACGAGGGGACAAGGGACAAGGGGACAAGGGGACAAGAGGACGAGGGGACCGGTCAGTGGGGAGCGAACAGAATTGCGACGAAAACGGCGGAGAGAAGCAATGGTGAAGAAGTCCAGCATTGGAGTTGAGGAGTACATCGTGAATTGTCCGAAAGAGGCGCAGGGGAATCTGGCGAAGTTAAGAGCGTCGATACGGGCGGCGGCTCCTGGTGCGACAGAGCGGACAGACTACTTCGAGATGCCGGGATATTCGTTTGCGGGGTATGACTATGACGGGATGTTTGTCTGGTTCAGCTTCAAGAAGCCGTTTGTGCGGCTGCATGTACGGCCGCCGGTGATTGAAGACCATCGGGAGGAGCTTGCGGGCTACAGGACGACAAAGGCGATTGTCAGCTTTCCGATGGGGGACCCAGTGCCAGTGAACCTGGTGAAGAAGCTGGTGAAGGCGAGTCTGAAGGCAATGCAGGACAAGAAGGGCTGAGTGTCTGCCCGGCCGGCGAGGGTCGATGTTACTGTCGCGTGGCGGGTAATGTGGGTTGGGGCAACGTTACCCATGCACTTTCGGCATGAGTGACTGAATTGATGCGAGGGTGCAACACTTGTGGGGTGTTGCCGTGCGATCAATGCGAAGAGTTTCAGGACGGTCTGAGCTTTGTGAAGCCGCGGGAGTATCTGGAATTTGCTCTTCGCCTGTTGAGGGTGGTGGAGTGTGGAACTCTCGAACTGCTGGAGAGCACGTGCACGCTTCAGGATTTATTTAAAGACGAGTGGCCGGCGGATATTGTGGAGCACAATCTTGAGTGCTCGACGTGCGGGCGAAAGTTTCAGCTATTCGCCGATACTTTTCGCGGCAATGCGGGATGGGGATTGACGGGACCACCGGTGAAGCTGGCTGCGCTGGAAGAAGCGGCGAGTTCGCAGGCGTGACGGGATCAATCTTCTGGCTCTGAGATTTCGAGAACTTTGAGTTCCTTGGTGAGGCGGCGGAATTCTTTTTCGAGTTCTTCGGCGCGCCAGGAAATTTTCGCCATGTTCGCCCCGGTGGTTGTGAGGACGAGCAGGAGCTTGCGGCGCTCTTCTTCGCATATTTCGAGTCGCGCTTTAAGGGCGGCGATCCTGCCTTTCCGCCGGTAATCCATGCGCTGAATTAAAGACACTCTGAATCACTACGTCAATAGAAAGAGTTGTGGTTTAGAGCAGCGAGATGGTGCGACTGAGGAGTCGCGGCTAGAGCCAGATCGCTTTGTGGCCGGGACAGGGATCGGTTGCGAGTTCGGTGAGTGTCTCGGTGAGCTGGAATCCGTAGCGTGCGAGGTAGTAGGCGGCGCCGTGGACACGCTCCTGGAGCACTCCGCTGGGATTCAAGGCTCGTTCGATGGCGTCGGCGTGGCGGCGGAGCGAGCCTTCGCGCTGCATTTCGAAGTTGGCCGCGAGGCGGCGCAGGCGGTTCATCTGGTAGCGCATTTTGCTGGAAGCTGTTTCGGCGGAGCGACCCAGGCCGGGGTCCATGGCGCGCATGTAATCGAGGAGGGGCTGAAGTTCCGTGTCGAGCGCATTTCCGGCGGCAGCGAGCTTCTGCTTGCCTTCGATGGGCATGGAGCGGGCTGCGAGGAGCTGGGCGAGGGAGTCGGCGGACTCGCGGAAGACGCGATCGATGCTGAGGTCGTGTTTGTGGAGGAGCTCTGCGATGGCGGGTTCGATGAGCGTGGCGGAAAGACGAGGTTCGGCGGCGGTGGTTCGGCCGAGGATGCGCTGGTAGAGGACGGCGGATTGGGCGAAGTAGGCGATCTCGGCGGGGCCGCCAATGATGAGCGAGGTTCCGAGGAGATAGTCCTGGAAGATGGGGCGGAGGAGGGCGGCTGGGGAGATGCGGTGAGGTTCGGCGGCGAGGATGCCAAGGAGGTCGGCGGTGGTGAAGCGCTCGCGGCCAGCCTGCCAGAGGTCTTGAGGCTCGGCGGAGTTGGAGGGGATGCGCTTGAGGGAGAGGCGCGCGCCGGTGCGTTCGTCGAGGAGGAAGATAAGGCTTGAGTCTGCGGAGACGGCCACCTGGGCGTGGTAGCCGGCAGCTTCGAGGATTTTGTTTCGTTCGAGCAGGGCGGCGTGGAATTCATCGGCGCGCTCGATCGCGGCTTTGAGGACCGGGCTGCCAAGACGATGGATTTCGGCGCTGGAGGCGTCGAGGATGAGGAGGCCTTGGGCGGCGAAGGCTTTGGAGTAGAACTCTGCGAACGCCTGGCCGAAGGTGCGACCGGGCTTGTAAGCGGAGACGAGGGCGTCCATCGCGTCGGAGGAGCCGAGGAGTTCCCAAGCCTGATCGATGAGGGGCTCGATGGTTTCGTCGATTACGACGCTGCCGACGGGGACTGGAGCAGAGGGGGTCTTCGAGTAGACGAGCTTGCGAAGTTCTTTTCTGGAAGGGAAGGAGACGTGATTGATTTCGGCAAAGTCGTGATCTTCCGTTGCGAGCCAGAAAATGGCGACGTGCGGATGTCCGGCTGACGTGGCCTGGCGCGCACGGGCGAGAGCGGAGGCGGCTTTGAAGGGGGTGTAAAGCGGACCGCCGAAGAGGCCGACCTGCTGGCCGGTTAGAACGGTTGCGGCACCCGAGCGGAGGGCCGCGATGGCCGGGGCAGCAGAGGAAGAAGGATTCTGAGCGGCGATTAGATCGACGATCTCGTTCCAGTGATCGGGCCTCGAACATCGCTGGTGCCAGCCAGTTTCGCGGGGCAAGGAAGAGTAGAAAGGCCGAACGGCCGGATCTGCGGCACAGTAGTCGAGAAAGAGTCGACTCTGACCGGGAACCACGTCGATTGGATAACACTCAGAGTTCGGCAACACGTACCTTCTGGCTGGAATCGTCTGGCTTAATCCTGGGACAGCTCCGGGCTGGCGGCGCGGGACAGCTGGCGGCGACGCAAGTCGGCTTGGTTAAGGATGCCATGCCGGGGGGATTCGATGCATTAAGAGCAGCGAAGAACAGGGATTAGGGGTCAGGGAATAGGGATTGCGCAGTGACGATGTGTGGAGAGTCTCCCCCACGTGAGTGAAATTAGACGGGGGCAGGGACTCTCCTGGAGAGCCGGAGGCTATGCGTAGGCTTTTTCTTTGGCGGGGATGCGGACCGGCTCAGCGGGGCGGGACGAGAACTCGTTTTCTGCCTGCTTGATGCGGCGGAGGAGGATGTTGCGCAGCCGGTTGGCGGCCTCGTCGTCAAGGCCGAGGTGGGAATTCTCTTCCATGACATCGAGGGCGAAGCGGAGTTCGTTGGCGAGTTCCGGCTTTGGTGCGCTGATGGACATGACTCCATTGTAGCTGGGAGGTCAATCGGTTTTCCTGGGCGGTTTTTCCACAGCGGAGGTAACTGACGCCGAGTAACTTCGAATCGTTCTTGCGCGAAGACTGGATCCGGCCCTGCAGAACTCGGCTTAATGGCAACGGCTCCAGCGAGTTCTGCCGACAATCGCCGGCTGACGATGCCGGTCTTTTCCGAAGAGATATGGACAAAGAGAGCGCGTGCATCACGCACAGAAACATCTCGAGATAAAGTGCGTTTCATCTAGCAGCCAGCTTCGAGTGCAGTTCAATCGAACTGCGGGAGGCCGGCTGACTAGAGATTACAGACATAGAGATTTGAAAAGATGCCATGCCGCGTATTTGTGCTTCTCGTGCTGTCGGCGATGATTTTGATTTTTGTTCTCGCCGCAGACTTAGTTCCGTCGAAAGGGATTCCGAATCATTTCACCCACGCACGGACTGCTGCTCACCACAAATGATGGAAGGTCGTTTCTCACTCATAGCGCGATGAGGCTGTGCGATGCATGGGGCACAGATGTCCGCGGAGATTCGCGGGAAGTCGACGAAGGTCCGGCGCATATACTTCTTCTTGAGTAAAGAAGGAGAGCTTCCCGACGATGGCGAAGAAGTCCGCGACGACGAAGAAGGCGAAGACGCCTAAGGAAAAACCGCACACAACTTCGAAGAAGGCAAAGTCACGAAAAGAGACAGCAGGGGAGACGGAGCAGCTCTTAAGTTCGGAGGTGGTCTTTCAGGGACCGCTGTTCAGAGTTCTGCACGATAAGCTGATCGAGCCAGGCGGGAAGAAGAGCGAGCGGGATGTCATTCGCCACAACGGAAGCGTGGTGATTCTTGCGATCGACAGGTCGAAGAGCAAGAAGGATCCGTGGATTGTGATGGAGCGGCAATACCGCCATGCGGCGAAGCAGTATCTTTGGGAGCTGCCGGCGGGCAAGCTGGATGCGGGCGAGGAAGCATTGGCCGGGGCGCAGCGTGAACTCGAGGAGGAGACGGGGTATCGCGCGAAGAAATGGAAGCCGCTGGTGGAGTATTACGGGAGCCCTGGGTTTCTGGGCGAGTCGATGAAGGTGTTTCAGGCCGAGGGTCTAATGGCCGGGGACGCGCATCCGGAAGATGACGAGGAGATCGAGTTCCGCCTGGTGAAGCTTTCAGAGGTTGTGAAGATGATCGAGAAGGGCGCGATCAAAGATGGGAAGACGCTGTGCAGCGTGCTGTTGTATGCGCGCAAGCTGGAGAAGAAAAGGAAGAAGTAGCGAAAGGTAAGTACCTTTCCAGGAAAGGTTTTGACGGGGCCGGCGAGATTCGCCGGCCCAATCATTTTCTGAGTCTTCTACAAGGACTCAATAAACCTTTGACAAAGAATCGGCGTCATAGTCGATAGGGTGGGCTGGCTTCCCCCTTGCTCACCAACCCCCTAAGAGGCAAGAAAGGCAGACCCTGTGGCTCAGTACAAAGGCAAAGTCAAGTGGTTCAACAACGCCAAGGGCTACGGATTCATCGGACGTGATGACGGGCCAGATGTTTTCGTCCACTACTCGGCAATCCAACTGGATGGTTACAAGACTCTGAAAGAGGGCGATGATGTGGAGTTCGACATCGTCCAAGGGCAAAAAGGTCCTCAGGCGGATGGAGTTATCCGGCAGAGGGACGCGGCCACCCACAACGCTGCCTAGCAGTCGCGGGGACTCTGGAGCGTTTCCCCCAGCCGCATCTGTGCGGCAAGGGGCCCCGTTGCTCCGGGCCAAGCTGTAGCTTCAACTGCATTCGCTGAAAGAAGCTCGGTTCTCTACGTGCTTTTATTGTGACTACAAAAGGCCAGGGAAGGCTTGCGCCTCCCCTGGCCTTTACCTTTCTGAGTGAACTGTTTGTCCTCTCTTTGCCCGTCCGAAGTCTACATTTTGAACAATCAAATTCATTTCTGATGAGATCCAGATTTCGTGGATTTGACGTAGGGTGTCTTTGTTTCCGGCGTGTCGTACGGGACGGGTGATGGTTGTTTGACGACCGTGGGCGCGGACTCCAGTTATTGTTCGTTCGCCGAGATCTTGTTTGCGGATGCTATGTCGTCTCCCATGTCTCAAAAAAACGGGGACGTGGGGCATCCGCACTTGCCTCGTCCCCAAGAGCGCTGGACCGCGGGCACCCGTCTGAATGCGGGATACTGGTCGCGGAGAAAATTTTTGATGGATAACGTAATCATGTCGTGCCTGCTGAAGGAGACGGCCGATCTGATGGAGATCGATGGGGCGGATGGCTTTCGTGTGCGGAGCTACCGGAATGCTGCCGATGCGGTGGAGCAGACGACGGTGGACTTGGCGGCTGTTTCGGGAGACGCGGCGCAGTTGCTGGCGATTCAGGGGATCGGGAAGAGCATGGCGGCGAACATTCAAGCGATTGTAGCGACGGGATCGCTGCCGGTTCGGGATGAACTGCTGGCGAAGTACGGCGCGGGGTTGCTGGAGTTGCTGAAGTTGCCGGGAATGGGTCCGAAGACGGTGGCGCTGCTGTGGGATGCCGGGAAGATCAAAAACATCGACGAGCTGGCGGAGGCGATCGAGGCGGGACGGCTGAAGGGCCTGCCGAGGATGGGCGAGAAGCAGATCGAGAAGATCAAGAAAGGAATTGATGATTACCGGAAGGCGGTGGGGCGGTTCCGGATCGATGAAGCTGAGGACGCGGCGGAGCGGCTGACGACCTACCTGATGGCGATGAGCGGAATTGAGCGTGTGACTCCGGCGGGGTCGCTGAGACGTGGGCGGGAGACGGCTGGGGATCTGGATCTGCTGGTGACGGGGCCGGCGTGCGCGCAGGGAAACACGGATGCGGCGGTGGAGTATGTGGCCGCGTATCCGGGTATTCACGACATGATTGCCAAGGGCGAGAACAAGGTGAGCTTCCACCTCGCGAATGGGCTGCAGGTGGATGTGCGGCTGCTGCCTTCGCATTGCTACGGCGCGGCTCTTCAGTACTTCACGGGATCGAAGGCGCATAACGTGGTGCTGCGGCAGCGTGCGCTGAAGATGGGGTACACGCTGAACGAGTGGGCGTTGTCGCGGCTGGAGGATGAGTCGGTCGTCGCAAGTGCGACGGAGGAGGAGATTTACGCCGCGCTGGAGATGGACTGGATGCCTCCGGAGATGCGGGAGAACCTGGGGGAGATTGAAGCAGCGGCGAAGAGGACAGTTCCGAAATTGATTGAAGCTTCGGATATCAAGGGCGATGTGCACATGCACACGACAGAGACGGATGGGCGGAATTCGATTCTGGAGATGGCGGAGGCGGGGATTGCGCGGGGTTTGCAGTACATCGCGATCACGGAGCATACGAAAAATCTGGCGATGACGAACGGGCTGGATGAGAAGCGCGCTCTGGAGCACATGAAGCGGATTCGCGAGGTGGATCAGCAGATGGAGGGGCGGATCAGGATCTTCACCGGGATCGAGGTGGACATCCTGGCAGACGGAAGTCTCGACATGGACGACGAGGTGCTGGCGCAGATGGATGTGGTGATTGCGAGTGTTCATAGCCACTTCGGACAGCCGCGAGAGGAGATGACGGCACGGGTCGTCCGGGCGGTGGAAAACAAGAATGTGCGGATCCTGGGACATCCGACGGGGAGGCAGATTCTTCGGCGGGAGCCTTACGCGATGGATGTGGGCGTGGTGATCCGGCGATGCGCGGAACTTGGAGTGGCGGTGGAGCATAATGCCGCGCCGGAGCGGCTGGACCTGAGCGACAAGGATCTGCGGCTGGCGAATGAATGCGGGTGCAGAATCGCGGTCAATACGGATGCACACATGACCAAGGTAGTTGGGGAGTGGCGGTATGGGATTCGACAGTTGAGGCGTGCCTGGCTGACTGCAGCGGATGTGGTGAATACGCTACCGGCAGGCGAGTTTCTGGCGGCGTTGCGGAAGAAGTAGTTGTTCAGGTCTGCTTGTACGCAAAAGAGAAAGGCACGTGGACCGGCGTCATAGTTTCCCGCGTCTCCAAAGGCGGGAGACCCTTCAACAGGCTCCGGGCGGGCTATGGGCCACGAGAAATGCGAGGCGAAATGTGTCCTATGGAAAGGCGTTGGTGGATTGTTCACAAGCTGTGGGGCTAAGATAAGGGCGCTATGAGTCTGCTTCAACAGGAATCGCGAGCGGCTACGGGAGAGTCCTACGCCAAGGGCACGAGCCACATCATTATCGCCACGGTGATTGCGGTGGTGCTGGTTTCCGCGGCGGTGACGGTATATATCGTTTCGGGTGAGAAGCCGCCTGCCTCGACGGGTGAGGTTTTGGAGGCATGGGCTCATCCGATGCACACCGAGACTTCTGGGTGGGATGCGAACGGCGCAGCGATTCCAAAGGAAGAAGTTGACCAGGTTTTACTGTTCACGCATGTGAAGCTGCACAACCAGAGTAAGCAGCCGATTTTTCTGCATCAGGTTCTGGCGAATCTGACGCTTCCGGATGGCGTTCACTCAAGCTATGCGGCGACGCCTTCGGATTATGAGCGCTTGTTCAAGGCATACCCGGCACTGCAGCAGTGGCATGCGCCGCCGATATCGCCCGATTTGACGATTCAGCCGGGCGAAACGAAAGAGGGCACGTTTGTGTGCTCCTATCGCATGACGAAGGCGGATTGGGAGACGCAGAAGGGCCTTGGATACACCTTCAACTTCCAGTATCTGCCTGCGCTGACCCTGGATTGGAAGGGGCCGGTTACTGAACGCTAGGCGGAGCCGGAGCTCCTTTCGGCGTGGACAGATAGCCGGAGATGGTGTTTTTCGACGGGACCGCGTTTACCACGATCTCGTAAAGAGCGGGATCTTTGCCAGCGTAGAACTGGAGCGGCTCGTTCACGTAGCGGTCCTTTTTGTCGTACTGCTTGTCGTCGGCAAAAACGGATATGGTGAAGCGGCTCTTCTTCTGATCGGCTTTTTTTAGTTCGAGGCTGATGGTGCCGACGGGTTTCTTCTGACCCTTCGCGAGGGTGAATTCATAGTAGTTGCGATCGCCTTTGTGCTTGAGCAGTTCGAGTTCGTCGCGATTGCGGGCGATTAGGCTGGAGTGGCCGTCAAGATCGCCTTTCATCGATTGAAGCTGGCTGACAGCGGTGGCGAGATCAGATTGAGTCTTGCCGAGGTCGGTCTTCACGCCGCCTACATCGGTCTTCACGGTTGATACGTCGCTTTGTACGGCGCTGACCTGCTGAGCGGTTTGCTTCTGCGCGGCTTCAAGGCGTTTGCTGTCGGCGACCTGGCGGGCGATGATCTGCTGCGCGCGCTCGTCCATCTGCTTCTGTGTGAGGCCGACGCTGCGGCCGAGTTCGTCGGTTGCGACGCGAAGACGGGCGTTGGTCTCGCGAAGTTGTGCTTCGAGCTTGGCGTTCTGCTGGTTAGCTTCAGACAGGGCTGTTTCCTGGTGGGAGATGCGACCACTGAGGGTGTAAGTCCAGATGAGTCCGCCCAGAGCGGCTAATACTGCTATGGCGATGGCTGCTAACAGAGCACCACTGTATGCCGGGGTGGATTCAACGATTGTTGTTTTGTCGTCGCTCATGTTCGATCTCCTCTGGGCACGCACGAACCGAAGCTGAATCGAGTTTACCGGGATCGGCCGGAATGATGTCCCGAGCGGATTTCGGGTGAACTCTGAAAGGCTTAGGAAGGCTATAGAGAAATATAGAGGAAACGTGGCGGTTCCGGGAGAATTGCTGCGGGAGTGGAGCAATGGGTGTAACCCGAGAGGCGGGTTCGAGCCAGCGCGGGAATTGAGAACAACGAATTGGGTCCCTATCGAGGTGCAGGTCCGTTGAGTTTGCCGGTCAGGAGGTGGGCGCAGGGAATGAATCCGGCTTTCTGGAGGGTGCGGCGGGAGGCTACGTTGTCGGTATTACAGCGGGCGCAGGGGACGCTCTTGGATTCGTAACAGATGCGCTTGAGCTCCTGAACGAGATAGGTGCCGAAGCCTCGCATGCGGAAGGGCTCGGCGACCTCCATCCAGATATCGCCGTAGGGGCGGTTGTAGTGATAGAGGATGCCTCCGGTTGCGGCAACCTCGCCGCCGACTTCGAGAAGCATCCAGTCGCCTTCGGGTTCGCGCGGACGCAAGGTTGCGCCGGTGAGACGGTAGTTGGTGGTGAGCCTGTCTTCGAAGATGATTTTCTCACTTACGACGTCGTGGGCCCAGGTGTGAAGCATGGCGGTGAGCATGACGTCATTGGTCTGCGTCTCAATGGCGTCGGCGGCACTGGCGGACATAAATGATTCGAAGGCCTCAAAGAAGCGGGAACGTTGGTTTGCTACGACGAAGAACTCGAAGATGGTGCGAGTGCCGGACCACGGGCCGGCGATAGCAATTGAGCCGTAACCGCAGGGTTCGCCGGCGGATTCGATGAGATAGGGCTGGGTCCAGCCATCGCGGGAGTGAATGGAATCGTGGATGATCTGACAATTCATTTCGGCGCGGTAGAGTTGGCGGAGGGGCAGGATCTCCGGTACCGAGACGGATTTGACGGTGAAATCCACGGGATGGCTGAGCCTGCGCCATCATAGCGCGATGCGGCGGAGCGCCAGAATGGGATGCGTTGCAAGTTCGGTTTTGGTGCCCGAAGTCGTGTAACAATTGGGCACGAATGCCCGAGTCCCAGGCTCAAGATTCGCAGCCAAGGAGCAATCTGCCTCGCGCCATCCAGAAAGCCGGACACATCGATAGCCTCGATGGATGGCGGGGTATCGCGATATTGCTCGTGGTTGTATTCCACTATGTGCCACGCGAACTGAAGAACCCCTTGGAATTCATTGCGAGTCTCGGGTGGTCAGGCGTGGACCTGTTCTTTGTCCTGTCCGGTTTCCTGATTACTGGCATCCTTTGTGACACACGCGAATCCGAAGGTTACTTCAAATCCTTCTATATGAGAAGGGTATTGCGTCTGCTTCCGGTTTACATGCTGGCCGTGGCAGTGGTTCTTGTGGGCACGCACCTGCTCTCTGGTACCCGAAGCTGGGTCTACATTCCGTTTTTCTTTTACGGAGCTAACATCGTACTTGCGTTCCCGAGTGCGCACATTAATCTCCTGCCACATTTTTCCTGTTCTCATTTCTGGTCTCTGGCTTTGGAAGAACAGTTCTACTCAATCTGGCCGTTTGTGGTGTTTTACATTCCGCGGCGGCGGACCCTGATGACGATCTGCGTTGCGGGGATAGTGATTGCCCTGTCAATTCGGGTGAGTCTCCTTGCTCTTCACGCACCGCCTTGGCTCGCATTTGCGGAACTTCCGTCCCGAATGGATTCGCTGCTTGCGGGGGCATTGCTTTCTCTCGGTATTCGCGGCCGGGAGGGTGAGCAATGGGTGAAACCGAGAACTGTGCGATGGATCTTTGCGCTGGCAGCGGCGACACTTGGGATCGCAATCTTTGTTTCAAAATCGGTTTCCTTCATATCGCCAGCTATTTCAACATTCGGCTTTAGCGCGATTGCGGTGGCAGGCGCTTGCATAATCGCGCTCGCGCTTATTCCGAACACGATGGCAAGCCGCGTTGGGAAGGCAGGGTTTCTCCGTTTCTACGGACGTTACAGCTATGGTTTGTACATCTGGCATTTTCTACCCTCGCCTATGCTTGCTTCCTGGACGATCCCCGGGCTTGAGCGCTTTCCCGTGATGCTGGCGGAGTTCATCCGACTGGCGGTACTTCTGGCGGCGTTCACACTGCTGTCCGTCATGAGCTACCATCTATTTGAAACGCATTTTCTTCGGATGAAGTCGAGGTTTGCCTATCGGACACGAGCGGCAAGCGACGTCCGCTATTCGGTCGCGAAATAGGCGCGCCATGAAATCTGGTTGAATCGGCTCATGTGACCCGCAGCCCTGATGGATTCCATTCTGTAACACGGCCTGAGATCAGGCGGGTATCTACGCCGTGACAACTTCGTTATCAACCATTTATAAAGGCATTTACCGTCTTCTACGCCGGGCCTTGCTTTGAGCCCGCGCGAATGCAGGAAATCAAGTTCGCATCCAACCACCCATAGAGGGGAGTTTTTAACGCCTATGTCTACCGCTGTCGCTGGAAAGGGACTTGAAGGAATTGTCGCCGCGAATTCCGGGATCTGTTTCATTGATGGCGAAGCGGGCGTGCTTGCGTATCGAGGAATCGACATCCACGAGCTGGCCGAGAGGTCGACGTTTGAGGAATGCACGTACCTGCTATGGAACGGGCGGCTGCCGAGCGAGCTGGAGTTGCGGGAGTTCTCGTCGCAACTGGCCCTGGCGCGATCAGTGGATCAGCGGATTGTTGAGATGCTGAAGGGCTTTCCGACTTCGGCAACACCGATGGAGGTTCTGCGAACCGCAGTGTCGGCGCTCAGTTTCTACGACGCCGACGAAAAGGACAACAGCCACGATGCGAATGTGCGTAAGGCTTATAACCTGACGGCACAGATCGCGATGATTGTGGCGATCTACGACAGAATCCGCAAGAAGCTCGACATCATCCCTCCCGACCGTACTCTTTCCCATGCAGGCAATTTTCTGTGGATGCTGAATGGCGTGAAGCCTTCAGAGACGGCGACGCGGACGCTGGATATCGCACTGATTCTGCATGCAGACCATGAGCTGAACGCTTCGACGTTTGCGGCGCGGGTGATTGCGGCAACGCTGTCGGATATACACTCGGCGATTACGGGGGCGATTGGCGCGCTGAAGGGGCCGCTGCATGGCGGAGCCAATGAAGGCGTGATGAAGCTATTGCTGACGATCGATAAGGCCGGACAGGATCCGGTGGAGTACGTGAAGAACATGCTGGCGGCAAAGCAGAAGATTTCCGGCTTCGGGCACCGTGTGTACAAGACGGAAGATCCCCGGGCCACGCACCTGCGCCGGATGAGCGAGAAGCTGGGCAGGGATGCGGGACAGACGAAGTGGTATGAGATGTCGCGGGCCATCGAACTCTATATCAACAAGGATAAGAAGCTGAACGCGAATGTCGATTTCTATTCGGCGTCGACGTACGCGACGCTGGGAATCGATATCGACTTGTACACGCCGATTTTTGCGGTGAGCCGGATTGCGGGCTGGGCTGCGCACGTGATCGAGCAACTGGATGACAACCGGCTGATCCGGCCGCGGGCGGACTATATTGGGCCGGTGTATCCCTCGAAGTATGTGGAGATGAGCGAGCGGCCGTAAGGTCGATCGGGATCGGGAAGGAACGGAGGCTGCGGCCCCCGTTCCTTTTTTGCCTGCGGAGCTGATCTCCTGGCCTCTTTTTCGGGCCGGACTGGTTGCGGGACGACGGAAGTCGTGAGAGTCGGAAGCTTTCCCATATTCCGGAGTCTCCAAAAATCGGGACGCGTGAGGGACCCTGCTCAGTCGATGATCTCGGCTCCTTCGGCTTTGAGGCGTTCGAGGCTGGTTCTGATGTGTTGCAACTGCTCAGGTGGATGCCCCTGCCATTTCGTTACCTCTGCGACGACGCGGAGCGGATCGCGGGAGCGGTAGGAGAGAGTCGGATTCCCGGGAAACTTTTTATCGGTCAGGTTGGGATCGTCGACGAGTTCTCCGATTGGCTCGACCAGATAGATTCTCCCGGGTGTATCACCCGCGGCTAATTCAGCTCCCCAGATGGCTGCATCGAGGGTACCGGTGCAGTACACCCAGGACAGCGGTTTGCCTTCGCCGAAGTTCGACATGAAACCGGGTGCGATGAGATCGCCGATGGCTATATCGGCACGGGTCCCGTGGAAGTACTGCCGGCGAAACATGGTTGGGCTTGTCGACATGGATCTGGAGTCTCCTCGTATTGATACTTGCGACTCGAACGATCATGAAGAAGGAAAGGCTCTTGCGGCAAGCCGGGGCCGGTCTGGTAGCTTAAGAATGGGAGAGGTTCTCTCTCTCAATTTTTCCGATTCAAATTCTGGCGAGTTGCAAGGGCTTGTGTTCCGGCCGAAGACCGTGCTGTCTGGTTGGAGATGTTTCTTGTCCCAGATCTCCAAAACCGGAAGAGCGTGGGGCACCGGCGATTCGTGCACAGAGGCGAGCTTTGTCTCCACCTTTGCGACAAGCAAGGCTCAGGTTGCTTCGACAGACGACTTTGCCGGAGTAAAACGAGCAATGAGGTTGAAGAGGATGGGGCGAAGCAGGTAGAGGATGATCATGAAGAACATGATCTCGATGAACTCGCCGAAGGCCCACATGCCGGACGATGCGTTTTGAGTGGCAATGATCTGCGCGGTGGAGTTGCCTGTGGTGATGGATTCGTATCGGATCATGAGGTTGCGCTTGAGGATCATGATCTGCCAGCTGAGTTCCCAGATGAGGTAGAGGCTGAGGAGTTCGTAACCTGCGCGGAGGAGCCAGTTCATGCTGCGCAAAAAGCGGGAGTATCGATCTGTTTGTGACGGGGTGCGGTCGTTGAGAGCGGCGAGGATCGCAAAGCCGAGCGGGCCGAGCAGGGCGAGAGGCAGCCAGAGGCCTGACTGATTCTTGGAACGGATAACTAGGTAGCTGCCCAGTAAGTAGAGGGCGGCAACGACTGCGAACATCCCGAACATGATCAGGCCTTTGAGCTGATTAAGCAGATGCCAGTTGCGGACGTAGTTGGGGTGGCCCGCTGCAATTTCAGGATTGATGCGGGTGAAGAAAAAGCCTCCGCCCAGCATGACGACTGGGATCAGCAGGAGCAGGAGAAGCGCGACGAGCAATTGCTTCTTGATCATGCGTGGCTTTCTGGATGCGTGGTTGATCCAATGTACACCGAAGCGGCTCGAAGCCGCATCCGGTAAGGCTCTGGCAATCGAGACCTGGCATCTTCAGGCAGGGCACCCGATCCGCACCAACATTGCGAGACCCCTCCCCCACCTTTTTGGGCTAAATAAGGTGCTTGCCGCAAGTTGGGCGGCCGGGTCGTTGCAGGTTTCTGATTCCTCGAGATTTAGATATTCGGACCTGATTGCATTGAACTTAGCAGCCAGATTCCTTTGCCCCTTGCCGTTGCCACTTTCCGTTCCACTCAGGTCGGAACTGGTCTCGCCCCTGTTCTGATTCAAGTATGACGAAATCGGAGAAATAAACTGCAAAGCTTGCTGAAGTTTCCCGTTGGTCAGGACAGGCTTGGGGTCACTCGGCGGAGGAGGAGCATGGCGAGGATGGCTCCGGCGAGGACGTCGAAGGACATGCAGAAGGCGGGCCACCAAA
>Ga0068853_100000874_pt1 | contig 21037 bp, 14 predicted proteins | sample KBSCornC32_FD_65655 | JGI IMG/M metagenome (GOLD analysis project Ga0068853, IMG submission 65655) | Corn rhizosphere microbial communities from Kellogg Biological Station, Michigan, USA - KBS Corn C3-2 | ecosystem: Host-associated > Plants > Roots > Rhizosphere > Soil ...
GACGATCTCAGGCGCGGTTTGGGCCGGCTCCTGTGAGTGTATCCGGCTATAGGTCGCCAGAAGAGTTTGGATGGCTTTTTTGCCGTCCTCGCCCAGGGCAAGGGAATAGTTGTTGACGTAGAGGTCGATGTGTTGGCGCATCACGCGTTCGTCCATTTCCTGAGCGTGTTCCTTCACATAGTCCGACAGGTCGGGATAGTGTGCGAATGCGTATTCCAGGCTCCGGCGGATGAGCGTATTTACTTTTTTTGACAGGGCGGGGTCCTGATCTTTGCGGAAGACGATACCGCCAAGAGGGATGGGGGCGCCGGTCTCTTTTTCCCAGAATTCTCCCAGGTCCATCAATTTGGTCAGTCCTTTTTGCTGGTAGGTGAAGCGATTTTCGTGAATGATCACGCCGCAGTCTACCCGACCGGAGAGGACTGCGTCTTCGATATCGGAGAATACCATGAACTCTTTCCTGCCAGCCTCCGGGAAGGCGAGGGAGAACAGGAGGTGTGCCGTAGTCTGCTGTCCGGGGATGGCGATGGTGCAGTTGCCGACGGACTGGAGGGGTTTGGCTTCCCTGGATATCAGCAGGGGGCCGACGCCTTTTCCGAGTGCGCCGCCTGCCTCCAGCAGCCGGTAATGGTCCAGGACCAGCGGCAGGACGCCGTAGCTGATCTTGGAAATGTCCAGTTTACCCTGCATGGCCCACTGGTTGAGGGTTTGTACGTCTTCCAGAAAGACGTCGAATTCGAGTCCTTCCGTGTCGATCTTTTTGTTGACAAGGGCATCGAAGATAAAGGTATCATTAGGGCAGGGACTGAATCCAAGGGTAAATCGCATGGTTACTTTTTTTACGGTTTGAAGATCGTATCGGCGGTCGTATTCAATTTTTCCAGAAAGCCGGTCAGGCTGGTATTCAAATTGGCGATGGCCGACCGGATATCCCATTTTGTCTTGTCTCTTACGCCAATGTCGTTGGAAATGGCCCTCAGCTGGATGAAGGGTATATTTTCCTGCAGGCATACGAAGTGCAGTGCGCCGCCTTCCATGCTTTCAACAACGGCGTCGGTATTTTGTTGATACCATTTTATACGGGCCGGGTCGGTGGTGATTTCGTTGACGGTGATGGCCGGGACGGGGTCGAGGGATGTCAGGTCCAGCAGCCGCTGCCAGGGGTTGACCAGTTGTCCGCCGGTAAAGGGCGGGGAATCAGGCGCGGTTAGCCGCAGGTCGAAGACGGTCTTGAATGTCTGGTCTTCCCATACTCCCATGTCCGCCAGGGTCTCTTTCCGGACCGCTACGACTTCTCCGGGCTTTCTGCCCGTGAAGCAGCCGGCGATGCCTGCCTGAATGATCAAATGGGGGCGTTCTCTGCCAATCTGTCGCATAAGTGACCAGGTGGTGGGAAGGCTGCCGACGCCGGTGACGAGTGGGGTGATGGTCAGGTAGCTGGTTTGGGGCAGTCCGGATGCCAGATAGTCGATGGTTGGCTGCACTTCGAATGGCGTGGCGGCCGTAAGGAGAATATGCATATTGCAAATATCCGGAATCATTTAACTTTGCGGGAATTTTAACTGGACGAACGATGGTGTATCTGACACGCCTGGAACATTTCAATGCGGCTCATAAACTCTATAATCCAGGCTGGAGTAGAGAAAAGAACGAAGAAGTCTTTGGCAAATGTGCCAATGAGAACTGGCATGGGCATAATTATGATCTTTATGTGACCATCAAGGGCGAGCCGGACCCGGATACAGGCTTCCTGTTTGACGTGAAAAAGCTGAGTCAGATCATAAAGGATCAGGTGATCGAAAAGGTGGACCACCGGAACCTGAATCTCGAAGTTGATTTTCTCAGTGGGAAGATGTGTTCGACGGAGAATCTGGCTATCGGTATCTGGCAGCAGCTGGTTCCTCATTTACCGTCGGAGATCACGCTGCATTGTATCAAGCTTTACGAGACTCCGAGGATTTACGTTGAATATTTTGGTTGAATAAATAAATAACCATGAGCGTGCGTGAAAAAAAAGTAGCGGTTTTTCGGAAGGAGCATTTTAATGCGGCGCATCGCATTTTCAATCCTGCGTGGGATGACAGGAAGAATGAGGAGGTCTTTGGCAAATGCAGCAACCCGAATTATCACGGTCACAACTATGAGCTGATCGTGAAGGTGACGGGTGTGCCCGACGCCGATACCGGCTATGTAATGGACATGAAGGTGTTGTCGCGTATTACTGCGGAGGAAGTGCTGGAGAAGTTCGATCACAAGAATCTAAACCTGGATACCGTATTTTTTAAGGATCTCAATCCCACCGCAGAGCATATTGCGATGGTCATATATGAGCTGCTTCGGGCGCGTATCGATCCTAAACTGGAATTACAGGTGAGACTATATGAAACCGAAAGGAATTTTGTTGAATACCCTGCGGATTAAACTGTAAACGATGGCTTATACGAAAATTGACCAGTACGATGATGCGGTCACCCACGCTCTAACAAAAAACTATCAGCAGTCTCTGGACCTTCTTGGGGAGGATCCGGCCCGTGAAGGTCTGTTAAAGACCCCTGAGCGGGTGGCGAAGGCGATGCAATTCCTGACACAGGGTTATTCGCAGGATGCTCATGCCATTTTGAACTCGGCCAAGTTCCATGAAGACGTGAGCGAGATGATCCTTGTGAAGGATATCGAACTGTACAGCCTTTGCGAGCATCATATGCTGCCTTTTTTTGGCAAGGCGCATGTTGCCTATATTCCGAATGGCTGGATCACGGGGCTGAGTAAGATAGCCAGGGTTGTGGATGTGTACGCCAGGCGTCTGCAGGTACAGGAAAGAATGACGACGCAGATACTGCATGCGATAAAGGAAACACTTAACCCTCTGGGAGTAGCCGTCGTTATCGAAGCCTCTCATCTGTGTATGATGATGCGGGGAGTGCAGAAGCAGAATTCTGTCACGACAACTTCCGCCTTTTGGGGGGAATTTGAGAAGAATGAAACAAGGAGTGAGTTTACCAAGCTGATATCCTCCAATCTTCATTAATATTCTTTTTTTTGAATCGGGTCTTTGTGGCATATTTGCCCCCGGGGATGGGTAATTTTTGTGGTCATGCGTCCCCGGCACAACTAAACACCTAGGAATATGAAGCATGCGTATGTCTTCCCGGGACAGGGATCTCAGTTCGCCGGCATGGGAAAGAATCTTTACGAGAATAGCGCCTTTGCAAAGAAATTATTCGAGCAGGCCAATGAGATAATTGGGTTTCGTATTTCGGATATCATGTTCAATGGTACGGAGGAAGAGCTTCGTCAGACGAAGGTGACCCAGCCGGCTATTTTTCTTCATTCGGTGATAGTCTATAAGGGCATCGAAAACAACAAGCCCGATATGGTCGCGGGGCATTCGCTGGGGGAGTTCTCTGCGCTTGTCGCCAACGGCGTCCTGAGCTTTGAGGATGGGCTTCAGCTGGTGGCTGCGCGGGCGATGGCTATGCAGCGCGCCTGTGATAAGCAGCCTTCTTCCATGGCTGCGGTGCTTGGTCTGGAGGACGGCAAAGTAGAGGAGATCTGTGCGGCGGTGCAGGAGGAGACGAAGGAAGTTGTGGTACCCGCCAATTACAATTGTCCGGGACAACTGGTGATCAGCGGTAGTGTCCGCGGGGTCGAAGTTGCCTGCGAGCGGATGAAGGCGGCCGGCGCGAAGCGTGCGCTCGTGCTGCCCGTAGGCGGCGCCTTTCACTCGCCGCTGATGGCGTCTGCTCAGGATGAGCTGAAAAGCGCGATAGAAAAGACTACATTCTATAATCCCATATGTCCGGTTTACCAGAACGTTGCAGCAAAGGCGGTGGTAGCCAAAGACGAGATCAAGAAGAATCTTATCGATCAGCTGACAGGCGCTGTAAGGTGGACGCAGTCTGTGCAGTCCATGATCGCCGACGGGGCTTCTCATTTTTCGGAGATCGGGCCCGGTAAGGTGTTACAGGGATTGATCCAGAAGATCGACAAGACGACACAGGTGGACGGGGTCAGCTAAGATACTGTCAGGGCACAGTTGACCCAGCCGGCGTCAAAGCTGGCGTTGTATTTCCTGTAAAATTTGATGGCGGGTTCATTCCAGTCGAGTACCTGCCATACCATGCCGTGGAATTCCCTTTCTTTTACTTCTTCAAGGAGACGGTCAAAGAGCAGTTGGCCCAGGCCTTTGCCGCGCATTTTTTCGGTAACGATGAGGTCTTCCAGATAGAGGCGCTGGCCTTTCCAGGTGCTATAGCGGATATAGTATAGGGCGAAGCCTTCGACGATGCCGTCGACTGTGACGACGAAGGCCCACCAGACGGGGTTGGGGCCGAAGCCGCTATCCGTGAAGTGTTCGGGGGTTACCGTGACCTCTTCGGGCGCTTTTTCGAAGAGCGCCAGTTCGTGCACCAATTCCAACAGGCGGGGGCAGTCTTCCCGGACTGCTCTGCGGATCGATATATTGTTGTTCATATTATTTTTCCAGGGTTCTCAATATCCCCATTTGACCCAGGTTGCGCCCCAGGTGAAGCCGCCGCCGAAGGCCGAGAGTACGATGTTGTCTCCTTTTTTTAGTTTGTCTTTCCAGTCCCAGAGGCAGAGGGGGATGGTACCGGCGGTCGTGTTGCCATAGCGCTGGATATTGATCATGACCTTTTCTTCCGCGAGTCCCATGCGGTGGGCGGTGGCGTCGATGATCCGTTTGTTGGCCTGGTGGGGAACCAGCCAGCTGATATCGTCGGCTGAAAGGTGGTTGCGTTCCATCAGTTCGGCGCTGACGTCCGCCATTCCTTTGACGGCAAATTTGAAAACGGCCTGACCTTCCTGGTAGATATAGTGTTCTTTGGCCGCGACCGTCTCAATGCTGGAAGGGCGGAGTGAGCCGCCGGCTTTCATATGGAGGTGGGTCCGTCCGCTGCCGTCGCTTTTCAGAATGCTGTCGAGCACGCCGTATCCGTCGTAGTTGGGTTCGAGCAGGACTCCACCGGCGCCGTCGCCAAAGATAATACAGGTCGTGCGGTCGCTATAGTCAACGATGCTGCTCATCTTGTCGCCGCCGATGACGACCACTTTTTTGAACCGGCCGCTCTCGATGTACATGGCTCCCGAAGTGAGGGCGTATAAAAAGCCGGAGCAGGCGGCGCTCATGTCAAATCCCCAGGCGTTCTTTGCCCCTATCTTGTCGCAGACAATGTTGGCCGTTGAGGGGAAGAGCATGTCTGGGGTTACGGTGGCAACGATCACACAATCAATCTCTTCAGGGCTGATTCCCCTTTGGCGGCAGATCTCCTGGACGACCGGTACACAGAGGTCGGAGGTTGCTTTTCCTTCACCTTTCAAAATTCTTCTTTCTTCTATTCCTGTTCTGGTCCGGATCCACTCGTCATTTGTATCAACAATCTTTTCAAGGTCGGCATTGGTAAGACGGTCTTCGGGTACATATCCTCCGATCGCAGTAATAGCGGCGGTCATTTTATTACTCATCATTAAATTCCAGGTTTATAAAAAGATTTGTGCAAAGGTGCTGAAAAATTTTGAAAAGCCTATTTTCGCAGCCATGATCGCCTTTTTGCGTGGTACATTTGCCTACAAGAGTCCGGCCCTTGTCCATATGGAAGTGGGGGGGGTTGGCTATGAGCTGCAGATCAGTCTCAATACCTATGCTCATATCGAGAGTCTGGACAAGGGATTGCTGCTCACCCATCTGCATATTCGTGAAGATGCCCATATCCTGTATGGTTTTTTTGAGAAGGCGGAAAAGGACCTGTTCGTCCAGCTGATCAGCGTGTCCGGGGTTGGTGCGTCGACGGCCCGGATGATGCTTTCCGCGATGAAGCCGGAGGAGATCAACCGCGCCATCCTACAGGGCAATGCGCGGCAGCTGGAAAGTATCAAAGGGATCGGCAAGAAATCGGCCGAGCGGATCATCCTTGAACTTAGGGACAAACTGGGTAAGGGCAAAGAAGATACTACAAATATTTCATCACTGACAAACAATACGTTGGAACAGGACGCGTTAAATGCCCTGATCACGCTTGGCATCGCCAGACCCGCCGCCGAAAATGCTATCAAAAAAGTGAGTCGTGAGGGGGTTGATAAAGTCGAAGATCTTATTAAGAAAGCCTTAAAACTCCTGTAGCCTATTGGACGAGCTTTATCTAACTAATTCATTGAGGAAGTTTGACCCGTTATTTGTTTCAGTTATCCCTGGCAACGTTATTGTTGACCGCGGCATCGGTTGTTTTTGCAACAACTGCATGTGCGCAGGTTGACACGACAAGACATAGGACAGATACGGTAGGACTCTCTCCGGATATGTATCGTCTTAGGAGGGCTGCGGATTCCATCCGGCGGCTCGGCGATTCCATCCGAAGGTTAAATAACCCCGGCAATGTGCAGGGGAGCGATTCAGCCCGGCCGCGTCCGGTCGATACCGGGGCACCCAGGCTGGTCGATACTTTCCACAAGGATACCCTTCGGTTTCCCCTTTATGACCGCCGCGGCGACAGGTTTACCAATCCCAACAAGAATCCATTCGACCTCAAGGACCCAGCCAATATTCACGACTCGATAGAGTACGATCCGGTCACCAAGCAGTATTATATTATTGAAAAAGTTGGCAACCAATATTTTAGAAAGCCAACTTATCTGACCTTCGACGAACTGATGCAGATGCAGGGACAGAATTCCGAGGACGACTATTTCCGGAAACGGGCCGACGCCCTGGATGCGTTGAACCGAAAACTGCTCCGGCCCAGGCTAACCGTCGGCGACAATCTCTTCAACCGGATCTTTGGCAACGGGAAGATAGACATCCGGCCGCAGGGGAATGTAGACATCAATGCGGGATTTCAGAGCCAGAATATCCAGAACCCCACTCTGCCGGAAAGCGCGAGGCGAACCTGGTCGCCGGATTTTGGGATGAACGCCAACCTGAACGTGGTGGGTAATATCGGGGACAAGCTAAAGCTCCCCATTTCCTATAACACCCTGGCCAATCTCGACCTTGAGAACCAGCTAAAGCTGGACTATACCGGTGGTCCCGACGAGATCATCAAGAAGATCGAGGCCGGGAACGTCTCCTTTACTACGCCCAGCACGCTGATGACCGGTGCGCAGTCTCTTTTTGGTATCAAAACCAAGCTGCAGTTCGGCAGGCTGTCGGTGACTGCGGTTCTGGCCAACCAGCGCTCGCAGAAGCAGAATATCGCCTCTCAGGGAGGGGCAGCGGTTACTTCTTACTCTTTCAAGGCGGACGACTACGAAGAGAACAGGCACTTCCTGCTGGCTCAATATTTCCGGAACAATTATAACAAGGCCATGTCCAGGCTGCCTATCGTCACTTCGCAGGTGCAAATACTGCGTATGGAGGTCTGGGTTACCAACCGGAACGGTGTCGACACCGGGTCGCGCCAGATCGTGGGTCTGATGGACCTTGGGGAAGTAGCTCCTTACAACAGGAATATCCGTCCGTTGACGAATCTGTCCTATCCTTTCAACAATGCCAATACGGAGTATAATTCGATCGTCGGTGACCGGTCGAGCCGGAGTCCTTCGCAGGCGGCGGCCAAACTGAACTCTCTGGGGCTGAGCCAGGTGCAGGATTTCGAGATCGTATATGCCAGGAAGCTGAGCGCTTCCGACTACTATTTCAATCCTCAGGTCGGCTTCCTGTCGGTCAACCAGACGCTGCAGTCCAATGATGTCCTTGCAGTAGCCTACCAATACAGCTACAACGGGCAGATCTACCAGGTCGGGGAGTTTGCTGCGGATGTGCCTCCTGATACTACGGTCGGTACGGGGGCGGGCTCTTCCAAGGTATTATACCTCAAATTGCTGAAAGCCACGTCCCAGCGGACCAATCTGCCTTTGTGGAATCTGATGATGAAAAACGTCTATTCCCTGAAGACGCCTGCCGGGGGCATTTTGTCCAATATCCAGCAGGCCGGTTTTCAGTTCAATATCAACTATGACGAGCCGAGCAAAGGAACCAAGCGCTATCTGCCCGAGGGGCCGAAGGCGGTCATACCCCTGCTGACGGTATTGAACCTCGACCGTCTGAATGCTCACAACGATCCGCAGCCGGACGGAATATTTGACTATCTGGAGGGGTACACGGTGCTATCCAATCAGGGACGGATCATCTTTCCCTTGCTGGAGCCGTTCGGTCATGACCTGGATTCCATCGCCTTTTCGGGGTCGCCGCAGACGTTAAAGGACAAGTATGTTTTTTATCAACTGTATGATACGATCAAGGCCGTGGCGCAGACCTATGCCAACGTGGATCGTTATGTGCTGAGCGGGACGGCCAAGGGGCAGTCGACTACCAATCTTTCGCTGAATGCCTACAATGTCCCACCCGGCTCGGTCGTGGTCACCGCCGGCGGTCAGACGCTGAAAGAGAATGTAGACTATGTGGTCGACTACAACCTGGGCCAGGTACAGATAATCAATCAGGCAATCATCAATTCGGGTACTCCGGTGAATGTTTCCTTTGAGAACAATGCCAGCTTTGGTCTTCAGCAGCGCAGCTTTATGGGAGTGCGTATGGATTATCTGGCCAAGTCGACGGCGACGGAATCACTGAATTTCGGGGCGACTTTTGAAAGGCTGAACGAGCGGCCATTTTTCAGCAAGACCGAATATGGAGAAGACCCTATCCGCAATACCATGTATGGGGCTGACGTCAACTACCGGGGGCAGCTGCCGGGACTGACCCGCCTTTTGGACAAGCTTCCTTTTTATAGCACGAAGGAGATGAGTACCATCAATGCTTATGGTGAAGGTGCTATCCTGCGACCGGGGCACCCGCCGCAGATCGGAAAGGGGACCAGCGGTGCGGTGTATATCGACGACTTCGAGGGTTCGACGAGTTCGATCGACCTGCGGTTTCCGCTAACGAGCTGGGCGCTGGCGTCTGCTCCGCAGGGCACCAACGGTCAATTCCCGCCGCTGTTTCCGGAGGCGAGTCTGACCGACTCTGTCGACTATGGTTTTAACCGGGCCAAGTTCGCGTGGTACAATATCGAGCCGACCCTTCAGGACAGGAGCAATCCCAATAACCCGGACAGGAACGAGAATACGTTGCTGGACCCACGGGTGGGGCCGATACAGACGCAGCAGCTCTTCCCCGAACAGACGGTGCAGACCGGGCAGGCGCAGCTGATCACGTTCGATATGGCATACTACCCTTCGGAGAAGGGGCCATATAACTTTGATGCCAGGGCCGGCAGCGTCGACAACACCGGAAAGCTGCTGAACCCGCAAAAGCGCTGGGGTGGTATCATGCGTGCCCTCGATCAGACGGACTTCGAAACGAACAATATCGAGGTGCTGCAGTTCTGGGTGCTGAGTCCTTTTGCAAAAACGGCGAACGGAGTGGGCAATACTACGGGCGGACAGATGTATATCGATCTGGGAAGCGTTTCGGAAGACATTCTCAGGGATGGGAAGAAGCAGTTCGAGAACGGGTTGAATACGCCCAATATCAACGCCCAGATAGACGAGAGCTCCGTCTGGGGCAGGGTCCCGGCCAATCCTATACAGGTGACGACGGCATTCAGCAATGACGCTTCGGACCGGCCTTATCAGGACGTGGGTTTCGACGGGATGACGGACAGCGCAGAAAGGAGTAAATACCAGCGCTATCTGAACGCGCTTGCCGCCACTTTCGGGACGGGTTCTGCGATCTATCAGAAAGCAGCCAACGACCCGTCGAGCGATAACTTCACCAACTACCGGGACGCCAGCTACGATGCGACGCAGGCAGGTATCCTTGGCCGTTATAAGAACGTGAACAACCCGCAGGGTAATTCGCCGATAGCCACGACCGGTTCGACCACCATTTCGGCCTATACGCTGTATCCTGATCAGGAAGACCTGAACAAGGACAATACGATGAATACGCTGGAAGAGTACTTCGAGTACAAGGTGGATCTGGTCCCGAACGGATTTGGGTCGGGCTATATCACGGACTCGATGACCTTTTCTCCCAGCGGGGGGGTGAAGCAGACCTGGTATCAGATGCGTATACCCATTTCCGAGTACTATCAGAAGGTGGGCAATATCCCCGACTTCAAGTCCATCCAGTTCATCCGTATGTATCTTACCGGGTTTACCGACTCGGTCGTGCTGCGTTTTGCCAAACTGGAGCTGGTGCGCAACAACTGGAGGAATTTCAATTATATCATCGACACGACGGGTAATTACGCGCTGTTGCCGGCCAATAATGCCACCACGTTCAACGTGACGGCGGTCAATATCGAGCAGAACAGTTCGCGGCAGCCTATTCCTTACGTCACGCCTCCCGGCGTAGTCCGTCAGCAGGAGCTGAGCAACAACAATGTCAACCTGCTGCTGAACGAACAGGCGATGAGCTTACAGATATGTAATCTTCTTCAGGGGGATGTGCGCGGGGTTTATAAAACTACGGCACTCGATCTGCGCCGTTACGGCACCATGGATATGTTCATCCATGCCGAGGCTTCCGGCAACCAGAACGGCCTCAACGACAATGATCTTTCTGCGGTGATCCGGATGGGCAGCGACTTTGTGAGCAACTATTATGAGATACGGATACCGCTGAAACGAACGGTGTGGGGGGCTACCACTGCGGATGCGATCTGGCCGTCGGCCAACAATCTGAGTCTGAGTCTGCAGCGGCTGATACAGCTGAAGGTCAACCGGAACAACAAGGGGGTGAGCAACTCCTATTATAAGGAGACGGATGCGACGGGGCGGTCGTTTGCGATTCTGGGTAATCCCAATCTCGGGGCTATACAGGCCTTCTTTTTGGGGGTTCAGAACGTCAATCTGGCGTCGGCCTGTACGGAGGTGTGGTTCAACGAGCTTCGGCTGACCGATATAAGTACCCAGGGAGGGTGGGCGGCCGTGGGCAAGGTGGATATCAAGCTGGCCGATCTGGGTACGCTGACGGTGTCGGGAAGCAACCGGACGGCGGGTTTTGGAACTATCGACCAGAGTACGAACGAGCGGTCGATGGATAATAATTCCCAGTTCGATGCGGCGACCAATCTGGAGCTGGGCAAGCTGTTGCCGAAGAAGGCAGGCATGTCGATACCCGTTTATGCGGGACTTACCAGGACGACGAGTACGCCGCAGTATGACCCGTTCGATCTGGACATCAAGTTAAAGGACAAGCTGAAGGCAGCTCCGGGGGCGCAGAAGGATTCGATACGGGAGCAGGCTGTCGACCAGACGACGATAACTACGGTGAATTTTACCAACGTCCACAAGAATAACACGAGCAATAAGAAGCTGCAGGTATGGAGTATCGAGAATGTGAACGTCAGCTATTCCTATAGCCGGACCGAGCACCATAGTCCGCTGGCCGTGGAGGACGAGCTGATCGTCCATAAGGCGACGCTCGCATATAACTATAACCGTGCGGCGAAGTTCATAGAGCCGTTCAAAAAGAAGATAAAGTCCAGGTCGCCGTGGCTTGGTCTTATCCGGGATTTTAATTTTAACCCGATGCCGACGGTGCTGGGTTTTCAGGCGAATGTCGTCCGGCAGTTCGGGGCGTACCGCAGCCGTAATATCGGAGGGCCGCAGGATATCCTGCCGGAGACTTACAATAAGTTCTTTACGTTTGACCGTCTCTATACGCTGCGCTGGGATTTTACCAGGTCGCTGGCGCTGGATTTCACGGCCAGCAACAGGTCGTGGATCGACGAAGACAGCGGCAGGCTGGACAAGGTACAGCGGAGGAAGATGTGGGACCGGTTCCTCAGGGGTGGTCGCACGGTGTTGTATACGCAGAATGCCAATATCACCTATACGCTTCCGACCAGCAAGATACCGGCGCTGGACTGGACTAAGGTGACTGCGGGCTATTCGGCGTCCTATACCTGGACGGGCGCTTCCCAGCTGGCGCTTACGCAGGGTAATATGCTGCAGAATACACAGACCCGTAATGTGGTTGCCGATCTTGATTTTACCCGGCTATATGCCAAGTGGGGGTTGTTGAAGCGACTCGATCAGAGTGGACAGCAGCGGTCCGGACAGCAGGGCGCCAGGCAGGATACGGCGAGGAACAAAAAGCCCGGTTCGGAGGAGAATCAGCCTTACGAGCTGAAGGGGGTCGTCAAGGGGCTTGCGAAGATACTTACGTCGTTGAAGCACGTATCGTTCAATTATACAGACAACTCTTCCTCGACTATCTATGGATTTTTGGACAGCACCCATGTGCTGGGTATGGATTTCCGGTCGATGCAGCCGGGGTGGGGATATGTGTTTGGAAAGCGGGCGGACACGAATTTCATCAACGGGCTGGGTAAGAGGGGGTTGATCTCGACGGATACGACGCTGAACAATCAGAATATGATCAGCTATACGCAGAAGATATCGGCGTCCGCGATCATAGAGCCGGTGCGTGATCTGCATATTACGCTGAACCTGGACAAGACGTTTGGGCAGAACTATTCCGAGCTCTACAAGGATACTGCCGGGGGCAGCGGCTATTCGCGGCTGAATCCTTATATGGCGGGTACATTCAGTGTCAGTTTTATTTCCTATAAGACCCTGTTCGAGTCGTATAAGCCCAATGAGATATCGCAAACCTTTGCCAAATTCGAGACCTACCGGGGCATTATCTCTTCGAGGCTGGGGTCGATCAACAAGTATACGGGAGGTCTGGTTGGCAGCGATGGCTATTCGGCGGGTTATGGGCGTTATGCGCAGGATGTGCTGATCCCTGCCTTTATTGCTGCCTATACGGGGAAGAGCCCGAATACGGTGGCGCTGCTCAACGAGAAGGGCGGGGACGTCACTACCAATCCTTTCTCGGGTTATCTGCCGAAGCCGAACTGGCATATCACCTATAGCGGTCTTAGCCGTCTGCCCTGGTTCAACAAGGTCTTCACGAGTTTTAATGTCACTAACGGGTATACGAGTACGCTGAGCATGAACAGTTTCAACTCGGACCTCCGTTACCGCGACCCGCTGGGGTATGGGACGCCCGGGTTCATAGATACGATCAGCGGGAATTTTGTGCCTTTTTATGCGGTTCCCAATATTACGATCAACGAACAGTTCACCCCGCTGCTGGACATCGATATGCAGTTTGTGAACCAGGTACAGGCGAAGGTGGGGTATAGCCGGAGCCGGCAGCTGAGTCTGAGTCTGATCGACTTCCAGCTGAGTGAAAGCCGGTCTACCGAGATCACTATCGGCGGCGGATTCCGCAAGCGGGGTGTGGGGCTGCCTTTTGGGTGGAAGGTAGCAGGGAACGGGAAGACTCCGCCCAATGGTCCGCCGGGCAGTATCAACAGCCAGAAGGCGCAGAATGATCTTACTTTCCGTCTCGATATCAGCATCAGGGATGATGCGACCTCCAGCAGTTATCTGGATCAGAATGCTTCGTTGCCGACCGGCGGTCAGCGGGTGATACGGATCGATCCGTCCATCGACTATGTGTTGAATAACCGGATCAATCTGAAGTTGTATTTTGATCAGCAGAGGACGACGCCGAAGATATCGACGACGCCTCCGATCGTTACGACCAAGGGGGGGATACAGATACGGATATCGTTGGCGCCTTAGGGTGGCGCGGTTCACGCGGATCCGGTTAGCTTTTCTTATAAAAATATATTCCGTCGGCCTGGGCTGTACAGGTCATCACGATGTCGTTGAGGCATACGTGGGGCGGCAGGGTGGCGCAATAAAAGATGACGTCTGCTACGTCTGCGGCGTACAGCGGGGTATAGCCGTCGTAGATCTTTTTTGCCTGGGTTTCGTCGCCTTTGAACCGGACGTTTGAAAATTCTGTTTCGGCGGCTCCTGGGTGGATGGCGGTCACCTTGATATTGTGTCGCAGCAGGTCGATCCTCATCGAATGGGAGATGGCGTCGACGGCGGCTTTGGAGCCGCAATAGACGTTGCCTTTTTCATATATGTCCTTGGCGGCCACGGAGCCCAGGTTGATGATATGGCCTTTGCCCCTTGTGGTCATGAATGGGAGGACCGCCCGTGACACGTAGAGAAGCCCCTTCACGTTGGTGTCGATCATGGTCTCCCAGTCATCCATATTCGCTTCATCAAAATAGTCCCTGCCGAGGGCCAGACCTGCGTTGTTGACGAGCAGGTCGATCTTCTTCCAGTCGTCCGGCAGACCGCCGATGGCAGCATCGACGGCGGCTTTGTCCTGTACGTCAAAGACGAGTGGTAGTATTTTTGGTGTGCTGAGGGGGCCATAGGCGCCGCTTTCCAGTTCGGTCTTCAGTGCTTCCAGTCTGTCTTTTCTTCTGCCGGTGACGATGATATCGTAGCCGCCTGCTGCCGAAAATTTGCGGGCGCAGGCTTCGCCGAAGCCGGAGGTTGCGCCGGTTATGAGGATGATCTTGTTCATGTATGTATCACGAAGTTTAAAAATGATTGTAAGAGACGGTTGCTTTGGTCGGGTTCTTCCAGCATACCCATGTGTGCGGATCGTTGAAGGATATGGATATGGGATAAGGATGGCAGATGGGACTGCCGGAGCGTGTGTTCGGGCTGAACGGCCTGATCTTCTTTGCCGATGACGAAGAGTACCGGGGTTGCCGCGTCTTTGAGGACGGCTGTGCGGTCGGGGCGGTTGATCATGGCTTCGTACCAGGCGATCAGCAGGTCGGGTGAGAAGCCGGAATATCGGTCGATCGTGGTCTGGATCAGTTCGGGGCGTCCGGTGCGGGTTTCGGCGGCGAAGAGATTGGGAGTAGACTGGCGGATGAAGGGGGCGGAGCCGTTGTTGCGGATGAAGTCGATACTTTTTCTGCGGGCTGCTTTTTTTTCTTCGTTGTCGGGGTAGGCTGTGGAATGGAATAGTCCGAAGCCTTTGAGCCGGTCGGCATATTTTTCGGCGAAGGCGAGTGTGGCGTATCCGCCCATGCTGTGTCCGATGAGCACGCACTTGCCGATGCCTTCGTGGTTGAGGATGGTTAGTACGGTTTCTGCCATGGATTCCATGGAGGTGGCGGGAGTGCCGGAGGGGGTGGAAAGGCTGGTGCCGGGCAGGTCGGGGATGATCAGGCGGCAGCCGGACCTCAGGTATTCGGCCTGGTAGTTCCATATAGTCCCGTCTTCGGCAAATCCGTGCAGCAGAACGACCGGCAGACCGGAGCCTTCTTCCCGGTAGAACAGGGTGTTTGTGCCGTCAGCTATTTTCTTATCCACGAGTTTCTTGTTTTGATGGCCGTGACGATATTCCAGATGACGAACAGGCAGGTAAGCAGGATGGCCAGCCTGGATATGCAATCTCCGTACCGGACGTAGAAGGTCATGTCGTTTCTGGGGGGGATGGACTGTTGGATGAAGGCGGCGGAGACCCAGGGCCGGGAGGTAACGATGTCGCCGGCGGGGTTGATGACGCAGGAGACGCCGGTGTTGGCGCTGCGGATGACCCAGCGTCGGGTCTCGACGGCCCTCAGGCGGGCGTAGTTTTCGTGCTGGCGATAGCCTGGGGTATTGCCCCACCATCCGTCGTTGGTGATGATGGCGATGATGTTCGCTCCGTTGCGGACATAGCGTGCCATGAATTCGCCGTATATGCTTTCATAGCATACGGCGGGGGCTATATGATAGGTGTGGTTGGTGGTGTTGAGTACTGAGCGGTCGCTCTGGCCGGTGTAGCCCGTGGTCGTTCCGCCAAATTTTTCGAACCAGGAATCAAGAAAGTGGAGAAAGGGGGGGAGGGTCTCTACGCCCGGCACCAGCCTGGATTTATGATAGAAGGAGACGGGTCCTGTACTGTCGAACAGGGCGGCTGTGTTATAGCTTTCGTAGTACCGGGGGGAGCCGGGAATTTTTTGCGCCGAGGCGCTGTGGCGTTCGTTGAAGATGCGGACGGCTTCCAGACCGCTGAGGAGGTTAATGTTGGGGTGGCGATGGAGGAAGTCCCAGAGGGGGTTGAGGAAGAAGTCCTGTTTCAGCTGGTCTTCTATGAATCCTTTCTCGCTGTACAGGGCTGTCTCCGGCCATACTACGAGAACGGTGCCGGAGTCGATGGCCGAGTCGCTGAGACGGATCAGTTTGTGCATCTGGGCTTCGATGCTGCCGGTGTAGAGCTTTTCATAAGGGTCGATATTGGGCTGGACGATGACGACATTGTTATGGGAGAGGCTGGCGCCGGTCTGGTCGCCGGATCCGGCTTTTTCCTCCGGAGAGATGAGAATGGAGAGGAGGAAGGGGAAGAGCAGGGCGAGACCGGAGTAGAAAGCGAATGGTTTGTTGAGCTGCCCGCCTCTGAATTTTTTCCAGAGGAAGCGGAACAGGAGGATGTTTACTGTCATCACCCACAGGCTTCCGCCGCTGGTGCCTGTGTATTCATACCATTGGACCCAGCTGGTCCGTGTGGAGAAGACATTGCCGAGGGTCAGCCAGGGCCAGCTGAGGCCCCAGTCCTGCAGGTGGATGTATTCGAAGGTGAGCCAGAAGAATACCAGTGAAAGATAGCCGGCGGTGTCGCCGAGGCGCTGTTTGACGGCGTGGAAGCCGAGCCATGGAATGCACATGAGCAGGCTGTTGGCGAGAATAGCCCCTATGGCGCCCGGGGCGGTGGCGTTCCAGATCCACCAGGTGGTTGCGGCGTTCCAGATGACCATCGAGATGTAGACCCATCCGAAGAATCTTTTCCGGCGAATGCCCTGACGTTCCAGCCATAGCAGAGGGATAAAGGCAATGAAGATCAGGAAGGTCAGGGAGGACACCGGCCATGCGGCGAATAGCAGCAGGCCGGAAAGCACAGACAGAAGAATGGGAGAAAGCTTTTTCAACTGGGAATCTTTTGTTGTTGGAGTAAATGTATAAAAAATGCCCCGGAGAGCCAGGGCATTTTTATAAGATCTTCATACAGGACTAGCGGCTATAGTTAGGGGCTTCCTTCGTGATCTCGACGTCGTGTGCGTGGCTTTCTTTCATGCCGGCGTTGGTGATCTTGATGAATTGGGCCTGTTGCTGAAGCGCGCGTATGTCTTTGGCGCCGCAGTATCCCATTCCTGCGCGGAGTCCGCCGACGTATTGCTGGACGACTTCCGACAGATTGCCTTTGAAGGCTACGCGGCCTTCGATGCCTTCGGGGACCAACTTTTTGATGTCGTCCTCGACGTCCTGGAAGTAGCGGTCGCTGCTGCCCTGGGTCATCGCTCCGATGGAGCCCATGCCCCGGTATTGTTTGAATTTTCTTCCTTCATATATGATCGTTTCGCCGGGGCTTTCTTCTACGCCTGCGAATACGCTGCCCATCATGACGAGGTTGGCGCCTGCGGCGATGGCTTTTACCATGTCTCCTGTATAGCGGATACCTCCGTCGGCGATGACGGGGACGTTTCTTGCGTTAAGGACGGAGGCGGCTTCCATCACCGCGGTTATCTGGGGTACGCCGGCTCCGGCGACGATGCGCGTAGTACAGATGGATCCGGGGCCTATCCCGACTTTTACGGCGTCTGCGCCGGCGTCGGCCAGGGCAATTGCTCCTGCTGCGGTGCCGATATTGCCAGCTATGACCTGCAGCTGTTTGAAATTCTTTTTCAGGGATCTCAGGGCGTTGATGACGCCGATATGGTGTCCGTGTGCGCTATCGAGTGTTACTACGTCTACCCCGATCTGCTGCAGGGCGCTGGCCCGGTCGAGCAGGTCTCTGGTGATGCCGAGGGCGGCGCCTGCGAGCAAACGGCCATAGGAGTCTTTTACGGCGTTGGGATAGCTGGACAGCTGGAGGATATCCCTATAGGTTATAAGACCGATGAGCTTGCCTTGTTTGCTGATGACGGGCAGCTTTTCGATCTTGTATTTCTGCAGGATCTTTTCGGCTTTTTTCAGATCGGTGCCCTCGGGAGCCGTGACCAGTCTGTCTTTGGGGGTCATCACTTCGCTGACTTTCCGGCGTTTGTTGTCTTCGAACCGGAGGTCGCGGTTGGTGAGGATGCCGACGAGGACGTTGCTCTTGTCGGTGATCGGAATACCGCCGATCTTGTTTTCTTTCATCAGCCTGAGTGCGTCGGTGATGGTGGCGTCTTCGTTGAGGGTGATGGGGTCGATGATCAGTCCGCTTTCGCTTCTTTTTACTTTGCGCACCTGTTCGACCTGCTTTTCGATACTCATATTCTTGTGAAGAATGCCGATGCCGCCTTCGCGTGCCAGGGCGATTGCCAGGGTCGCTTCGGTAACGGTATCCATTGCCGCGGAGAGCATGGGGATATTGAGCGTAATGTTCTTAGTCAGCTTGCTTCGAATATCGACTTCGCGGGGTAGTACCTGGGAAAAAGCGGGGAGTAGCAGTACGTCATCGAATGTGAGTCCTTCTCCGAAAAATTTTGAGGGGGAAGCCTGCTTTCCAGCAGTGGTATTCTTTCTTGCCATGTGCAAAGATAGGGTAGCCCGGTGGTATGGTCCAAATTTTTGTCCGGGGGCCTAGCTGAGCCGGTACCTCTTTCCTGGCAGTGAGCAGATCAGTCCCTGTAATTCAAGGCCAAGGAGATGTTGGGCGACTGCTGTAAATTCGAGCCGGCTTTGTATACATATTTCGTCCAGTGATAGGGTTTTGCTATCCGTTAACAAATTCAGCAGGGCTTTTTCGGCGACAGAAAGGCTGTTCATTTCTGTGGGAAAAGAAAGGTATGCTTGTTTGCCGGTTCGGGGTATGGGGATTTCCCAGCCCATACTTTCCTGTAGATGCTGACCGGAGAGGAACAGTCCGGCTTTTCCCTGCTGGATAAGCCAGTTACAGCCTGAACTGCGGGCGTCATTGAACCGGCCAGGTACAGCGAATATCTTTTTGCAGTATGCTTCCGCGTTCCCGATGGTGAGCATGCTTCCTCCTTTGCGTCGGGTCTCTACGACGATGACCGCGTCACACAGTCCTGCGATAAGGCGATTCCGAAGGGGAAACTGGAATGATTCGGGAGGGGTATTGGTGCTGAATCTGGTGAGAAGGCCTCCCTGCTGCAGCATTTCTTTTGCCATGCCGCGGTGTTCGTGGGGATAGATGTGGTTGAGCCCGTGTCCAAGGATGCCCAGTGTCGGGATATTGTATTTCAGCGCGGCCTTGTGGGCACAGGCGTCGATACCATGGGCCAGACCACTGACGATGAGCAGGTCGGGCTGGGCGAGTTGGCGGATGAGTTGTTCTGTTATCAGTCTGCCGTGATCGCTGGGGTCTCTTGTGCCGACGACCGAGACGATCTTTTTGGTATTGAGGTCGGCGTTGCCTTTATAGAACAGGAGGAGGGGGGCGTCATCGAGTGGCAGAAGGCGCTGGGGGTATTCGCTGTCTGTGAAGAACAGCGGGCGGGCGCCAATCTTTTCGAGGTACAGAAGCTCGGCTTCTACCGAAGCCCAGTCCGTGAAACTATGGATGGCGTGGGCTGACTCGGCGGGCAGTCCTGACTGGAGGAGGGCTCCGGGGCTGGCCTGAAAAACGGCTTTGGCGTCACCAAAGCGCCGGAGCAAATTTTTCGACCAGGCGACACCGATACCTTTTGTACGGGTGAGGGCGAGCAGATGGAGGGCTTCTTCTTTCATTGGGCAAGGTTGACGGAGGTACTGTGAAAATCTTATTGTGGTGTTGCGTAGTGTGGTGTAAAGTTAAAGGTGAAAGGGGACTTGTCAGGAAAAATTATCTGCTTATGACTTTGAGCTCGGTGCGACGGTTTTGGGCGCGGCCTTCGGGCGTAGAGTTGTCAGCGACTGGTACGGTGTCCCCGAATCCTTTGAAAGCCAGACGCGCCTGCGCTATGCCTTTGGAGACGAGGTAGGTAGTTACCGCTTTTGCTCTGTTCTCCGACAGCAGCTGGTTGTCGGCAGTTTTGCCGGAGTTGTCGGTATGACCGTTGATCTGGATGTGGAGGGTAGGATTGTCTTTCAGCAGCTGAACGACGTTGTTCAGTTCGGCTTCGGACTGGGATTTGAGTTCATATTTATTGGTCTCGAAAAAGATATTCTTCAGTACGATGGCGGCGTTGGCCTCGATAGGCTGCAGCGGGATGTCGACGTTGAATGCGGTATCGCCCTGTTCCCGGCTCAGGGAGTAGTTGTCCGAGAAGAAGAGATAGCCCTTCCTTTTTACATTAAAGGCATAGTCTTTTCCTTTTGGCAGTGTGATCAGGTAGTTACCCGTCTCGTCCGTCTGGAGATTGCTGATGATCTCCCTGGTGTCGAGGTCGGTGAGGACGACGCTGGAGGGCAGGCCTTTGCGGGTGCTGCGGTCATAGACTCTTCCTTTTACCCAGAGTGTGCGGGCGGGACGGATGTCGTCGCGCAATTCGAATGTATAGAGGTCCAGTCCGCCGCGGGTGTCCGACCGGTCGCTTGCGTAGTAGGCGGTTTTTCCGTCGGCGGCAACTACCATGCTTCCCTGGTCTTCGATGTCGTTGATCGGATAGCCGAGATTTTCGGGTTTGCTCCATTCGCCTTTGGGCCCTTTATGTGCTACAAAGAGGTCGTTGCTGCCATAGCCGGGGTGTCCCGAGGAGTTGAAGTACAGGGTCTGGTTGTCGGCGTGGATAAAGGGCGTTCCTTCGTCTCCAACGGTGTTGATGGCAGGGCCCAGGTTTTCGGCGGCGCTCCATTGTCCGTTGAGAAGGCGGTGGCAGACATAGAGGTCCATGCCGCCGTAACCGCCGGGTCTGCTGCTGGAAAAATAGAGGTCCTTCTTGTCCGGGGAAAGGGAGGGTGCGGCGTCCCATGTTTCCGAGTTGACGCTGTCGCCCATATTCTCGGGTGCGCTCCAGCCTCCGGTCGTCAGGTAAGAGATATAGAGGTCGCAGCTGCCCATTCCGCCGGGGATGTCGCAGCCGTTGAAGATGAGCATCTGCCCGTCAAGAGAGATGGTTTGCGCGGCTTCGTTGTAGTTGGTATTGATGTCTCCCTCGAGGCTGTGCGCTTTACTCCAGGCGCTGCCGGTACGGGTAGACTGGTAGAAGTCTTCGTTGTTGTGGTTGACGCGCCGGGTAAAGATGAGAGTGTTGCCGTCGAGGCTGATCGAGGGATAGTATTCGGAGACCTCCGTGTTGATACTGTCCCCAAGGTTGTGGGGCTCAAATTT
>Ga0068853_100000876_pt1 | contig 20999 bp, 19 predicted proteins | sample KBSCornC32_FD_65655 | JGI IMG/M metagenome (GOLD analysis project Ga0068853, IMG submission 65655) | Corn rhizosphere microbial communities from Kellogg Biological Station, Michigan, USA - KBS Corn C3-2 | ecosystem: Host-associated > Plants > Roots > Rhizosphere > Soil ...
TATCGCCAGCAGGGCCTGCTCATCGCGCGCGGCTATCCGCTGGTCGACATGATGAACCAGATCTATTCGAACGCGAAGGATCCGATCAAAGGCCGCCAGCTGCCGATCATGTATTCGTCGAAGGAGTACGGTTTCTTCACGATCAGCGGCAATCTCGGCACGCAGTTTCCGCAAGCCGTCGGCTGGGCGATGGCGTCCGCGTACAAGGGTGACGATCGCATCGCCGCGTCGTGGGTCGGCGATGGCACGACGGCGGAAGGCGATTTTCATTACGCCTGTACGTTCGCGTCGGTGTATCGCGCGCCTGTCATTCTGAACGTCGTCAACAATCAGTGGGCGATCTCGAGCTTTGCCGGCATCGCGGGCGGCGACGAGTCGACCTTCGCATCACGCGGCATCGGCTACGGCTTGCCGGCATTGCGCGTGGACGGCAACGACTTCCTCGCGGTCTATGCGGTGACGCAATGGGCGGCGGAGCGTGCACGCAACAATCTTGGCGCCACGCTGATCGAACACTTCACCTATCGCGCCGAAGGTCATTCGACGAGCGACGACCCGAGCCGCTATCGCCCTGCCGATGAAGGCAAGGCGTGGCCGTTGGGCGATCCGATCGAGCGCTTGAAGAACCACCTCATCGCGCTCGGCGAATGGAGCGATGAGAAGCAGCAGGCAGCACACGCCGAAGCGGTCGAACAGGTCACCGCTGCGAACAAAGAAGCGTCGAGCCACGGCACGCTCGGTGAAAACAAACTGCCCAGCGCCAGCACCATGTTCGAGGACGTCTACAAAGACATGCCCGAACATCTGCGCCGCCAGCGCCAGCAGATGGGAGTCTGATCATGGCCACGATGAACATGATCCAGGCGCTCAACTCCGCGCTTGACGTGATGATGGCGAAGGATCCGAACGTGTTGTCGTTCGGCGAGGACGCCGGCTATTTCGGCGGCGTCTTCCGCGTCACCGACGGCTTGCAGAAGAAGCATGGCCTGACGCGCAGCTTCGACGCGCCGATCAGCGAAGGCGGCATCGTCGCCGCAGCCATCGGCATGGGCACCTACGGCCTGCGCCCCGTCGTGGAAGTGCAGTTCGCCGATTACATCTATCCGGGCTTCGACCAGATCGTGTCGGAAGCCGCCCGCATCCGTTATCGCTCCGCCGGCGATTTCACCGTGCCGATCACGATCCGCACACCCTATGGCGGCGGCATCTTCGGCGGCCAGACGCACAGCCAGAGCCCCGAGGCGCTGTTCGCGCATGTCGCGGGCATCAAGACCGTCATTCCGTCGACGCCGTATGATGCAAAGGGCCTACTGATCGCCGCCATCGAAGACGACGATCCCGTGATCTTCCTGGAGCCGAAGCGCATCTATAACGGCCCGTTCAGCGGCTATCACGACAAGCCGGTGCAGGCGTGGTCGAAATTCGCGGAAGCGGAAGTGCCCGATGGCCACTACACCGTGCCGCTGGGCAAGGCGGCCGTGGTGCGCGAAGGCAGCGCGGTCACGATCATTGCCTATGGCACCATGGTGCACGTGGCTAAGGCGGCGGCCGAGGACAGTGGCATCGATGCGGAGGTGATCGACATCCGCACCATCGTGCCGCTCGACATCGACACCATCGCGGCGTCGGTGAAGAAGACCGGCCGCTGCGTAATCCTGCACGAAGCCACGCGCACCAGCGGCTTCGGCGCGGAAATCGCGGCGCAGGTGCAGGAGACCTGCTTCTATCATCTCGAAGCGCCGATCGAGCGCGTGACCGGTTGGGACACGCCCTATCCGCACGCCTTCGAATGGCAGTACTTTCCCGGCCCCAAGCGCGTTATCGAAGCGCTGCGCCGTGTGACGGAGGGTTGATATGGGACTCTATGTTTTCAAACTTCCCGATGTCGGCGAAGGTACGGCGGAAGCCGAAATCGTTGCGTGGCACGTCAAGGTCGGCGACGTCATCACCGAGGACCAGAACCTCGTCGACGTGATGACCGACAAGGCGACGGTGGAAATGACTTCGCCGGTCTCCGGCAAGGTCGTGAAGATGCACGGCGAGCCCGGCGAAATGGCGCCGGTCGGCGCACCGCTGGTTGAACTCGAAGTCGAAGGCGCGGGCAACGCGAAAGCCGGTGCGGCTCCTGCGCCTGCCGAAGCGAAGAAAGAAGAACCCAAGCCGGCGCCGAAAGCGGAAGCACCTGCTCCCGCACCGAAGCCTGTCGCGGCCGCGCCGAAGAAAGAAGTCGCCGCACCCGCAACACTGCGCAAATTCGGCGAGAAGCCGATTGCCTCGCCCGCCGTGCGCGCGCGTGCGGAAGAACTCGGCATCAAGCTCCAGTTCGTCACGCCGACCGGTCCCGCGGGCCGCATCACGCACGAAGACCTCGAAGCGTTCGTCGCCTCTGGCGGCCAGGTCTCGGCGGGACGCGCGAGCGGTTACGCGAAGCGCGACGGTATCAACGAAGTGAAGGTCATCGGCCTGCGCCGCAAGATCGCGGAGTCGATGCAGAACTCGAAACGCCGCATCCCGCACTTCGCCTATGTCGAGGAAGTCGACATGACGGAGCTGGAATCGCTGCGCGCACATCTGAACAAGACGAAGAAAAAGGATCAGCCGAAGCTCACCGTGCTGCCGTTCTTCATGCGCACGCTGGTGAAGGTTCTGCCCGACTATCCGCAGATCAACGCACGCTTCGACGATGAGGCCGGCGTTGTGCATCGTTATCAGCCGGTGCATATCGGCATCGCGACGCAGACGCCGAACGGGTTGATCGTGCCGGTCGTTCATCATGCCGAAGCGATGGATGTGTGGCAGAGCGCGCTCGAAGTCGCGCGTGTCTCGACCGCGGCGCGCGAGAACAAGGCGACGAAAGACGAGCTTTCCGGTTCGACCATCACCATCACCTCGCTCGGTCCGCTAGGTGGCGTGGTGACAACACCCGTGATCAACTATCCCGAAGTCGCGATCATCGGACCCAACGCGATCATCGACCGCCCGGTCGTGCGCGACGGTGCGATCGTCGTGCGCAAGATGATGAACCTGTCGTCGAGCTTCGATCACCGCGTCGTCGACGGCTACGACGCCGCCGAATTTATACAGCGCGTGAAAGCCCTGCTGGAGCATCCGGCGCTGTTGTTTATGGAATAAGAACCAACCTCCCCCTTGTGGGGAGGTCGAAAAATGCGAAGCGTTTTTCGGGTGGGGGTCGGTCTCTCGATCACCCACCGCAACCCCCACCCGAAGCGCTACGCGCTTCGACCTCCCCACAAGGGGGAGGTGAAAAGAGGCAAACATGTCCGACCCCATCCACACCAAAGTCCTCATCATCGGCGGAGGGCCCGGCGGTTATGTCGCCGGTATTCGCTGCGGGCAGCTTGGCCTCGATGCGGTGCTGGTGGAATCGCACAAGCTCGGCGGGACCTGCCTGAATGTCGGCTGTATCCCGTCGAAAGCGGTGATCCATTCCGCCGGCTATTTCGAGACGATGACGCGCGCGGCGTCGGACAAAGGCCTGCACGGCATCAAGCTCAGCGCGAAGCCGACGCTCGCGATGCCAGAGCTTGTCGCGTGGAAAGACAGCGTCACCAAGAAACTCAATTCCGGCGTCGCAGCACTTCTCAAGCGCGCGAAGGTGCGCGTGGTCGAAGGCTGGGCAACATTCTCCGATGCCAAGACCTGCACGGTGAAGACGAAAGACGGCGAGCAGATCATCACCGCCGATCACGTCATCCTCGCCAATGGCTCGAAATCGGTCGAGCTGCCGTTCCTGCCGTTCGGGGATAAGGTGATCTCCTCCACCGAGGCGCTCGATCTTCAAACGCTCCCGAAGAAACTCGTTGTCGTCGGTGCTGGTTACATCGGTCTCGAACTCGGCATCGCGTTCCGCAAGCTCGGCAGCGAAGTCACCATCGTCGAGGCGATGGACCGCATTCTGCCCCTCTATGACGCCGAGCTCGTCGCGCCCGTCGCGAAGTGGCTCAAGACCAACGGTGTCACCGTGCATCTGAGTGCGAAGGCGAAAGGCCAGGACAAGACCGGGCTCATCGTCGAGATGGCGGACGGCAAGACCGAGACATTCCCGGCTGACAACATCCTCGTCACCGTCGGCCGCAAGCCGGCGACAGAAGGCTGGGGCCTCGAGAAGATGGGCGTCGATATGGCAGGGCGCTTCGTGAAAGTGGACGACCAGTGCCGCACGTCGATGAAGAACGTGTTCGCGGTCGGCGATCTCGTCGGCGAGCCGATGCTGGAGCACAAGGCCGCAACGCAGGGCGAAATGGTCGCCGAGATCATCGCCGGCAAGAAGCGCAGCTTCCATCCCGCCTCGATCCCCGCGGTGTGCTTCACCGAACCGGAGATCGTGAGCGCAGGATTGCTTCCGTCTGAAGCCGGGCCGGACGCCATCGTCGCCGTATTTCCGTTTGCCGCGAACGGCCGCTCGCTCAGCATGGATGCGGGCGAAGGCTTCGTGCGTGTCGTCGCGCGCAAGGACGATCACCGCATCCTCGGCATGCAGGCCGTCGGCCAGCACGTCGCCGAACTCTCGGGCGAGTTCTCCCACGCGCTGGAAATGGGCTCGCGTCTCGAAGACGTCGCCGGCACGATCCACGTGCATCCGACCTTGAGTGAGGCCTATCACGAGGCTGCTCTGCGCGCGCTGGGCCACGCGATTCATATTTAGCTCTATTCACCATGGCCGCCCTTGAGGCGGCCACCCAGCTAGCGAACGTCAGTGAGCGACATATACGCGTTGGTTCTCGCGGAGACGCGGAGTGCGCGCAGGTCTTTTCTTCTCCGTCTCCGCGAGAATCTTTTGTGCCGCGCGCGGACGCGCGCCTGCTAGGTGGCCGGGTCAAGCCCGGCCATGGTGAGTTTGGAACTAGAAGTGCTGCTTCGCGATCAGCGTGACGATCTTCTCTAGCCAGCGCGCATCGACTTCACTGAAATCGCAGACCTTGTCGCTATCGATGTCGAGGACGAGCCTTGTTTCGCCATTAGCGACCAACGGCACGACAATCTCGGATTTCGACAGAGAACTACATGCAATGTGACCTGGGAATTGATCAACGTCATCAACAATTGCTGTAGCTTTCACTGTCGCCGCGGCACCGCAGACGCCCTTGTCGAAGGGAATGCTCACGCAAGCAAGCGGGCCCTGGAACGGGCCGAGCATGAGAAGATTGGGGGAGGTCGTGCGATAGAAGCCCACCCAGTGAAAATCGAATGCTTGTTTCAGGATCGCGGCGATGTTGGCGAGATTGGCGATGAGATCGTCGACGCCGCTCATCACCGCCTCGATCTGCGGCAGGATGGCGGCGTAGATTTCCTCGCGGCTCGCGCCTTCGGGGACGTGGAGGTCTTCGCTCATGCCGGCAATGTGCAGAGCGGATTAGGATTTGTCACGCGGAGACGCGGAGCGCGCGTAAAATTCCGTGGCTCCGCGTTTCCGCGTGAAATCTATAGTCGTCCCATCAAGGCGAGGATGATGACGATCAGCAGAACGAGGCCGAGGCCGCCGCTTGGGTAATAACCCCAGCCGGCGCTATAGGGCCACATCGGGAACGATCCCAGCACCAGCAGGATCAGGATAATCAATAGAACCAGTCTCATTGCGCTCTCCCTCTTCGCAGCCCGCTAGCTGCTTTTCTTTTTCTTCTTGGTCTTCTTGGCTTTCTTCTTCGTCGCTTTTTTCGGAACCTTCTTGCCCTTGGCGCGGGCTTCGGAGAGACCGATCGCGATAGCCTGCTTGCGGCTCTTCACTTTGCCGCCCTTGCCACCGGGACCGCTCTTCGCCGTGCCCTTTTTGTAGCGGCGCATCTCCTTTTCGACGTCGTCGCCCGCGCTCTTGGAATACTTCCGTGCCATGTTTCCTATCGTTGTTCTTCTTCAGTCCTTCGGCAACATCGGTTTGCCTTCATGCGCGACCAGCAGATCGTGCATGTCGTTGGTGTGCTCTTCTTCGACCTTCAGAATCTCTTCGATCATCACGCGCGTCGCGGGATCGTTGTCGCCGAAATAGCGGATGAGTTCGCGGTAGTGATCGACGGCGATGCGCTCGGCGATCAAGTTCTCGCGGATCATGTCGACGAGGTTTGCGCCTTCGGAATATTGCGAGGCGGAGCGTTTGGTCAGCGTGTCGGGATTGAAGTCGGGTTTGCCGCCGAGCTGGTTGATGCGCTCGGCGACCGCCATTGCATGCTCCTGCTCTTCCTTGGCGTGCTCCATGAACTCGGCCTTTACGCCTTCGCTGGAGATACCGGTCGCCGTCACCGCATGCATCGTGTAGCGCAGCACGCAGACGAGTTCGGTCGCGAGCACCGATTGCAGAATGTCGATGGTCTTCTTCGGATCGCCGACGTAGGTCTTGGTGATGTTGCTCTTGGCGATGTCTTTGCGGGCCTGCGCGCGCAGGGTCTTCACGTCGGTTAGAAATGGCGTCTTTTCAGGTTTTGCCACGGCCGGAATCCTCCAAATATCAGCCGTGACAACGCGCGAGGCCGGGATTCCGCCTCAAAAAAAGTTCCGTTGGATCTGCGATTTTTAGAGCGGCACTTCGATCAGGTTGGGGCCATCACTCGCCATGCCGCGTTTGATCGCGTCGGCGAGGTCTTCGAGCGAACTCACGCGCCGTCCCGGAACGCCCATGCTCTTGGCCATCGCGACCCAATCGAGATCGGGGCGGCCGATCTCCAGCATGTCGAGCGCCTTTGGGCCCGGATTGCCGACGCCGGCGAGTTCGCCCTTGAGTATCTGATAGGCGCGGTTCGCGAAGATGACGACGGTGATCTTTAAGCTCTCGCGCGCGGCGGTCCACAGCGCCTGCAGCGTGTACATCCCGCTGCCGTCGGCTTCGAGACAGAGCACCGGGCGATCCGGACACGCGACCGCGGCGCCGACCGCGAGCGGCATACCGATGCCGATGGAGCCGCCGGTGTTCACCAGCCAGTCGTGATGCGGTGCGTCCTTGGTCGCTGCCATCAGGCCGCGGCCCGAGGTGATGGATTCATCGACGACGATGGCGTGCTCTGGCAGCACCGCGCCGACGACGGCGGCGAGACCATCGATGGTGATCGTACCGTTCGGCGACGAAGTCGGTGCCGCGCGTTGCAGAATGGCTTTCGCGCCTTTCGCATTCACCGCGTCTTCGAGCATCGCGAGCGCAGTGGCGATATCGTCTTCCGGCTTTGCGAGCGTGTGCACGTCTGTGCCTTCAGGCACAAGCACGCTCGGCTTGCCCTGCCACGCGAAGAAGGCGACCGGCACATCTGCGCCGATGAGAATGAACTGCTCAAACACTTTGAGCTGCGCCAGCGCCTGATCGACGACATAGGCGACGCGGTCGATGGACGGCATGCCCGCGCCGCGCTCGATACGGGTAAAGCCGAAGGGTGCGAGCGGTGTTGCGCCCGTCGCGGCAGCGATACGCCCTGCGCGCATCAACGCTTCGCCCTCAGTCAACGGCGAACCGAGAAGGATCGCCGTACGCTTGCCGTTCTTCAGTATCGCGGCGGCGCGTTCGACATCCTTGTCGGACGGCAGCGGCGCTTTGGGGCTTTCGGGAACGGCGACCACCTTGCCATCCTCTCCCCATGCCGTGTCCGACGGCAGGATCAGGGTGGCGATACCCGTCGGCTGCGCGTTGGCGGCTGCAATCGCTTCGGCGCAATCGCGGCCCACCACGGCAGATGACGGCGAGGCGCGCATCCATTTTGAATATTGCCGCGCCAGCATCTCGATATCGGCGGTGAGCGGCGCGTCGTATTTCCGGTGATAGGTCGCGTGCTCGCCGACGATATTAATCAAGGGCACGCGCGCGCGGCATGCGTTGTGCAGGTTTGCCAGGGCGTTCGATAGTCCAGGCCCCAGATGAAACAACGCACACGCAGGTTTTCCGCGCATTCTGGCGTAGCCATCGGCTGCGCCGGAGGCAACGCCCTCGAACAACACCGGCACGCCGCGCATTTCGCGCACGCGATCCAGGGTGTCGACAAAGTGAATCTCGGACGTGCCGGGATTCATGAAGCACGTATCGACGCCACCGCCGACCAGCGTTCGGACCAGGCTCTCTGCCCCGTTCATTTCGGCACGTCCCTCTTCGAAACAGTTCTTTGCCAATCCGGCACAACCGACCTCACGCGATTCGGGTGATCATCATGCGCGACGAAACCCTTTCCATCCATGCCGGCTATGAAACCGACCCGGTGACCAAGTCGGTCGCGGTGCCGATCTACCAGACCGTGGCTTACGAATTCGACAGCGCCGATCACGGCGCCGCCCTGTTCAACCTCGAGACCGAAGGCAACATCTACTCCCGCCTCTCCAACCCGACCACGTCGGTTCTGGAGCAGCGAGTCGCGGCGCTTGAGGGTGGTGTCGCGGCGCTGTGCGTGGGGTCGGGCATGGCCGCGATCCACTACGCCATCGCCAACATCACCGAGATGGGCACCAACATCGTCACCACGCCGCAGATTTATGGCGCGACCTACACGCTGTTCAATTCTGTGTTCCGCAAACAGGGCATCGACTGCCGTTTTGCCGCGAGCGACAGCGCTGAAGACGTCGAGAAGCTGATCGATGCGAACACACGCGCGGTTTATTGCGAGAGCATCGGCAACCCAGCCGGCAACATCGCCGATATCGAGGCGCTGGCCGCGGTCGCGCATCGCCACGGCATCCCGCTGATCGTGGACAACACGGTGGCGACGCCGATGCTGCTGAAGCCGATCCAGTGGGGTGCGGACATCGTCGTCCATTCGCTGACGAAGTTCTTTGGCGGTCATGGCACCACGATGGGCGGCGCGATCGTCGACAGCGGCCGCTTCGACTGGAACGCCAACGCCGAACGCTTCCCGATGCTGACCAAGCCGGAAGATGCCTATCACGGCGTGATCTATACCGAGCAATACGGCAAGAGCGCGTTCGTCGCGCGCTGCCGCACTGTATGTCAGCGCAACACCGGTTCGGTGCTGTCACCGCTCAGCGCCTTCCTGCTGCTGCAGGGCACGGAGACCTTGCCGCTGCGCATGGAGCGCCATGTCAAGAACACGACACGCGTCGTGGCCCATCTGATGACGCATCCGATGGTCGAGTGGTGCCAGTATGCCGGCCACGTGAACGATCCACGCAATGCGCTGGCGAAGAAATATGTCCACGGCAGCGGCGGCACATTCATCACCTTCGGCGTGAAGGGCGGGTTTGAAGCCGGCAAGCGTTTCTACGACGCGCTGAAACTGTTCAAGCGTCTGGTGAACATCGGCGACTGCAAATCGCTGGCATGTCATCCGGCCTCCACGACGCATCGCCAGTTGACGGAAGAAGAGTTGGTGAAGGCCGGCGTGAAGCCGGAGATGATCCGCCTCTCCATCGGCATCGAGCATATGGACGACATCATCGCCGATCTCGAGCAGGCGCTCGACGCGGCGAAGGAGCCGGTTGCCAAGCCTGAACTTCGCCTCGCGCACAAGGCGGCCTGATCATGCGCATCGGTCTCGTCAACAACATGCCCGACGCGGCGCTGGCGCGGACCGAACAGCAATTCCGTGCCGTGCTCGCGGCGGCAGCGCCGGAGCGCGAGATCGCGCTGCAGCTCTTCGATGTGCCCAGCGTGCCGCGCGGCGAATTGGGCCGCAGCCATCTGACGAGCCATCGTTATCGTGATGTGTCCGAACTGTCTTCGGCAGGTCTCGACGGGTTGATCGTCACGGGTACCGAGCCGAAGCAGAGCAATCTTCGCAACGAGCCCTATTGGTCCGATCTCGCGCAGCTGTTCGACTGGATCGCCGAGCGCGGACCTTCAACCGTTTTCTCCTGCCTCGCCGCGCATGCCGCGGTGCTGCATTACGACGGCATCGAGCGTCATCGTCTGGAACACAAACGTTTCGGTCTATTCTCACATGCCGCGACGACGCAACACGTGTTGACTCAGCATCTTCCGGCTGCGGCGAAGGTCGCACATTCGCGCTGGAATGAAGTGAGCGCCGAAGACCTCTCTGCGCGCGGCTATCAGGTGCTGACGCACTCGCGCGAAGCCGGTGTCGATCTGTTTGTGAAGCAGGGCAACAAGCCGCTGGTCTTCTTCCAGGGTCATCCCGAATATGACAGCCGCACCCTGTTCCGCGAATATCGCCGCGATGTGCTGCGCTATCTCACCGGCGAACACACGACCTATCCGCGCCTGCCGGAAAATTATTTCAGTGGTATTGAAGGAAAGCACCTCGCCGAGTTTTCGATCCGCGCAGGTGAAGCGCGCAACGATGCATTGATGCAGGACTTCCCGGTCTCGACGCCCGCGATCACCGAAACCAAGGACTGCGCGCCGGCGCCGAAGATGTATCGCCAGTGGCTGTCGCTGATCGGCGACGTCGCGCCGTTTGTCGAGCGCCGCAAGGCGCCGCGCATCGCGGGAGCCGCCTGATGAGCAACGTTGAACTCCTCACCGGTATCTGGTCGCGTCTGCTGCAAAACCCGGACGTCATGCCCGAAGATAACTTCTTCGACCTCGGCGGCGACTCGCTGCTGGCCGTGAACATGTTCCTGGAGATCGAGCGCGAAACCGGCCGCCATTTCGAGATCACGACGATCTACGACGCGCCGACCATCGCGGAGCTCGCGGTGATGATGGAAAGCGAACAGACGACCGAATATTCGCCTTTCGTGAAGCTGAAGGATGGCGAAGGCACACCGTTCTACATCGTGCACGGCGTCGGCGGCACGGTGATCGAACTCACCGCGCTCGGCAAACAGATCGCGACCAACAACGCTGTTTACGCGATCCAGGCCAAGGGCATCGACGGAACGCACACACCGCTCGATCGCGTCGAACACATGGCGGAATTCTATGCCGACGAGATCCGCAAGATGCAGCCGCAAGGTCCGTATTTCATTGGCGGCTATTCGTTCGGCGGTGTCGTCGCGCTGGAAGTCGCGCGCCGTTTGAGGGCGGAGAACATCGGCAAGCTGGTGATGCTTGATGCCTTCGCGCATCCGCACACCTGGCCGTTGCAGAGCCGCCTGCAAGTCAAGTCGCGCAAGCTGGCCGTGCAGCTGAAACATCGTATCAAGCAGCCGCCGCGCGAGACGCTGGCGTTCATCGCGGGTAAACTGAAAAAGCTCGTCACGCGCCAGAATGCCGAACAGAAAGCCGCCGACCGCGCCGCCTATGTGAACAACTGGCTGGGCGCGGTGAACCCCGATCTGCCGCTGCCGCTGCGCCAGACACGTATCGCCGGCGATGCCGCGCTGCTCGCGTTCAACACCATTTATTATCCCGGCAAGATCACCTTCCTGCGTGCGGGCACGACCGGGCCGGTGTTCCCGCGCAACGCCCGCAACATCTGGCGCAAGCTGGTGAAGGAGATGGAGGTGCACACGCTGAAAGGCGATCACCGCTCCATTCTCATCGAAGACGTCGCGACCACGGCCGCCAAAGTCTCCGAATGCCTCGCGCCGAAAGCGGCCAAACGCGTGCAACCGAATGTTCAGCCTTTGCAGGCCAAAGTCGTGCCCGCCGGTATCTGAGTATGACCTTGCACACGACTATTCAGCCTTCACTGATCTCCGAGATCGTTCCAATGTGGGTGGCTTCTGCGCCGGATCGCGTTGCGTTGGTCGATGGCGGACGCGCGTGGACTTACGGCGAACTCGATAACGCCGTGCGCGATACCGCGACATGGCTCACCAAATCCGATATCCGCCCCGGCGATCGCGTGATGCTGGTCTGCGAGAACTGCGTGGCGTCGGTCGTGCTCTATCTCGCCTGCACCACCATCGACGCGTGGCCGGTGATCGTGAATGCGAAGCTCTCCGACCGCGAGATCGATGAAATTGCCGCGCATAGCGCCCCGCGACGGATGATCTTCACCACTGGCGTCTCACCGAAAGCCCGTGCGCATGCGACTCGCCTTGGCGCGACCTCCGTCGACCCGGCTACCTTCGGTGCGATTGCCGTCACAGCGTTGAACGAGTCTGCCACCGCTGAGCCGATAGACGCGACGCCTGACCAGAACATCGCCGCGCTAATCTACACCACCGGAACGACCGGCAAGCCGAAAGGCGTGATGCTCACGCACCGCAATCTGATGTTCGTCGCAAAAGCATCCGCAAAGGCGCGCGCGTTGACAAGCGACGACCGCGTCTACGCGGTCTTGCCGATCTCGCACATCCTGGGCCTGACGGGCGTGCTGCTGGGTTCGCTGGTGAGCGGTGCAAGCGTCTATCTCACCTCGCGCTTCGATCCGGCGGCCGCGCTCAAGGCCATCGAACACGACCGGCTCAGCGTCATGATCGGCACGCCGTCGATGTATGCGCTGCTTTGCGAATACGCGGCGCGCACCAAGCGCGAGATCGTCAAGCCTGCGCTGCGCCTGATCTCGTCCGCCGGTGCGCCGCTCGATGCGGCGACGAAGGCCAATACCGAACGTACTTTCGGCCAGACCCTGCACAACGGCTACGGCATCACCGAATGCTCGCCGACGATCACGCTCACATCGCTTAACGCGCCGCGCAGCGATTGCGCCATCGGCCGCGTGCTGCCGGGGATCGAGACCCGGCTGGTCGATGGCGAAAGCAACGATGTCGCTGCGGGCGAAACCGGCGAACTCTGGATTCGCAGTCCCGGCGTGATGAAAGGCTATTACAGGGCCCCGGAAGAAACCGTGCAGGCGCTGACGCCGGACGGCTGGTTCAAGAGCGGCGATCTCGCGCGCTTCGACGACGGCAATCTCTTCATCGTCGGCCGCGCGAAAGATTTGATCATCCGCTTTGGCTTCAACGTCTATCCCGCCGAAGTCGAAGGTGTGCTGAACGGTTTCGAAGGCGTGGCGCGTTCCGCCGTGATCGGCATCAAGAACGGCGACAGCGAAGACGTCATCGCCTTCGTGCAGCCTTCGCCTGGCGCATCGCTCACCGAAGCCGCCCTAGCCGATTACGCCGCCGCCAACCTCGCGCCCTACAAGCGCCCGTCGAAGATCACCTTGCTCGATGTGCTGCCGATGAGTCCGGCAGGCAAAGTTCTAAAGAGCGAACTGGCTGCACTTGCGGCGTAGAACTACAAGAAGCGCTTCTTTGCCACTGCTTTTCCAGAGCCTGATTTGAAATAACGTTCGAGCCCACGTGCGTGCGTCTCTGTTTCGACGGCAACATACGCGCGCAGTCTCACGGGGAGATTTGATTTGGTCGAAATGACTTGTCCGCGGCCATGCAATGCGACGCGTTTCTTCAAATCATTTGTTGAGCCGACGTAGATGTCGCCGTTTCCGAGTTGCAGGAAGTAGACGTACCACATGTAGCAGTCTCCCTGCGCTCCTACGGAGCTTCGGGAGACACCCTACGCCGAATGATGCAAGTGGCCTCACTGCGCTCCTACGGAGCTTCGTGAGGCATGGCCTGCCACCCGAAACCGCGAAGCGGTGTAGGGTGGCGCGCTCGAAGAGATTCGAACTCCTGACCCTCAGATTCGTAGTCTGATGCTCTATCCAGCTGAGCTACGAGCGCGTCTTTAGGGCGGCAGAACCTATTGACCGCGCCCGGCAAACGCAAGCCGCGAAACGGCAATCTTTCCGGTTTCTTGCCGCGGCCTGCCGCTTTCGCCAGAGAGGGGGCCGACCATAGCCAAGTCCCCGTCCCGCCAGCGAAAAACTCCCAGAAAGCCGCACTTGGCACTCTTGTCCCCGCCGCGCGCGCTGGTTAAGACTGAGGCGCGGGTGTGCGTCGCAAACTGTGAGCGCGCGCGTCCGTTTGGCTGGCTTCATTCGCGCGCCCCGCGCGGATGTGGGGCGCAGGTACAGCGGAGACAGGCACATGAGGGCATATCGGGCGGCGCGCGCTGGGTCATCCAGCCGTCTTTTCGGCGCAGTTGCGCTGGTCGCGAGCCTGGGTCTTGTGGGTTGCTCGGACATCGACAATGCGATGTTCGGCACCGAAGACAATGGCGGCGGTCAGACAGCGTCGAGCGAGCCCGGCACATTGCCGTCGAACGGCGGACAGCCTGCACAGTCGAGTCAGGTTGCGTCAGCACCTTCTTATCAATCCGCGCCCGCATCATCGCCGTATCCGGACCAAGCGTCTGACGCCGGAACATTGCCGGCGGCACAGCCCGCACCCATGCAATCGCAGGTCGGTGGCGCGATGGGCGGCATCACGCCGGTCCAGGTCGAAGCCGGATCGAATACGGGCACCGCTGTCAGCACCATGGTCGCCAATCTGCGCTCGCAGCTGATCAGCATTGAAGAGCACATCGGCGGCAATCAGCAGCGTCTCGCGGGTCTGCACACGCAGGCCGGCGAGAACTCGACCGCCTATCACGAAGCCAAGGCACACATCACGGCGCGCCTCCAGGCCGGCACGACACGCGGCAACCCGGAGCTCGTCGCCGAATGGAATACCGCGCAGGCCGCACTCGATCAGCTTTCGTCCAACATCAATGCGCTGAGCTCACTCGGCACCGTCGTCGCCAACGACTCCTCGAGCGCGCATTACGTGCTCGATCAGGTCACGGCGACATTCAACGTCTCCGGCGCGGTCGATGAAGATCATCGCCAGCTTTCCGTGCTCGAAGACGAAACCAACCAGACGATCATTCTGATCGATCGCCTGCTGCGCAATGTCTCCGACGACGTGCAGCGTCAGACCGCTTACACCGCGAATGAGCGCGCGAACCTCACCTCGCTCGCCGGTGCGATCAAGAACGGCGAACTCTATGGCGGCGATCTCGGCGGCGCGCCGATGCTGGCGATGTCGACGGCGAGCTCCACGAATTACAGCGGCACGCCGCTGGTCGTGATTCGCTTCGATCACAACAATGTCGAGTATCAGCAGATCCTGTACGCGGCGCTGAGCCAGGCGTTGCAGACGCGTCCCGGCGCTGGCTTCTCGGTCGTTGCCGTGTCGCCAACGCGCGGAACGGTGACGGCAGTGCAGCTCGCGCAGACCGCCGCCAAGCGCCACGCGCAGGAAGTGATGCGTTCGATCACCGACATGGGCGTGCCGGCCTCGCGCCTGCAGGTCGCGTCCTCGACCGACCCGAACGCGACCGCGAGCGAAGTCCGCGTCTTCGTCCGCTAATTACGCCGCGACACCGTTTGCTTTGAACCAGGCGAGCATGCGCGCCCACGCGTCCTTGGCGTCTTTCTCGTTGTAGGTGTCGCGATAGTCGGCATTGAAGCCGTGCTGCGCGTCGGCGAATACGTCGATGCGGGAGTTGGTCTTGCCCGCTTTCGCAAGCGCCGCGCGCATCGCATCAACATCCGCCGCCGTGATGTTGTGATCCTGACCAGCGTAAAGGCCCAGCACCGGCGCATTGATCTGTGCGGCCAGATCGATCGCGGTTTTCGGGCGCAGATCGTTCGGCTTTCCCGCGAGCGGGCCGTACCACGCGGCCCCTGCTTTCAGCGCCGGATTGTGCGCCGCATAGAGCCACACCACGCGTCCGCCCCAGCAGAAACCGGTGATCGCGAGTTTCGATGTATCGGCGCTCTCACCCTTTGCAAACGCGACCGTCGCGTCCAGATCGCTCATGACTTCGGCATCCGGCACCTTGCCGACAATATTGGTCACAAGGTCCTGGATATGCGCCATGTCGTAGGTCCCGGGATCGCCGAAACGCGCGTAGAGCGACGGCGCAATCGCGTAATAGCCGAGATGGGCGAAGCGGCGGCACAGATCTTTGATATGCTCATGCACGCCGAAGATTTCCTGCGTGACGAGGACGACAGGCGCGTTCTTCTTTCCCGCAGGCCGCGCGCGATAGGCGGGGATGTGTCCGTCTGAAACGGCGACGCTCACCTCACCGGCATCGAGACCTTTGGTGTCGGTAACGATGGCCGCCGCGTTGAGTGGTCCCGCGGCAAGCGTGAAGCCCGTGACCAGTCCCGTCGCCGCGAAGGCACGGCGCGTGATCTCTCTGTCCATACTCAATCTCCCTTGAAGATGTCGCGATAGCTTTTTGTTGTCCCCAATGTCGTCGCTTCATAGACGCCGCGCGCGATGGCGCGGGTCAGTGTGTCAGATGCAATCGAGCCCAAGCGCATCACTTCGCGCGCGCGCGGTTCGCTTAGTTTCTGCTTCGCCGTCGAGACCGCAAACACAATGTCTCCGTCGAACGGCGTGTGCACGGGACGAAGCGCACGCGCGAAACCGTCAGCCGCCATCACCGCCAATCGTGCGAGTTCGACGCGCGTCAGATCGGCGTCGATCGCGACAATGGCGATGGTCGTATTCTCGCGTGGTGCCGCACCCTTCATGTCGGGCGGCAGATCGAGATCGAGTGCGATGTCTGTCTTCAAGCGTCTGCCACCGAATTCTTTGTTCTGCTCGAACGGGAATGCCCAGAACACATCCGAGCCGGGGATCAGCGGTGAACCCACGGAGTTCACGGCGACGATGGCACCGACGGTGAAGCCGTCCTCGGTCACAGCGGACGCGCTTCCCAAGCCGCCTTTGCAGATACCTGCCGTAGCGCCATAGCCTGCACCAGCGTTACCGAGCGCAAAATCGAGCGACGCGTCGGTCACGGCCTTGGCACCAAGCACGCGATAAGGCGTCTCCTCGCCCCAAGTCTTGTCGCCGCCGTTCATCAGATCGAACAGGATCGCGCCCGGCACGATCGGCACGCGTGGCGCGCCCGGCCGGATCTCGAAGCCGCGTCCCTGTGCGCGCAACCATGACGTCACACCCGCCGGCGCATCGAGCCCGAACACCGATCCGCCCGAGAGCACAATCGCATCTGCCGCTCCGGCAAGATTGATGGGATCGAGCGCCTCGGTATCGCGCGTGCCCGGCGCGCCACCGCGCACATCGACCACCGCCGCCATCGGTGCGTCACCGAGAAGCACCGTCACGCCGGTTCGGACACGTTCATCTTCCGCCTGGCCGATACGAAGACCGGTCACATCGGTGATGAGATTTCGCGGACCGGGCCGTACCATGTTAGGCAGGCTAGCCTTTGACCGCGCGGGCGCAAAGAGAGGTTCGATGAAAGCGAAATGGATTCTGGCGCTGGCGTTGATCGCCGCACTTCCGGCACGCGCCGAAACCGTCGCCAAACATCACATGATCGTCGCGGCGAACCCTTACGCCGTAAAAGCCGGCCTCGACATTCTGCGGCAGGGCGGCACGTCTGTGGACGCCGCCATCGCGGCGCAGATGGTTCTGACCCTGGTCGAGCCGGAATCGTCGGGGCTTGGCGGCGGCGCGTTCATGCTGCTGTGGGATCCGGCCAAGAAAAAGATGACGAGCTTCGACGGCCGCGAGACCGCGCCGGCGTCCGCGACACCGACCATGTTCCTCGACGTGAAGGGGCAGCCACGTAGCAAAATGGGCGTGATCCCCGGTGGATTGTCCGTCGGCGTGCCCGGCGTGCTGGCGATGCTCGATCTCGCGCATCAGAAATACGGAAAGCTACGCTGGAACGCGCTGCTGTGGCCCGCGATCAATCTCGCGCAGACCGGCTTTCAGGTACCGAAGAAACTCGCCTTCACGCTCAAGCAATATCCGCAGATGGCGCAGATGCCGGATATCAAGCGCGTCTTCTTTCATGAGGACGGCACGCCTTATGCCGAAGGTGAGACGATGAAGAATCCTGAGCTTGCAGCGACGTTGCGTATGATCGCGCGCAAGGGTCCTCAGGTGTTCTATCGCGGCCCTATCGGGCGCCAGATCGCCTATGCGGTGCAGCACGCGCCGATCAATCCCGGCGGCATGACATGGCAGGACGTCGGGACTTACAAAGCTGTCGAGCGCGCGCCCGTCTGCGGCACTTATCGCCGCAACAAGATCTGTTCGATGGGACCGCCGAGCTCCGGCGGCATCGCCGTGCTCCAGATCCTCGACATGCTGGAGCGCTTCCCGTCTAACAAACTCAACACAGAAACGCTCGGCGGCGCGCATCTGTTCACACAGGCGAGCCGCCTCGCCTTCGCCGATCGCGGCGAATATCTGGGCGATCCGGCATTCGTGAATGTGCCGGTGAACGGATTGCTCAACCGCGCCTATCTCGCGAAACGCTCCCAGCTGATCGATGCGACGAAGGATATGGGCGAAGCCTCGCCGGGCAATCCACCGGCATCGCCCGCGAAACATGCGCCACAGCGCAATCCCGAGCATCCGGGCACCAGCCACATGTCCATCGTCGACGACAAAGGCGTGGTCGTGTCGATGACCACGACCGTGGAAGCACCGATGGGATCGGAAATGATGGTTGGCGGTTTCATCCTGAACAATCAGCTCACCGATTTCTCGTTCGAGCCGGAGCGTGACGGAAAGCCCGTCGCCAATGCTCCCGCGCCGGGAAAACATCCTCTCTCTTCAATGTCGCCGGTGATCGTTCTGGGCCGTGACGGCAAATTCGAATTCGCCACGGGCTCACCGGGCGGCCCCGTGATCATCGATTACGTCGCGCAATCGCTGATCGCGCTGATCGACACAAAGCTCACACCGCAACAGGCAGCCTCGCAGCCGCACATCGCCAACCTGAACTCGCCGACTCTTTTGGAGAAAGACACCAGCATCGAGTCGCTTGCTGCCGGACTAACCGCAATGGGACACACGGTGGCGATGCCGTCGGTCGAGAAGAGCGGTCTGCACATTCTGGAGCGCGTCAAAGGCGGCTATATCGGCGGCGCCGATCCGCGCCGCGCGGGTGTGGCACTCGGCGACTAGGCTTTGCGCGCGACCGCGAACAGACGCTTGAACGGAAACAGCGTCTTTCCGGATTCGCGTCGCGGATAAGCCTCCGCAACGCGCTTCTTGTATTCGGCGACGAACGACTCGCGTTCTGCGCCTTCGAGCGCATTTACGAATGGCCTGAGGCCCGTTCCGCTCACCCAGCGATAGACGGGATCGTCGCCGTCTAGCACCTGAAGATAATCCGTTTCCCAGATGTCGATCGCGGCAGAAAGCGGTTCGAGGATGTCGTAATAAAACTGCGGCGTACCAAGGGTGAGATTGCGAACACCTTTGAGCTTCGCAGCCCACGGTCCCTGCTCCGCGACATCGCGGATGATCTTGTGCGACGGCGCGTTGAAATTGCATGGCACCTGGAATGCGAGCATGCCGCCGGGTTCGAGAAATCCCATCAGGCGCGGAATGACCTGTTCCTGATCCGGCACCCATTGCAAGGTCGCGTTGGTGAAGATCACGTCGTAACGCTTTGTCGGCGACCATCCCGGGATATCGCCGGAGAGCCATGTGGCCGTGATGCCGGAACGGCGCGCCTGATCGAGCATCGCTTCCGAAGAATCCAATCCCTCGAGTTGTGCTTTTGGCCAGTACCGCGCGAGCAGGGCGGTCGAGTTGCCCGGCCCGCATCCCAGATCGATCACACGCGCGGGGTTCTTATGGGGAATGCGCACGAGCAATTCTGCTGCAGGCCGTGTGCGCTCATCTTCGAAATCGAGATAGACCTTCGGATCCCACGCCATCTTAGTTTTCCTCGCGGTCGGGAATGTCGATGCGGAATATCGTGCTGCCTGCGATCGATGCCACCAGCACCATCTCCCCGCCATGCAAACGCGAAAGATCGCGCGCGATGGCGAGACCTAAACCCGAGCCACCGGGACGCATGCCGGTTGCGAAAGGCTGAAACAGCTTCTTCTGCATGGCGACGGGAATGCCGGGACCGTTGTCGGCAATCGTGATGCTCACGACATGCCCGTTGCGCTCGGCAGATACGCGGATGCGCGCGTCTGCGCGGCCGGACAATGCTTCAGCAGCGTTGCGCAGTGGGTTGAGCACGGCGCGGAAGAGATGTTCTGGGTCGGCGTCGATTTTCAGATCGGCTTCGACTGCGTTTACGAAATCGATTTCGGTCTGTGTGCTCGCGGTCGCGCGCGCCGCTTCGCCTGCTTCATCAATCACAGGCTTCAAGACGATCAGCTTGCGGGCGGGCGGATGCTCTTCGGCGCGGCCATAACGCAGTGTCTGTGTCGCGAGTGCCACCGCGCGATCGAGCGACGTGACCAAACGCGGCGTCAGATTCTTCACCACCGGATCGTCAATGTCAGCAAGGCGATCCGATGCAAGCTTCGCGTTGGCGAGGATGTTGCGCAGATCGTGCTGGATGCGCGCGACCGCTGTACCAAGCGCGGCCAGTCGCGTCTTCTGTTGCAGCGAACCATAAAGATCGCGCTGCATGGCGGCGAGTTCGCGTTCGGCCTGACCAATCTCATCCTGACGCGACGACGGTGCGACGATGCGCGAGGAATCTTCAGGATTGTCGCGGAAACGTATCATCGCTTCGCTGATCTTCTCCATCGGCCGCACGAACACGTAGAAGAGACTCAAGAATACCAGCGCCGCCGTCAGCGCAGAGACGAAGAGCCCCGTCTCCATCACGCGCCATGCATACGCCACGAGCGCGGTGCGAATCGGCTGCTCGCGCAGCACGATGCCGAGCGACCGCGCGTGCGGAATCTTGGTCGGCGCGATCACATGCAGTACGCGGTCATGGCTTTGCCAGAGACAAGACACCGCTTCGATCATCCCCTTGCCGAAGCCAGCCTTGGTCAGGTCGATGGTGTGATCGACCATCTTCTGTTCGTCGTTGACCTGAAAGAAGAAGCGCTGGTCGGCCAAGGTAAGCAGCACCGCCTCTGCGCCCGCCCGCTGAAGGATCTGTGTCCGCAGGGTTTCGGGGAGCTTTTTGCTCTCCGGCAGGGTGAAGGGCATGACCGCGAGTTCGGCGGATTCGATGTGGTTGCCCAGAAGTTCCCGGTAGTACTGGCCAATGGACGGCACGAAGATCAGCACTTCGCCGATCATCACATAGAAGATCGTCAGCAGAAGCAGCCGCCCGGACAGGCTGTGGGCGGCCAGCCTCCACCCCTCCCTTAATCCCGCGCGGGTGCGGCCTGACATGGCGCTTTTAGAGCATTAACGGGGGCAAAAATCCAAGGTAGTACCGGGGTTTGACACCCCCGCACCCGGGATTTGACAGGTCCCGGTCCAATGCTTAGAAACCGCGCTCTTTTTGACGAGCCGGAGTACCTCCATGAAGCGCCCCTATCAGCCGAGCAAGATCG
>Ga0068853_100000878_pt1 | contig 20983 bp, 17 predicted proteins | sample KBSCornC32_FD_65655 | JGI IMG/M metagenome (GOLD analysis project Ga0068853, IMG submission 65655) | Corn rhizosphere microbial communities from Kellogg Biological Station, Michigan, USA - KBS Corn C3-2 | ecosystem: Host-associated > Plants > Roots > Rhizosphere > Soil ...
TTGCGCGACTCGCACCAGTTCCCTGGTGAAATTAGCGCTGTGGTCCCACCCGATCCCATCTCGAACTCGGAAGTGAAACGCAGCTGCGCCGATGGTAGTGTGGCTTAAGCCATGCAAGAGTAGGTCATCGCCAGGGGCTTTACCCAAGAACGCCTCCCCGGAAACGGGGAGGCGTTCTCTTTTTCGATCGATTGATCATCGCAGCCGTCGTCCGGAGCTCGCGTGTCCCAACAGCGCTGTTTCGTCTACAAGAGCCTCGGCAAGGCCGATACCTACCTCTATGTCGTCCGCGCCGACGACTTCGCTGCAGTGCCAGCAGCGCTGCTCGAAACACTCGGCCGCCTCGAGCATGTAATGGCATTGGACCTCTCTCCGCAGCGCAAGCTTGCCCGCGCCGATGCCGCGGACGTCATCGAAGCGCTGGCCGGCCGCGGGTATTACCTGCAATTGCCCCCGCCACCGGACCATTCGATCTCCGCCGAGTCCTGATCGGCCCGCCGTCGTACAGGACGGCAATGGGGCTTGTTCAGCGTTCGCTGATCGATTCCCCGGTGCTCGCCGATATACTCGATCGAAGCGGTGATCGGCCGCGGGCGGCAAGAGGTGGGAATGCGCGGACGCGCTCTCAGCAGGTTTCAATCCACGCGGACCGCCATCCGGTTGTTGTTGCCGGCGTGGCTGCTGTTCGCGATCGCCGCCCTGATCGCGCATCCGGCATCCCTCGTCGCACTGCTGCTCGCCAACGCCGTCGCGATGACCGCGATGTCGCGGGCCGTCGGCTTCGACCATGACACCCGCTTCATGCAGGGGCTGGCTCGGCGCGGACTTGCGTATTTCGTCGCGCTTTCCGCGTACACCGCCATCACCGCAGCGATTGTCGTCGTGCCTGCGTGGTGGCTGTTGAACGATGGCTCTCTCCTCGCTGCGCTCGGACTGTCCGCCGCCTTGATGCTTTCGGTGGTTTGCCTGTGGCGCATCTGGCCGGTGTTCGCGCTGCCATTGCTGTGGGATGACGCCTACCCGCACGCCGACGAACGCGGCTCATGGCTCTCGACGGTGTTGCGCCGCTCGCTCGCGTTCGCGCGCCACATGACCGGCGAACACGAACTGTTCTTCTCATGCGGATTCCCCGCGAGCCTCGGAATGTTGCTGCTCACCGTCGGAGCATTGGCGCTGTCCGGTATCGGCGGCCTGCTCTCCGGCGAGGCGCGCATCGTAGCGATCGTCGCCTACGCGGCAATCCTCTCGCCCTTCGCCCATCTGCTGCTGATCAACCGTTGCCTGCACGCAATGCTCGCCGACGCCCGAGGTCGGCACCGACCCGTCGTCGAGCAAGTGGCGACGCCCGCCGATGGCGTCGAACCCGTGCGCATCCCCGAAGGGATCGCTCGCGCCGATCTCGATTCCACCCTGCTATGCGCGGTGCATTCGGCCCAGGTGAGCCTCGCGCTGGCCGCACTCGAACGCGGCGCCGATCCCGACACGACTCCCGGCCCGCAGCATCGCGACCAGCGGACACCGCTGATGTTCGCCGTCACCTTGCCGGACTTGCGCCTGCTGCGCGCATTGATCGGCAAGGGCGTCGACGTGAACCGGGCGCACGGTGGCATCACGCCGCTGATTGCGGCGACCCGGGACAGTCACGAGGGTCGTCCGGATGCGGTCACCACCCTGCTCGCGAACGGAGCGGATGCGCGCAAGCCCGACGCGACCGGCAACACGCCACTGCATCACGCGGCGCGCTGCGCCGAACCCATAATCGCCGCGTTGCTCGTCGACGCGGCGATCGATGTCAACGCGATCAATGCCGAAGGCATGACCCCGCTCGGTATCGCCTGCACGAATGCCAATTGGGCCATCGCGGCATTCCTGCTCGAGCACGGTGCGAAGACCGACGTCGATCATGCGCAGCCGGCGCTGCTGTGTGCCTGCGGCATCGCCGACGACGACCCTGCCGGCGCCAGGTTGCTCGTGAAACACAAGGCTCGCGTCGATGCACGCGGTGCGCTCGATCGTACCGCGCTGATGGTCGCGGCACTGGCGGGGCACGCGCGCGTCATCGAAGCGCTGCTCGCGGGCGGTGCGTCGGCTGAACTCGCGGATGCGCGCGGCACCACCGCATTGATGGAGGCCGCGCGTTCCGGTTCGGCCGCGGCGATCCATGCGCTCGGCAAGCGCAAGCTCGATGCAGACGGCACTGATGCCAGCGGGCGCAGCGCGTTGATGATCGCGTGCCAGTCGCGCCATGCCGGCGATGATGCGGTGCGCGCACTGCTTGCGCTGGGCGCGACGCGAGCGCTCGCCGGTTCGGATGGCAAGCGCGCGCTCGACCATGCGGCGGCGGCGGGACGTTGGCATATCGTCGCGTTGCTCGATCCGACGTATCCGGTACCGAGCAGCCTCACCGGCGGTGCCATCGAGGCGGGCGCGGCGCACGCGGACCACCTGCTGGATGCGCTGCGCTTCGGCCATTGGAACGTTGCCGGCGAGTTCGTCGGCGTGGTCGGGACCTGGCCCGCCGCTGCCCTCGCCGACCTCTATCTGGAACTCGCCGAACCCGAGCACGCCGCTGCTCGGCTATGGCTGCGCAATCACGGCCTCGATGCGCAGGCACGGTGCGGGTCCGGCGCCAGCCTGCTCGATGCGCTGATCGAACGGCTGCCGCTTGCGAATCTCGCGCTTGATGAACTCGTCGGCAGCGGCGTTCCGCTCGGCGGTGCCGGTCTCGTTGCGCGGGTACTTGCGACCGCGCCAACGGCGGATCCCGGCGCGACGGCTGCACTCGCCGCGGAGCTGCTCGCACGCGGCGCCGACTGGTGTGGAGCAACCTCCAGTCGCCAGAGCGCATTGCATCTCGCAGTAGCGATCGGGACTCGCACGCTTGTCGCCTCCCTGCTGGAGCGTGGTGCCGATCCCGACGCGCGTGACGCGCAAGGAAATACGCCCCTGCACCTGTCACTACGCCTCGATCACGACGCCGCCGTCGCGATGCAACGACTGCTGATCGCCGCAGGCGCCAATCCGGAAATCGCCAATGCGAACGGTGAAACCGCGCTCGGTCTTGCGCTCGCGCGCGGTGAGCCGGCATTGGTGCACTGGTTGAGCTGGACGGGATGGCGACTGCCGCTGCGTCGCTTGCGCGGTACCGATCTGGCGGCCGCTGCGGCCGAAGGCGACCTCGATGCCGTCACGCGCCTGCTCGCACTCGGTGTCGCGATCGACGGCGAGGACGGCCAGGGCGCGACCGCCCTGGTGCGTGCGGCGGGCGCCGGGCACGCGGCACTCGTCGTCCATCTGCTCGCCGCAGGCGCGAACGTCGCGCACCTGACCCGCTCCGGCGTGCATTGCCTTGCAGCCGCCGTCGGCGCGCGTCGCGAGGCGGTCGTGCGCACGCTGCTCGCGCACGGTGTCGCGCCCGACCTGCCGATTGCCGGCGGCGGCACATCATTGCTGTTCGCTGCGGCGTTGGCCGAAGAACGCATCGCGCGTGCGCTGATCGAAGCGGGTGCGAACCCGAATGCAGCCGACGAGCTCGGCACGACCGCGCTGCAGGCTGCCGCGCAGGGCGCATTCGAAAGCGGCGACACACCGCGATCGCGCACCATGTTCGACCTGTTGCTGCGCGCCGGCGCGCGCCTCGACGCGCGCAATCAGCAGGGGCAGGACGCGTTGCTGGTCCTGCTCGGCGCGCGTTCCCAGCCAGGATCGCATTGCGACGCGGAGCACCTGCACCAGCTCGCCGCGTTCCTGCTCGAGCGCGGTGCGCGGGTCGACACGCAGGACCAGCGTGGGGTCGGCGCCTTGCATGCCTGCGCCCTGCACGGCCTGTCCGGGTGCGCACGCCTGTTGAAGGCACACGGTGCGCCGCTTGATCTCGTCGATGGATTCGAGCGCAGCGCTGCCGATGTCGCTTCCTTGCTCGGTTACGTCGATGTCGCTGCCGAACTCGACGGCGCGCGCGCAGCGCTCATGCCGGGCGTGCGGCAGACCTTGCGCCGACCGGCACGCGCACCGGACTGAAGAAAGCCGCGCGCGAGAACATTACCCGCGCATGCGGCGATAGAGCGGCCACGGCATCCAGCGCACCAGCAGCGCGATCAATCCGAACCTTCGCGGCAGGTACCAACGCGCCGATTCGCGCGTGAGACGCGCTGCGACGATCCGGGCGACCAGCGCGGGCTCCGTCGCCGGCGCCGGCAGCGCGACGCCGTGGGTCAGGTTCGTGGCGAGGAAGCCGAGTCGATACAACTGCACGCGCAGCTGCTGTGGTGGGTACCGTTGGCGCAGGCTCTCGTGCAGCGACTCGAGTGCGCGCTTCGCGGCCGCGTAGACGACGTTGCGGCCGCGCCCACGCACCGCGGCAATGCTGCCAAACAGGACGATCACGCCGCGGCTCGCGAGCAGGCGCGGCAGCAGCGCCTGAACGATCGCCAGTGGTGCGTGCAGATTGATTGCGAGCAGTTGTCCGATCCGCGCGGCATCGAGGCCGAAGTCGTCGTCGCTGCGCGACAGGCCGACCGGCAGCAGCAGCGCATCGAGTGCAGGCATCGTGTCGAGCGCACCCGCGAGGCGCGCGCCCGGATCGGCTTCGTGCGCGAGGTCGAGCGCGAGCACGTGCACGGTGACGTCGTGGCGCAGGCGCAGATCGGCCGCGATCGCGTCGAGGTCGCGCGCGTCGGACGAGACCAGCAGCAGTTCGTGCCCGCGCCCGGCCAACTCCTGCGCGAGCGCGCGCCCGAGGCCGCTGGACGCACCGACGATCAGCGACGTCACAGTGCCAGCCTCCGCGCGAGTTCGGAAGTCCGCCGGCCAGCCGGATTGTGGTGCGCGAGCCGCATGCGCGCAGCCTCGAAGCCGCCCAGCGCGCGCCGCACGGCGTGGGGGTCGAGAGTCGATTCCTTGATCAGGTTGGGGCGCCCGTCGTGCGCGATGGCGATCTCGGCGAGCGCTTCGAGGAACGCGCGTTGCGCCGTGCTGGCCGGATGCGGCAGCTGCAGCGCGAGGGCGATGCCCTTGCCGTCAAACGAAAAGCCGTCCGGCGTCCCCGCGAACAGCTTGCTCGCGAGCAGGGCGATGCGCGGTCGCATGCGCGCGACACATTCGGACAGCGCATGCGCGAACGCCTCGAAGCGCGGATGCGGGACGAGCCACTGCGCTTCCACCATTCCGGCCTGACCGTAGCCGGCGAAGTACAGGCGCGCGCGGTTCAGCGGGAACAACGCGTCGGACAGCGGCAGCGGCGCCTGCCCCGCGCGGCACCAGCGTGTGGCGAGCCAGGTGTTGGCCGCGCCGATGCCGAGTCGGTTCCACAACGCGAACGGCAGCGCTCGAATCGAGGCTGGCAGGTCACTGCCGGCGTCGCCGCCAGCAGGCAGCGATGCCACGGGATCGCTCGCCAGGCCGATGCGCACTACGCCGCGACCGAAATGCGCGGCACGCGCGTCATGCCAGCCGTACAGCACGGGTGCATTCGCCGCCTCGCGCAGGATGCGTGCGGCTTCGGCAAGATCGGCGACCGGCACGCGTCGCAGCACGAGTGCGCTCGGCGGTCGCGCAAGCCGCAGCGTAGCCCGCGTGATGCTGCCGGTCAGGCCGAAACCGGCGAAGCTTGCGTCGAACAAGCCGGCGTCGCGCGCGCGGTCGACCTGGACGAAGCCTTCGCCGGCGCGGTGCAACTCGAACGCCTCGACCCATGCGCGGAACGTGCCGTCGCGCGCCGGGTTCTTGCCGTGCACGTCGGCCGCGATGCAGCCGCCGATGCTCGCACGCGGATGGCCCGGCGCGACCGGGAGGTACCAGCCGCGCGCAAGCAGGAAGCGCTGCACGTCGCCGATACGCGCGCCCGCCTCGACCGTCAGCGTGCCACGCTGCGGATCGAACGCGAGCAACCGGTCGAATGCGCCGAGGTCCTGGCTGATCGCGCCGTTGCCGAAGCTCGCCCCGACATAGGACACGCCTCCGCCACGAGCGATGGAGGGCGCATCGGCGGGCAACGCGTCGAGCAGGCGGTAGCGGTCCGGCCGCTGCACGCGACAGCGCGCACGATACTGGCGGTCGAAGCTTTCGAGCGGCACATCCGCGAGCGCATAGCCGCGCATTTCAGGCCTCGTCGCCTTCGCCGGTGTCTGCCTCGAACAGGCGCACGAGGTCGTCGCGCGCTTCCTGCGCGGACTGCAGCAGCGCGGCTTCGTCGTCGTAGACCGGATACTGGTTCGCGAGTACGCGTTCGTCGTGTTCGCGGAAGCGCCGCACGTACTCCTTCGCCGCCGCCTCGTCGTAGCCGAGCGCTTCGAACACGCCGCGCGCGATCTCCAGGCTCGAAAAGAACGTTTCGCGCACGATGCTGCCGACGCCGAGATCCATCAGTTTGAAAACGTGTTGGCGATTGCGCGCGCGCGCGAACACTTTCAGGTGCGGGAAATGACGCTTGAGCAGGCGAGCGGTGCGCAGGTTCGCGTCCGGATCCTCGGTCGCAATGACGAATATTTCCGCCTTGTCGGCCTGTGCCGCACGCAACAGGTCGAGACGCGACGCGTCGCCGAAGAACACCGTGTTGCCGAAGTGGCGCATGAAGTCGACCTGCTCGGGGTCGCTCTCGAGCGCGGTGAACGCGATGCGATTCGCGTTGAGCATGCGCGCGACGATCTGGCCGACGCGGCCCATGCCGGCGATGATCACGCGCGGCGTGGCCGCGTCGACCTTGTCGAACTCGCGCGTCGGCTTCGCCTTCACGACCGGTGCGATCTCGCTGCGAAAGCGCACCAGCAGCGGCGTCGCGGCCATCGACAGCGTGATCACGAGGATCGCCATGTCGCGCTGCCCGGTCGAGACCAGTCCGCTCGCGGCCGCGAGGGTGAACACGACGAACGCGAACTCGCCGCCCTGGGCGAGCAGCGCGGCCAGGGCGAGCGACTGCTGGTGGTCCTCGCGTGCGCCGACGCGCGCGACGAGGTAGAGCACCAGCGCCTTCGATGCGAGCAGGGCGAGCAGCAGCCAGCCGACCAGCTGCGGCTGCGCCATCGCGAGGTGGACGTCGAGCGACATGCCGACGCTGATGAAGAACAGGCCGAGCAGCAGGCCGCGGAACGGCTCGATCTGCGCCTCGATCTCGTGGCGGTATTCGGAATCGGCGAGCAGCACGCCGGCGAGGAAGGCGCCGAGCGACATCGAGATGCCGGCGAGCTCCATCAGCCAGGCGATGCCGATCACGACCAGCAGCGCCGTCGCGGTGAACACTTCCGGCGTGCCGATCTGCTGCGCGGCGGCGCGGAACATCGGTCGCAACAGGTAACGGCCGCCGACGACGACCAGCGCAATCGTCGCGATCACGCGCAACGCGGCCAATGCTTCCGCGGCGGCGCCCGCGTCGTGCATGGATGTTCCGCCAAGGATCGGAATCAGGGCGAGGATCGGGATCGCCGCGACGTCCTGGAACAGCAGGATCGCGAATGCGAGCCGCCCATGCGGGCTGTTGAGCTCCTTGCGCTCGGCCAGCAGCTGCAGGTCGATCGCGGTCGACGACAGCGCGAGCCCGAGGCCGACCACCAGCGCCGCTTTCCACGCGAGCCCGCAGGCGAGGGCGCCGCCGCCGATCAGCGCGGCGGTCGCGACGACCTGCAGCGCACCGCTGCCGAAAACGCTGCGACGCATGACCCACAGGCGTTGCGGCGACAGCTCCAGGCCGATCACGAACAGCATCAGGACGACGCCGAGTTCGGAGATCTGCGCGATCTGTTCGGTGTTGCCGATCAGGCGCAGGCCGGACGGCCCGATCAGTGCGCCGGCGGCGAGGTAGCCGAGCACGGCGCCGAGCCGCCAGCGCTTGGCCAGCGGCACCGCCAGCACGGTCGCGAGCAGAAGCACCACCGCGTATTGCAGGAAACCGTGATTTTCCACGCGCACTCCGCCGTTATGGCGCGAAGTATCGCATGCACGATGCGCTGGTCGACCCGGGTCGGCTCGTCGCAGCCCGTGAGATGACCAGCGCCCAACCTGCGCGCCTCGTCCTGCCGCCGGAGTCCGCCATGTTCGTCACGCCGCTTTCGTTGCCCGCCCCCCGGTCCGCCGCGCGCCCGCTGCAGGTGCACTCGAGTGTACGCGCGTCGTGGCCGACGGCGTTGCTGCCCGTACGCATGAATCCTCGTCCGCTGTTGATGGCGTGGTTGCTGATCGGCGTGGCGGCGCTGCTGTTCTGCCCGAGCCTGCGCTTCGACGCCCGATTCGGCGCGACGCTGTCGTTCTGGCTCGTCGGCGCGCCCGCGATCGACCTCGCGTGGATCCTGCGCGCGCGTATTTCCCCGCTGCTGCACGGCGCCTGGATCTCGTGCCGCGCAGTCCGTGCGCGCCGACAGGCGCGCCGTACGCGCGATGCTCAATCGGCGCCGCGCTCGCGCCTCGACAAGTCGAGCAGAAAATAGTCGCGATCGTCGATACGCCGTACGGCGGGGTCGGCCTGCAGGCGTTCCGCGGCGGTCATCACGGCAGGCTCCATGTCGAACGTGACCTTGCGCAAGGCAGGCTGCGGCAGGATCAGGTACCCGATCTGCTGCTCGCGCAGGAATGCGATGAACCGTTCCGGTGTGGCGAAATATTCCGGCCGCGAGTAGCCAATCGTCGGCAGATACTCGAACCGCGTCGGCAGCAGGAAGCTGATCGGTTCTGCCACGTACCCGACCGAGCGGGTAAGGCCTTCCTGCTGCTTCAGGTATCGGCCGATGCGTTCGAGCCCGGCGTAGTCCAGCTGCGCCCAGCGCCTGCGGCGCGAATCCTTCCAGCCGAGTCCGAGATCGAAGTCGAACGTCTTCGTGCCCGTCACCCAGCTGTCGCTCGCGAACGAATAGGCGGCCTGGAACAACGCGAAGGCCGGCAGGCACGCGAGTGCGACGACCAACACGTACCGCTCGTTGGCGAGACGATTGAACGCGGCTGCGCCGGAGAGGAGGATCGCCGGCAGCAGCGCCGCGAGGAAATAATTGCCATCGCTGCCGCGCACGCCGTAGCGCACGCCCAATGCCAGCACCAGACCCGCGGCCATCAAGCCGGCGAGCGGCCAGTACGCCGGTCCGTGCCGTCCGATTCGCGCGCCCGCCACGGCCGCCAACGCCGACAGCATGGCGAGCCACAGCCAGACATTGCCGACCCAGGCGGTCACCACGTGCGGCATCGTTTGCGGGCGGAACAGCCAGTCGACGACCAGCGTGGGCACGTCCGACCAGATTTGCGATGCAGTCCAGTTCAGCGTGCCGGCCGGTTCCTTCAGCGTCATTCCGAGCGCGCCCCACAGGCGGAACAGCGAATCCGGCCCGATCGTCGGCATGCCCGCAAGGAGCCATGTGCGCCCGATCACGAAGCTCGTGACGATGGCGGTCGCGGTGGCCGCGCACACGGCGGCGCGCCGGTTGCGGACGCGTGCCAGTGGCTCGAGCGGGGCGCACTCGGGCAACGCGCGATCGCGCCACGCGGCGATCAGCGTCGCGAGCACCAGCGCGCCCGCAAACGGCACCGCAGTGAGCTTGGCCAGGCTCGCGAGCGTCGCGCCGACGAGCAGCCACAGCGCGTCGCCGAGCGTGCGCGCGCGCAGGAATTCGAACGCGGCTTGCGCTGCCAGCAGCAGGAACAGCAGCGAGATCGCGTCGGGTTTCGGTTCGATCGCGACCGCAGCCAGGGCGGGCAGCGTCGCGATCGTCGCGAGTATCGGCAGGGTTGCGCGCTGCGGTACGCCGATGCGCAGGCCGAGCTGATGACAGGCCAGCAGGATCAACACCACCATCCACACCGACATGCAGGATGGCGTGCTGCTGTCGCCGAGCGCGCTCAGCGGCAACAGGAACACTTCGTAGAGTTTCGGATAGTAGTGGACCGGCGACGTCAGTCCGAGCGCTTCGAAAACGGAATGGTGCGGGTCGAGTACGTACTCCGGGCGGAGGCCGTACCACAGCGAGTCGTAGCCGATCGCCACGTTGCTGCGTGCGTAGAGCACGGCCAGCCACGCGGTGAGCGCGCCGCACCAGAACCGATCGCTGCGAGCGTGTCCACGCAGGGTGCTGCACAGGAAAACGACGAGCGGACGATGCCGCCCCAACAGGGCCGGCACGCCCAGCAGCAAGGTAAGCCCGCGCAGTTGCCGGATCGAACCGAGGTCGAGCGCAGACGCGCTCCAGGCCAGTACGCTCCAGCCTAGGAAGCCGAGCACGAAGGCCTGCAGGTAGGCCGGCACATCGCGTGGAGGCGGCAAGCCGCACAGGCGTCGCATGAATGCGCCGACGCCGATCACGATTTCGAGATAGAGCACGTCCAGCAGCAGGGCTGCATCGACCGCATGGCGCCGAAGGAAGAGCAGCAAGGCAATCGAGGCGATCGCGAACGCAAGCCGTTGCGCCGCAAACGCGAGCGAGCCGGCGACGATCCCGATCAGGACGAATGCTTCAATGCCGCCCTGCACGTATTCAGGCTGCCGGATATGCCAGCTGAACGGACCGTACGCCAGCAACTGCCACGCAGGCGTCACGATGAAAGCGGCAGCCAGTGCGACTGCGAACACCGCGAGTGCGAGCCCGCGGCGGGAATCTATCGGCATCGGAAAGCGTCGGCTTCGCGCTGGCAGCGCGTCCCCGCGGATTCTAGACGATGCGTCTCAGCCGCGCAGGCCCAGGCGCTTGCGCTCCATCCGGCGCAGGAACTCGTCCATGATGCGTCGGTAGAGGTCGTCGCCGAGGTAGGCATCCTCTACGCCGGCGTCGATCGACGGGTTGTCGTTCACTTCGATCACGACGAGACGATCGCCCGCCTGCTTGAGGTCGACGCCGTACAAGCCATCGCCGATCGGCGCGGTCGCCTTCAACGCGAGCTTGAGCACGTCGGCCGGTGCCGAGCGCACCGGCAACGTCTCGAAGCCGCCGGACTTTGCAGTGCCTTTCGCGCCGTGGTTGTAGATCTGCCAGTGTCCGCGCGACATGAAGTACTTGCATGCGTACAGCGGCTCGCGGTTCAGCACGCCGATGCGCCAGTCGAACTCGGTGAACATGAATTCCTGCGCGAGCACGAGCGCGGTGTGCTGGAACAGGTCGTCGACCGCGGCCTTGAGCTGCTGCGGATTCTCGGCCTTGACGATGCCGCGCGAGAACGAGCCATCCGGGATCTTCAGCACGATCGGGAAGCCGAGCACGTCCGGTAGTTCGGCGAGTTTCTTCGCCTCGTCGCGATAGAGGATCTCGGTGCGCGGCGTGGCCAGCTTGCGCGAGCGCAACAGGTCGTGCAGGTAGATCTTGTTGGTGCACTTGAGGATCGAGCTCGGGTCGTCGATGACGACCATGTCCTCCTTCTCGGCCTTGTTGGCGAAGCGGTAGGTGTGGTTGTCGAGCGCGGTCGTCTCGCGGATGAACAGGCCGTCGTACTCGGCGAGCTTGGTGTAGTCGTTCTTGGTCAGCGTGTCGACTTCGATGCCGAGTTCGGCGCCGGCTTCGACGAAGGCCTTCAGCGCGCGCTTGTTCGAGGGCGGCATCGGATCGCCCGGATCGGCCAACATGGCGAGGTCGAAGCGGAACTTCTTGCGTGCACGCGGCTTGCGCCAGAGCTTCTTGGAGAACTTGTCGAGCGCCTGCGCGAACGCGTCTTCCTGCGGGTCGGACAGGGTGTGCAATCCGGTCGGCTTGATCGCGGCGATCTGCCAGACCCGCTCACGCTCGAACTCGATGCGCAGGATCGGGCACGGGAATGTCTCGAACACCTGGCGCGCGATGTCCTCGAGGCTCTCCGACGAGGTCTCGCCGAAGTAGACGAGCACGCCGAAATCGGTCGTGTCACGCCCGCCGTCGGGCAGGAATTTCGCGAGCTTCTGGTTGAGGTCGTCGATGTCGAGGCCGTACAGCGAGCGGCGGCGCAGGTCGTTGATCGCGCGTACCGACGGGATCACCTTGTGCCCGCGTGCTTCGGCCAGCAGCGACACGTAGTAGCCGGTGCCGAGGTACTTGTAGCTGCGGCACAGGTTGATGACCTGGGTGCGCTCGTCGTCGACGCCGATGGGCTCCTTCAGGTAGTCCTGCGCGGTGACGACGTTGTCGGATGGATAGTAAGAACCCCAATCCGAGGCTTTCTCGACGACGATGACGAGCCGACTCATGCGCAGCGCCTGGATGCGGTATCAGGGGGGCGGATGCCTCGGGTCACTGCGCGGGGCCGGATGATTCGGGATGGCGGAAGCGGCAGGGGCATGGGCATTTGGCGGCGCGCAGTTTGACACACGCACGCGCGGATCGGCAGCACGGTCGGGCCGGAAGATGGCATCCGTTAAGGCAGGATGAACGTCGCATCTGCCCGGCATTGCAGCCAATGCCAGTGCGCACTAGGCTGCGCGCCGTGCTCGCTTCGGCAAAAACCCCTCTCTACGCGCCGCTCGCGCCGAACGTGCGCCGGGCGACGGCCGGCGACCTCGATGGCCTGGTCGCGCTGGAGCAGGCGACCTTCGTGCTCGACCGCATGAGCGAGCGCCAGTGGCGTCGCCACCTCGACAGCCTCAGCGCGGAAGTGCTGGTCGCGGTGCGGGAACGTCAGCTGGTCGGCGCGGCCATCGTGTTCTACCGGCGTGGCCAGGACATCGCACGCTTGTACTCGATCGCGGTCGCTGCCAGCGAGCGCGGCACGGGAATCGGCGCCGAGCTGCTGGCCGCCGTGGAGCAGGTGGCGCGCCGGCGTGGCAGCCGTCGCCTGCGCCTGGAAGTGCGCGCCGACAATGCCGCCGCGCAACGCCTGTACGAGCGCGCGGGGTACCACGCGTTCGGCAGTCACCGCGCCTACTACGAAGATGGCGCCGACGCGCGCCGTTACGAGAAGCGTCTGTCGTAGGAGCGCTGCAAGCGCGACCGTGCTCGCGGAGCGTCCGGGAATGCCGATACGGACGCGCGCGCATGGCTACTGCCCGGCGACGTCGGAGATCCTGCGCGCGGTCGCTTCGTCGGCCGGACGCGCGATGAGACCGCCCGCGGCGGCGAGCGTGACGACATAGGCGCCGCCATCGACCAGGGGCAGGTAGGCGGCGCTACCGTAATCGGCGTCGATCCAGGGCAGCCATTGCGGGAAGCGCCGCTTCAGTGTCCACAGGTCCGGCAGGATGGCGTCGTCCAGTGCGACCACGCTCTTCATCGTGCTGCGTTCCTGCGCGATGTCGCGATAGCGCCCGCCGATGCGCTCGAGCCGGTACAGCGGCGGCGCGCCGAGCACGACGGCACGTGGCTTCCATTTGATCACGCGCGCGTCGAGCTGCCAGTCGTCGCCGGACAGTTCCACCCGGCGCCGTTCGCCGTCCGGGGTCTGGATGTCGACGGCGTAGCGTTGCGCGCCGAGCGCGTGAGCCTCGATGCGCGCGACGGCGGCTTCCGCGGCGAGGCGACGGTAGCCCAGCAGCACGGTGCCGGCGAGGCCGCCGAGCAGGGCGAGGCCGAGGAATACGAGGCTCCACAGCACGCGCAACGTCGCGGCGATGCGACGACGCTCGCGCCAATGCCGCCGCGCGCGCGTGCCGTGGCCGGCCGCGAACAGCAGGCACAACACGGCAGCGACGAACAGCACGACCAGGAACGGTGTCAGGGACATCGGCCAGCGCTCCGCCACGACGGTCGCGACAGCATACCGGTCGCACCGGTGAACCGCGGCTATACTGCCGCCACGTCATTGTCGGACCCCATCATGTCGCCTACCCGATCCTTCCTGCGCCTGGCGCTGCTGCTCGCCGTGCTGCTGCTGGCGGCTTGCGGCAACAAGGGTCCGCTGGTCAAGCCCGGCGCTCCGGCAACGCCAGCGCCGACCCACTGAATCCGCGCATGGCGCTGCGCTTCAGCAAGATGCACGGTCTCGGCAACGATTTCGTCGTCGTCGATTGCCGCGATGAGCCGCTCGCGCTCGACGCCACGGCGATCCGCCGGCTCGGCGACCGCCATTTCGGCGTCGGCTTCGACCAGCTGTTGACGATCGAGCGCGCGCGCGATCCGGCCTGCAGTTTTGCTTACGGCATCTGGAACACGGATGCGTCTCGCGCCGGCCAATGCGGCAACGGCGTGCGCTGTGTCGCGCGCTGGCTCGCGCGCGCAGGCGCGATCGGCACCGGCATGACCCGCCTCGAGAGTCCCTCCGGCGCCGTCGCGGTCGAACTGCTCGCCGATGGCGATGTGCGTGTCGACATGGGTGAACCGCGCTTTGCGCCGGATGCGATCCCGTTGCGCGCCGATCGCGAAGCCGATGCCTACGATGTCGATGTCGTCGGTCGCGATGTGCGCGTCGGTGCGGTCTCGATGGGCAATCCGCACGCACTGGTCGAAGTCGACGACGTCGACGGCGCGCCGGTCGCCGTGCTGGGGCCGCAAATCGAACATGCCGACGCCTTCCCGCAGCGCTGCAATGTCGGCTTCGCGCAGGTGCTGTCGCGCGGCGCGATCCGCCTGCGCGTATGGGAGCGCGGGGTCGGCGAGACGCTCGCCTGCGGCAGCGGCGCTTGCGCCGCGGTTGCGGTGCTGCGCCGGCGCGCTAAGCTCGACGCCGAGGTGCGCGTCACGCTGCCGGGTGGCGAGCTGCAGCTGCGCTGGGACGGGCCCGGGCAGCCGGTCTGGATGCGTGGACCGGCCGCCTTCGTGTTCGAGGGCGAGTGGCACACCTGAGTGGATGGCGCGTACGAACATGTTGCACGACCACGCGACGAGGATCACATGAGCGAACTCAGCGTCAAGGAAGGTCTGAACGCGATGGACGTCGCGAGCTACCTGCGTCGCCACCCGGAATTCCTGCGTGAATTCCCCGATATCGCGATGGCGCTCGTGCTGCCGCGCGAGCAGGGCCAGGCCGCATCGCTGGCGAGCTACCAGCTCGACGTGCTGCGCGACAAGAACCGCGAGCTGAGTCGACGCCTGCACGACCTGATCGAGATCGCGCACGAGAACGAGGGCTTGATGGTGCGCGTGCACACGCTGACCCTCGCGCTGATGCGCGCGCGTTCGCTGGCGGAGACGACCAATGCGGTGGTCGCCGCATTGACCGAGGATTTCAATACCGACCTCGTGCGCCTCGTGCTGTTTCGCGCCGATCCGGACTTGCCGGTCGCCGAATGGCTGATCGTCGAGCCGGCCGGTGCCGGAGCGTTCCCGGCGTTCTCGGAATTCTTCAAGCGCGCCGATCCGTTGTGCGGGCGCCTGCAGGACGACAAGCTCGAGGTGCTGTTCGGTGCGCGCGCATCGACCGCGCAATCCGCGGTACTGCTGCCGATCGGCACGACCGGCATGCTCGCGATCGGCAGCCATGACCCGAATCGCTTCCATCCCGGCATGGGCACGGTGTTCCTCAAGCTGATCGGCGAGGCGGTGTCGACTGCGCTCGCGCGGTTCCCGGCGGCCTGACATGAAGGCAGTCGTCGCCGAAGGCGCAAGCCTCAGCGGCGCGATCGACCGCTTCCTCGGCTATCTGCGTGACGAGCGGCGCTACTCGGCCAGCACGATCGAACACTATGCGCACGCGCTGGCGCAACTGGGCGCATTCGCCGAAGAGCGTGGCTTGCGCCATTGGCGCGAACTGCGCGCCGACCAGGCGCAAGGCCTGCTGGCCGACCAGCATCGGCGCAAGGGCTACTCGCCGGCGACCCTGCGCGGAATCGCCTCGGCCTGGCGCAGCTTCTTCCGCTGGCTGGCGCGCGAGGGCGGCATCGAAGCGAATCCGGCCATCGGCCTGCGCTCGCCGAAGGTCAGGCGCAAGTTGCCCGAGGTGCTCGACGCGGACGAGATGGCGCAACTGGTCGAGGTGCCGGGCGACGATCCCGATGCCGTGCGCGACCGTGCCCTGCTCGAACTGCTGTACTCGAGCGGGCTGCGCGTCGCCGAACTGTGCGGCACGCGCTGGCGCGACCTTGACGTCGTCGACGGTACGCTGCGCGTGACCGGCAAGGGCAACAAGACGCGCATCGTGCCGGTCGGCACCAAGGCACTGGATGCGCTGCGTGCATTGCGCGAGCAGGACGCCTGCGGCGACGCCGATCCGCTCGTGCGTGGCCGCCGCGGTGCGCCCTTGACGCCGAACGGCGTGCGCGCGCGCCTCAGGAAGCGCGCGCAGGAGCAGGGCGTGTGGAAGCGCGTCTATCCACACCTGCTGCGTCATTCCTGCGCCAGTCACCTGCTCGAATCCTCGGGCGACCTGCGCGCGGTGCAGGAACTGCTCGGCCACGCCGACATCGGCACGACGCAGATCTACACGCATCTCGATTTCCAGCACCTCGCCAAGGTCTACGACGCCGCGCATCCGCGCGCCAAGCGTCGCGGGGGCGGCTGAGGCCGGTGAAGCCGGCGTAGCCTTAACCACGAAGGACACGAAGGGAAGACGATCTTCGCGCCGTGTCCTTCGTGGTCCAATCTTGTGTTTCGTCCGGCTTGCAACGGCTGCACCAAGGCCCCATCTGCTTCGTTCCGCAGCAGGAACCGCCATGGAAAGTTTCCACGCCACCACCATCGTCTCCGTGCGCCGCGACGGCAAGGTCGTGATCGGCGGCGACGGCCAGGTCACGCTCGGCAATACCGTGATGAAGGCGAATGCGCGCAAGATCCGCCGCCTCGGTAAGGGCGACGTGCTGGCCGGTTTCGCCGGCGCGACCGCGGACGCGTTCACCCTGTTCGAGCTGTTCGAGCAGAAGCTCGACAAGCACGGCGCCAACCTGACGCGCGCAGCGGTCGAACTCGCAAAGGACTGGCGCACCGATCGCCGCCTCGGCCGGCTGGAGGCGATGCTCGCGGTTGCCGACAAGGATGCCTCGTTGTTGATCTCCGGCAACGGCGACGTGCTCGAACCGGAGCAGGGCATCATCGCGATCGGCTCGGGCGGTCCGTACGCGCTCGCCGCGGCCAAGGCGCTGCTCGAGAACAGCGCGCTCGATCCGCGCACGATCGTCGAGAAGGCGCTCGGCATCGCCGGCGACATCTGCATCTACACGAACCACAACATCACGATCGAAGAGCTTTGAAGGCAGCGGCGAGGTGCGAGAGGCAAGGGCGCGAAAGTCGCGCGTTTCGCCCTCCAGCTTCCCGCCCCAGCCATCCGGCTTTTCGCCCTCACCACTCACCCCTCTTCTGCTCTCCGGCGCCATGTCCGAACTCACTCCCCGCGAAATCGTCAACGAACTCGACCGCTACATCATCGGCCAGCACGCGGCCAAGCGCGCGGTCGCGATCGCGTTGCGCAACCGCTGGCGGCGCATGCAGCTCGAACCGGCATTGCGTGAGGAAGTCACGCCGAAGAACATCCTCATGATCGGGCCGACCGGGGTCGGCAAGACCGAGATCGCGCGGCGCCTGGCGCATCTTGCGAACGCGCCGTTCATCAAGGTCGAGGCGACCAAGTTCACCGAGGTCGGGTATGTCGGCAAGGATGTCGAGCAGATCGTGCGCGATCTCGCCGACGCCGCGGTCAAGATGGCGCGCGAGCAGGCGAAGGCGCGTGTGCGCTCGCAGGCCGAGGATCGCGCCGAGGATCGCATCCTCGACGCATTGCTGCCGAAGCGCCAGCTGCACGGCTTCATGGGCGAGGCGCAGCAACCCGATACCTCCGATTCCGACACGCGCCAGAAGCTGCGCAAGCAGCTGCGCGAGGGTGCGCTCGATGCGCGCGAGATCGAACTCGAATTCGCCGCGAACGTCGGCGTCGACATCATGGCGCCGCCGGGCATGGAGGAGATGACCAGCCAGCTGCGTGGCATGTTCCAGTCGCTCGCGGCAGGGCAGAAGACGCAGTCGCGCAAGTTGCCGATTGCGCAGGCGCGTCCGCTGCTGGTCGAGGAAGAGGCCGGCAAGCTCGTCAACGACGAGGAGATCAAGGCGCAGGCACTCGCCAATGCGGAACAGAATGGCATCGTCTTCATCGACGAGATCGACAAGATCGCGCAGCGCGGCGAGTTCGGTGGCGCCGGCGTGTCGCGCGAAGGCGTGCAGCGCGACCTGTTGCCGCTGGTCGAAGGCTCAGCCGTGTCGACCAAGTACGGCATCGTCAAGACCGACCACATCCTGTTCATCGCGTCGGGCGCGTTCTCGCTGGCAAAACCGTCCGACCTCGTGCCAGAACTGCAGGGGCGCTTTCCGATCCGGGTCGAGCTGTCCGCGCTGACCGCGGACGATTTCCGCCGCATCCTGGCCGAGCCGCAGCACGCCCTGACCAAGCAGTACACCGCCTTGCTCGGTACCGAGGGCGTGAGCCTCGAGTTCGCCGCCGACGGCATCGAGCGCCTCGCCGAGATCGCGTTCCAGGTCAACGAACGCAGCGAGAACATCGGTGCGCGCCGGCTGCACACCGTGCTCGAACGCCTGCTCGACCAGATCTCGTACGAGGCATCGGACAAGGGTGGCCAGCACTACCGCATCGACGCGGCGTACGTGGACGCCCATCTCGGATCGCTGGTCAAGGACGAGGATCTGTCGCGTTACATCCTGTGAAGCAGGAGTCGGAGGGGAGAGTCGAGGGCGCCAATCCGCTTTTCGCGCCCTCGACTCTCGCCCCTGCTCCCCTGAAACTTGCGCCGACCGCCACACTGCCCGACCATACGCACCATGACTACCGTTGTCCCGTTCAAGGCGCGCGGCGCGCGCGCCGAATTGCGCGAAGCCTTCGAGCAGCGCATCCCGTTGCGCATCCTGCGCGAGCGCCTGCATGCGGGCGTGATCCATGGCTACGTGATCGGCCTGTCGCGTGATTTCTGCCTGGTCGCGGAGGTCGGCGACACGATGCGCTACGACGGCTATATCGCCATAGCGATCGCCGACATCAGTTCGCTCGAAGTCGATCCGTCGCGGGAATTCGTCGAAAAGGCGCTCGCGCTGCGCGGCGAGACGCTGCAGGTGCCCGCCGGCTTCCAGCTCGATGACTGGGCCGCGATCGCGCGTTCGGCGATGGCCTGCGCGCCACTGATCTCGCTGAACATGGTCGAGGACGACGAAGGCGAGATCAGCTATGTCGGCCAGCTCGACGAGGTGGAAGGCAATGCGCTGGTGCTGCGCGAGCTGGACCCGAATGCGCGCTGGTATCCGGACAATGGTGCCTACGAACTCGAGGGGCTTGGCTCGGTCGGCTTCGGTTCCGGTTACCTCGATGCGTTGTGGCAGGTCGCCGGCGCACCCGGCGATCCGCTGAGTCCGCGTGCGCCCGTCTCCGATACGTTGCACTAGTGCGATCTTGCGTGATCGCGGTTCGCCTGTGTACGGGCGAGCTGACTCCTCGACGGACAGGTGACTCCAGAGCGGCCATCCAGGCCGCACTCTTCACGAAAAGCCCGTGCCAGCGGGAAGGCAGCGAATGACGACATCAACGCCGGCGCCGGTCCGCATCGTGCTGCATCGTGCGTCGCACGTACTCGAGGTCGAATTCGACGACGGCGAAGCGTTTCGCCTGCCGGCCGAGTACCTGCGCGTGAATTCGCCGAGCGCGGAAGTGCAGGGTCATGGGCCGGGCCAGAAGGTGCTGGTCGCCGGCAAGCGCGACGTCAACATCGATGCGGTCGAACCGGTCGGCAACTATGCGGTGCTGCTGCGCTTCAGCGACGGCCACGCGACCGGGCTCTACTCGTGGGGCGTGCTGCACGACCTCGGTCGCGACCAGGCGCGCAACTGGCAGTCCTATCTCGATGCGCTCGACGCAAACGGATCGTCGCGATAGAACGTCGACGCGAAGCCTGATCCGCGATCATCCGCATGCATCGGCGTCCGCGCGCGGAAAGTCACCAGCCGCCGCCACCGCCGCCGCCGCCGCCACCACCCGACGATCCACCACCGCCGCCCCCGGATGACGAGCCTGGCGCGCTCGACGAGGACGAGATCGCGCTGCCGAACGCGGAGCCCAGGCTGCTGCCGAAGCCGCCGAGGTTGCTCATCGAACCGCTGCTGCCCTGGTACCAGCCGGCGCTCGCGACAGCGGCCGCCGCCGCGGCGGGTCCGACGGTCGCCGCGAACCGATCGGTCCAGGTCCGTTCGGCGCCGAGAGCGAGCGCGTACGGCAGCAGGCGATGGAACTCCTCGGTGGTCAGCGGCGGTGCTTTCTGCGTCGCGAGCTCGTCGCGTTCGGCGACGCCGAGATACAGGCGCAAGCCATCGATCTGGTCGAGCAGCGCGCGACCGACGCGGGTCGGCGCCTTCATGAGGTGGCGGAACAGCACATTTGTCGCGATCAGGGCCAGGACCGCGATCGCGAACGCGACGCCGGCCATTGCGGCGAGCAGGCCGATGCCGAGCATTTCACCACCGATGAACGGCAACGCGAACAGGGTCAGGAAGATCGCGCTGCCCGCACCGAGCACGCCTTTCGCGCCGCGCCATGCGCTGATCGCCGCCGCGCACAATCCGAATACGCCGACGCTCCAGCCCGCGAGCCAGACCAGGATGAAGGCGGCGCCCGCTGTGTGTGCGGCGTCGCCGATCAGCAGTGCCGCGCCGATCAAGGTCGCAACGGTGATCAGCACGCCGATCACGACCAGCGAGGTGTTCTTGCGGAAGTAGCGGTCTGTGTAGGCCTGCTTCAGGGTCTGCTTGTACTTCTCGAGCGCCGCGGCGATGCGCGTGTGCTCGGACTGCTGGAACGTCAGCGATTCGTGGCCGCCGAGCAGATCCGCGACCAGGGTCGATTCGATCGCCGGCAGTGGCGACTGCACGGCGGATGCGCGCTCGATGCTGTATTTCCCGTCCGTCTCGCGGATGCGGATGGCGCCGCGCACCGCGCTGTCGACGATGTCGGCAGCGGTGCAACGTTCGTCCCAACCCATGCGCTCGACATAGCGCAGCGCGCCGGGCGTGTGGTCCGCAGGCGCTTCGTAGAGCGGGATGATCGTGCCGGGCCGGGGATCGCGCCCGAACCGGGTCCACTGCACGAGGTAGTAGCCGAGCAGCAGCAGCAAACCACCGCCGGCGACCAGAACGCCGGCGTTGTCGGCGAGGAACCAGCGCGCCCGTTCGCCGTCGGTCGGCGCTGTCACGACACCCTTCGG
>Ga0068853_100000881_pt1 | contig 20956 bp, 26 predicted proteins | sample KBSCornC32_FD_65655 | JGI IMG/M metagenome (GOLD analysis project Ga0068853, IMG submission 65655) | Corn rhizosphere microbial communities from Kellogg Biological Station, Michigan, USA - KBS Corn C3-2 | ecosystem: Host-associated > Plants > Roots > Rhizosphere > Soil ...
CTCCACCAGTTCGAGCCGGACCGTACCGTCCATCCTGTCGACATCATCGAGCACATCGCGGCCATCAACGACTGGAGTTTCGAGCGGCAGGACGCCGACGAGATTTCCATTTCGGTGCGCGGCGGCTGGAGCGACTATCACGTCTCGTTCAACTGGATGGAGGAGCTCGAATCCCTCCATATCGCCAGCGCCTTCGATCTCAAGGTGCCCGAGCCACGGCGCGCCGAGGTCAAGGCCCTGATCAGCCTAGCCAATGAGCAGATGTGGATCGGCCACTTCGACATGTGGAGCAACGAGGGCGTGGTGATCTTCCGCAACTCGCACCTCCTGACGGGTGGCGCGGAAGTGACCCCGCAGCAATGCGAGGCGCTGCTCCGCTCAGCGACGGATGCCTGTGATCTCTACTACCAGGCGTTCCAGTTCGTCGTTTGGGCCGGCAAGTCCGCGGCCGAGGCGCTGAGCCAGGTGATGTTCGAGACCGTCGGCGAGGCCTGACGCTGGCGGCTTGGCCGGGCGTCTGCTAACCAAGCGTCCATGACGGTGAATTCCATGCAGGGCGTCGGCCCGGTCGTATTGATCGGAGCCGGCAAGATGGGTTTGGCGCTGGCGCGCGGCTGGATCGATGCCGGCCTGCCGCCGGCAGAGCTCGTGCTTGTCGATCCAAATCCCTCCGACGCAACGCGCGGTTTTGCAGCCGATGCCGGCGTCCGGCTCCTCGACAGCCCCCGCGGCATCCTCGTTGCCGTCATGGTGCTGGCGGTGAAGCCGCAGGTCATGACCAGCGTTCTCGAGGAGCTCAAGCCGCTGATTGGCCGGCACACGCTGGTCATTTCGATCGCAGCCGGTATTTCAATCGGCACGATTGCCAACGGCCTCGATACGCAGCGGGTCATCCGCACTATGCCCAATACGCCGGCACAGGTGGGGAAGGGGATCACCGGTGCAGTGCCGGGGCTCGGCGTCAGCGAAACCGACCGCGATCTTGCCGATGTGCTTCTCGGCGCTGCGGGCGATGTCGTCTGGTTCGGCGAGGAGCGCATGCTCGACGCGGTCACGGCAGTTTCCGGCTCAGGCCCCGCCTATGTTTTCCATTTTGTCGAGGCACTGGCGGCTGCGGGCGTGCGGCAAGGGTTCGACCCCGAGCAGGCGATGCATCTGGCGCGGCAGACGGTCATCGGCGCAGCGGCGCTGATGGAGGCCGATCCGACCGCCGTGGCGATCCTCAGGCAGAATGTCACTTCACCCAAGGGCACCACGGAGGCCGCGCTTGGCGTGCTTATGGCGCCGAGCGGGCTGACCAACCTCATGGAAAAGACGGTGATGGCGGCCAAGCTCCGCAGTGAGGAACTCGGCCGTTGAGCGAGACCATCGCCTATGCCGACTTCGAGCGGGTGGATATCCGAGTCGGGACGGTGGTCGAGGCCCGCGAGTTCCCGGAAGCCCGCAAGCCTGCCTACATCCTGCTGATCGACTTCGGCCCGGACATCGGCATCAAGAAATCTTCGGCCCAGATCACCGTTCACTACAAGCCGGAGACACTGGTTGGCCGCCAGGTGATGGGTGTCGTCAACTTCCCGCCGCGCCAGATCGGCCCGGTTCGGTCGGAGGTGCTGACCTTGGGCTATGCCGATGCGACGGGCGCCATCGTGTTGGCGGGCGTCGACCATCCGGTGCCGAACGGCCACAAGCTCATGTAGCGACGGCCGGCTAGAGGTTTTCCGTCAGCTTCAGGCGATCCAGCAGGCCACGGTCCTCGGCCTCCACCATGCCGACGAAGAAGCCGAGCACGTATTCGCGCGCTTCTGGGGGCAGCTGGGCGAAGGCGGCGGCGATGCGGCTCGTCTGGGTGGCCGACAGCACTTCGAACAGCTTTCGACCTTTCTCGGTCGCATAGAGCAGGCGCTGCCGACGGTCGGCGTCGCCCGTCCGCTGCTCGATGTAGCCGTTGTCGATCAACTGGCGGAGCACGCGGGCGAGACTCTGCTTGGTGATCTTCAAAATGTAGAGGAGGTCGGCGACCGGCATGCCAGGCTTGATGTTGACGAAATAGAGCACGCGATGGTGGGCCCGGCCGAAGCCCTGGCGCTCGAGCAGGGCGTCAGCATCGCCCACGAAGTCGCGGTAGGCAAAGAAGAACAGCCCCATGACGTCGAGCGGCGCGTCGGCCGTATCGCCGGCTTCGACGGAATTTATGTCAGCCTTGTTGACATTTATTTTGGCTGGTGCCATTGTGTGACCGCTGCGGGACGTCACAGCCCTTATTCCAAAGCCGTTCTGGTTTGCCAAGGGTTTGGGTCTGGAGCATGATCCTTCGCGGAGCGGGTACGCGCCTCCTGCATGGCGCGGATTTCAGAGTGGGAGAAGAACATGGCTGGCGTGCCAATGGATCAGCGAGACGGCTGGATCTGGTTCGACGGGGAACTGGTGCCCTGGAAGGACGCCAAGATTCACGTGCTGACGCACGGGCTCCATTACGCGAGCTCGGTGTTCGAAGGCCAGCGCGCCTATGGCGGCGAGATATTCAAGCTGCACCAGCATTCCGAGCGCCTGCTTTACTCCGGCAAGCTGCTCGACATGCCGATCCCCTATTCGGCCGACCAGATCGATGAGGCCGCGCGGAAGACGCTGGCCGCCAACAATCTGACCGACGCTTACATGCGTCCCGTGGCCTGGCGCGGCTCCGAGGAAATCTCGGTGCCGGCGCGCAACAACAAAGTGCACGTCGCCATCGCCTGTTGGGTGTGGCCGAGCTATTTCACTATGGAGGAGCGCCTCAAAGGCATTCGCCTGATGTGGGCCAGCTGGAAGCGGCCGTCGCCGGAAACGATTCCCTCGGCAGCCAAGGCAGCCGGCCTCTATATGATCTGCACGCTTTCGAAGCATGCGGCGATCGATGCGGGCTACGCCGATGCGCTGATGCTCGACTACCGCGGCCTCGTGGCCGAGGCGACGGGTGCGAACGTCTTCTTCATCAAGGGCAACGACATCCACACGCCGAAGCCCGATTGCTTCCTCAACGGCATCACCCGCCAGACGGTCATCGAGTTGGCGCGGCAGCGCGGCTACAACGTCGTCGAACGGCACATCAAGCCGGAGGAGCTCTCGAACTTCGACGAGTGCTTCTTGACCGGTACAGCGGCGGAGATCACGCCGGTGTCGGAGATTGGCGAGTATCGGTTCAAGCCGGGTATCGTCTGCCAAACGCTGATCGATGCCTATTCGGAAGCTGTGCAGCCGAAGCGGGTGGCTGCCGAATAAGTCCGCTATCGGCGTCGTAAGTCAAAAGCCCCGCTTCGGCGGGGCTTTTTGTTGCGTTTACAAAGATGTCCGAAGTGTAATCCACCATGCCGAATTGTAACGCAACGACAGAGGCTTAGCCGGGTTTATGAGGTGCAAACCCAATGGAGACTATCATGATCAAGATCGCACTTCTCACCATGGCTCTGGTCGTCGGCGCGTCGGGGGCAGCTTTCGCCAGCACCCAGAATCAGGCGGCGGGTACCAATCCGGCCTATCCGTTCGAGACCCACACGAATGAAGGCACGCCAAGCGGCACCCCGTCCTATCCGTTCGGCGGGAACGGCAGTGGCAGCACCTGCATCCCCGCTCATGGCCACCACTACGATGTCCGCGCGGCCCTCAAGGGCGAACTCTGCCGCTGAGGTCAGTCGGTTGCCTGCAAAGCCCCGCCATGGCGGGGCTTTCTATTTTTGGCCCTGCTGCCAACGGGCGCGGGCTGCATCATCCTCGGCCCGAGCTTCGACCCAGTGCTCCTTGCCGCCGGGCGCGGTTTCCTTTTTCCAGAAGGGTGAGTCGGTCTTGAGGTAGTCCATCAGGAATTCGGCCGCCGAAAAGGCCGCCTGTCGGTGGGGGGCTAGGGTCATCACCTGAACAATCGGTTCCCCAGGCCTGAGCGTGCCAAACCTATGGATCACCGTAGCGTCGAGAAGTGCAAATCGTTCAATCGCTTGCGCAACGATCTCGCCGATCTGATTCAACGCGAGGTCGCGATAGCACTCGAGGGTAAGGGTCGACACAGGTTCGTCGCGACCCGACCGCACCAGGCCCGTGAAGGTAACTGCACCACCCGCGCTGGCGCTTCGCGCAAGAAAAGCATTCGTCTCGGCGCCAGGATCGAACGGCGTTTCCTCGACGCGGACCTCCATCTTATCCACCTGTCATTGGCGGAAAGAACGCGACAACCGCCGCGTTGCGAACAGGCGCCGCCGGACCGACAATTCGCGCATCCACGGCGGTGCGGATGACGTCGCGTCGCTCAAAAGCCAGCGCCGTTGCCTCATCGTTGGCAGCGAGCCAATCCATGAGATCGCTGACGGTGGCAACTGAAGTTGGCGGTGTGACTTCCTCTTCGCCCTTGTTCAGGCGTTCACGCAATGAGGCGAAGTAGAGAATCCTCACGAGGGATCGTCTCGCAAGTAAGGCCAAGCGGTCTGAAAATACTGGACGCCGGTGACCACGGTCATGATGCCGGCGAGCCAAAGCAGCAACTCGGCGACGAAGCCGGCACCCGGGAGCAGCGGCGCCAGAAACACGAAGGTTAGCGCCAGGAGTTGGACCGTCGTCTTCCACTTGGCGAGCGGCGTCACTTTGACCACGACGTTCTTGGGCCCGAGGAACTCGCGGAGGCCGGGAACGAAAATCTCGCGGAGCAGGATGGCGAGGGCAGGGATGAGGTCCCACCAGGCGAAGGAATGGTCCCAGGCAAAGACGACGATGAGCGCACCGACGAGCAGCTTATCGGCGATGGGGTCGAGCATGCGGCCGAGCGTCGAGATCTGGTTCCATTTCCGCGCGAGGTAGCCGTCGAAGAAGTCGCTCACCGCGGCAGCGAGGTAAAGCAGCAGCGCCAGCCAGCGCAGCGCCGGATAGCCGGTGACCAGCAGCAGGACAATCACGGGGATCGCGGCGATCCGGCCGTAGGTCAGCAGGTTGGGAATGGTGATGAGGCTTTTGTCGATCGCCATGCCGCGAACCAACAGGATCGGGAGTGCCCGGTCAAGGCGAGAGTGCGTTAGGACCGACGCTTGCGGCCGGGAGCGCTACTCCTCGACGGCGAGGTCAGCCGTGCGCTGCCGGCGCTTTTCTTCGGCTGCGGCAGCAAGGCGACGCCGCATGGCACGGTTTTGCCGCTCCAGCCGGTCGTTGGTCGCCTTGAGTTGCCGCATCCGGGCATCGGCCGCCCCCTGCGGGTCGAGGCCGTATTCGTGAACGCGGCGCGTGGGTGCCCGCTTCGCCGGGCGATCGGGATTAAGCAGTTCGGCCCAGGTCGTTCCGAGCGTTTCGACCAACCGGTGCGCAGCGAGGGCTGCTGAAGCGCGCTCCCCGGATTGGTCGGAGCCAAGGAGGCCGAGGATACGAACGAGCTTATCGATGTCGGGACGAGGCATGGTCTAGTTCTCCAGCGCCGATATTTGGGGCTCGCGTCGCATATGTCGAGCGCCGGCGTCGATTTGTGCCACCAAACTTCGGTCATCGCGGCCGGGGTCGTTTACCCAATCGTTACCAAGCTCGACCGAGGCACAGCGATGTGCTGGACGTAAACAGAAAGAGAACATATAAGAACAAAACATAAACAAAGGAGCAAGCGATGCTGACCTTCGTCAAAGACCTTCTTGCCTTCCTGGCCCTCGGCGCTTTCAGCGTGGCGACCCTGACATGGATGGATGTGCTTTCCCGACTCGTGTGAAGCTTGTGGACGATGGCGGCTCCAGGTTGGCGGCGGCCGGTCGTGGTGACACATACAGACGATGAACAGTCCCGGCTTCATACACCTGCACGTCCACTCGGCTTACTCCCTCCTCGAGGGGGCGCTGCAGCTCGGCAAACTGCTCGAACTCGCCAAGGCCGACAAGCAGCCGGCGTTCGGCATCGCTGACACAAACAATCTCTTTGGCGCTCTCGAGTTCTCGGAGAAGGCTGGTGGAAAGGGCATCCAGCCCTTGCTTGGCTGCGAGCTCGCGATGGAGTGGGGTGGAGAACCCGACCGCGCCCAGGAGCGGCAGGCCGATCGCGGCCGCTTCGGCAAAGGCGGCCTGGTGCTGATGGCGACCGACCAGGTGGGCTTTGGCAACATGTCGCGACTTGTCAGCCGCGCCTATCTCGAAGGCGAGAACGGACGCGCAGCGGCGCGGCTCGATTGGCTGGATCCGGAAAACCTCGCCGGTGTGATCTGCCTCACCGGCGGGGCAGAAGGAGCCATCGATCCATTCCTCGCGGCGGGACTTGATGCCCATGCGCTGACGCGCCTCGACTGCCTACGCGAGCTCTTCGGCGACCGGCTCTACATCGAGCTGCAGCGTCATGGGCGGCCACAGGAGGCGACCGTTGAGCCAGCGCTGATCGACTACGCGTATCGCCGTGGCGTGCCGCTGGTTGCAACCAACGAGCCGTTTTTTCCGACGCGGGCCGACTACGAGGCGCACGACGCGCTCCTCGCCATCGCAGGCGGCACGGTGCTGGCGCAGACGGAGCGGCGCAAGCTCACCGACCAGCACTATTTCAAATCGCGGGCGGAGATGCTGGAGCTCTTCGCCGACCTGCCGGAAGCGCTCGACAACACCGTCGAAATTGCGCGCCGTGCTGTCTATCGGCCGCGTTCGCGTGGGCCGATCCTGCCGCGCTTTGCCGCGCAAGCCGACCAGACCACCGCCCAGGGGGAGGCCGCCGAGGCCGAGGCGCTGCGCAAGATGGCCTATGAGGGCCTCAAGGCACGCTTCGACAAATACGGCCGCGACGAGCGCTTCACCGTTGCGCAGTACGAGGAGCGGCTGGAATTCGAGCTCGGCATCATCATCAAGATGAAGTATCCGGGCTACTTCCTGATCGTCGCCGACTTCATCCAATGGGCGAAAGCGCACGATATTCCGGTGGGGCCTGGCCGTGGATCGGGTGCAGGCTCGCTGGTTGCTTATTCGTGCACGATCACCGACCTCGACCCGCTTCGCTACGACCTCTTGTTCGAGCGCTTCCTCAACCCGGATCGCGTGTCGATGCCGGACTTCGACGTGGACTTCTGCCAGGACCGCCGGCAGGAGGTGATCGACTACGTCCAGGGCAAGTATGGGCGCGACCAGGTCGCGCAAATCATCACCTTTGGAACGCTGCAGGCGCGCGCCGTGCTGCGCGACGTTGGCCGCGTGCTGCAGATGCCCTATGGGCAGGTCGATCGCATCAGCAAGCTGGTGCCCGCCAACCCGGCAAATCCCGTGACTCTGGCGCAGGCGCTCGAGATCGAGCCGCAGCTCAAGGTCATGCGCGATGCCGACGAAAACGTCGCCGAGCTGATTTCCATCGCGCAAAAGCTCGAGGGACTCTTTCGCCACGCCTCGACGCACGCAGCCGGCATCGTGGTCGGCGAGCGGCCGCTGACCGAGCTCGTTCCGATGTATCGCGATCCGCGCTCCGACATGCCGGTGACGCAGTACAGCATGAAGTGGGTGGAGCCGGCGGGCCTCGTAAAGTTCGACTTCCTCGGCCTCAAGACGCTGACGACGCTCGACTACACGGTCAAGATGATCAACCGGAACGGCACGAAGTTTGCGCTGACCGACATACCCATCGACGACAAGCCGACCTTCGACATGATGACCGCGGGCGACGTGGTCGGTGTGTTCCAGGTGGAAAGTCCGGGCATGCGGCGCGCGCTGGTCGATATGCGGCCGGATCGGTTCGAGGACGTCATCGCCTTGGTCGCGCTGTATCGTCCGGGTCCGATGGCGAATATCCCGACCTATTGCGCGCGCAAGCGCGGCGACGAGGACGTCGAGTATCTTCATCCGTTGCTGGAGCCGATCCTGGCGCCGACCTATGGCGTCATCACTTATCAGGAGCAGGTGCAGCAGATCGCCAAGTCGCTGGCCGGCTACACGCTCGCCGAAGCCGACCTCTTGCGGCGCGCCATGGGCAAGAAGATCAAGGCGGAGATGGATGCGCAGCGGAGCCGCTTCCTCGACGGCGCGCAAAAGCATCACGGCATCGCTAAGTCGCTGGCCAACACGATTTTCGACGCCTGCGCCAAGTTCGCGGAGTACGGCTTCAACAAGTCGCACTCGGCGCCCTACGGTTACATCACCTACCAGACGGCCTATCTCAAGGCGCACTTCCCGCAGGAATTTATCGCCGCCTCGATGACGCTCGACATGGGCAACACCGACAAGCTCAACGATTTTCGGCGAGACGCTAAAAAGCACGGGATCGAAGTGGTGCCACCTTCGATCAACAAATCCGACGCTGTGTTCTCCGCCCGCGAGGGCAGGATCTACTACGCGATCGGCGCCATCAAGGGCGTCGGGCAGGCCGTGGCTGAGCATATCGTCGAAGCGCGAGGAAACCGGCCGTTCAAGGACCTCGCCGACTTCGCCGCCCGCGTCGATCCTCGCATCATCAATCGGCGGACTCTCGAAACGCTGGTCAATGCAGGCGCGCTCGACGATCTTGTGCCGCGCCGCGAGCAGGCATTTGCCGCGATCGACGCGGTCGTGGGCACGGCGCAACGCCTCAGTGCCGACCGGTCGGACGGCATCGTCGACATGTTCGCTGCCGACGTGCCAGAGGCCATTCCCCTGACGCAGAACCTTACGCCGTGGAGCCTCAACGAGCGGCTCGAGCGCGAGCGCGGCGCCATTGGCTTCCATGTCTCCGCGCATCCCCTCGATGAATACGCGGCCCATTTCGCGCGCTTGAAAGTGACGCCCTGGGGGGATTTCGAGCGGGCGATCAAGGACCTCGGCGCGACCGCTGGTCGGCTTGCCGGCACCATTGCGGCACGCAGCGACCGTCGTACCAAGAAGGGCACGCCTATGCTGTCGATGACGTTGTCCGATCCTTCGGGAAGCTTCGACGTCATCGCCTTCTCCGAACAGGTGATGCAGTTTGGGCCGGTACTCACGCCCGGCAAGTCGGTGATCCTCAGCGTCGAGGCCGACGAGCGGCCGGACGGGATCAGCCTGAGGCTGATCTCGGCGACGCCGATCGAAAAGGAAGCCGAACGGCTGGGCAAGCTCATCGAGATCGAGGCGGATTCTGCGGCCTGCCTCGGCGCCATCAAGGCGCAGCTCAAGTCGGGCGGCGATGGCCGGGTAAAGTTCATCGTGAGCCGCGATCGGGCGACGCGACTCTACGAAATCGACATTCCGGGTGGCTTCCGGCTCAGCCCTGAGCTTGCGGGCGGCATCAAGTCGCTCGAGGGCGTGGTCGACGTTCGGCTCAACTGAGCCGGCGCGAACGCGCTGAGCCTTTAGCGCGTTCGCGAGCAGTGCCCTTCAGGCGACGTGTCGCGCCAATATCTTGCGCCGCGCCGCCACCGCCTCCGCTAGCCGGTCCAGCACGGCAACCGAGGCATCCCAGCCGATGCAGCCATCGGTGATCGACTGGCCATAGGTCAGGGGCTTTCCGGGGATGAGATCCTGCCGGCCGGCGACGAGGTTGCTCTCAATCATCATCCCGACGATCCGTGTTTCGCCCGCTTCGAGCTGAACCGCGACATCTTCGACGACGAGCGGCTGATTGTCGGGCTTCTTCTGGCTGTTGGCGTGGCTGGCGTCGATCATCACGGCTGGCCGGAGCCCGGCCTTGGTGAGCTCGGCCGACGCTGCCGCAACGCTTTGGGCGTCATAGTTCGGCGCGCTGCCGCCGCGAAGGATGATGTGGGCATCTTCGTTGCCGGTGGTCGAAGCGATGGCGGAGCGGCCGGTTTTGGTCACCGCCATGAAATGATGCGGATGGCTTGCGGCGCCGACGGCATCGATGGCGATCCGAACATTGCCGTTGGTGCCGTTTTTGAAGCCGACCGGGCAGGAAAGACCCGACGCGAGCTCGCGGTGCACCTGGCTTTCCGTGGTGCGGGCGCCGATCGCGGCCCAGCTCACGAGGTCGGCGATGTATTGCGGCGTCGTCATGTCGAGGAATTCAGTGCCCGCCGGCATGCCGAGGTCGTTGATGTCGCGCAGCAATTCGCGCGCCGTCCGCAGACCAGCGTCGATGTCGAAGCTGCCGTCGAGGTTGGGATCGTTGATGAGACCCTTCCAGCCCACGGTGGTGCGGGGCTTCTCGAAATAGACGCGCATGACGATCTCGAGCGTGTGGGCGAGGCGGGAGCGCAGCTCGGCGAGGCGCTGCGCATAGTCGCGCGCCGCCGCCGGATCGTGGATGGAGCAGGGGCCGATGACGACGAGCAGGCGGTCGTCATGATCATGGAGGATGTTGTGCACCGCGTGGCGCGTCGCGATGACGGTGCGCGTGGCGCGGTCGGTGCGCGGGAACTCGCTGATCACCTCGGCGGGCGATCGGAGCTCGCGCAACTCCTTTATGCGCAGGTCGTCGGTCGATTTTTGCATCTTCAGGCTCCTTCGGATGGTTTGGAGCCCAGGGCGACAAAAAAGCCGCCAAGCTGGGCTGGCGGCTTCGGGTACTGCTTTGTCTGGTCTTTAGATCAAACGCGCCCCTCCGGCTGCCAGCGGCTTCCGTTGCTAAAATACCAGAACGAATACGTGGCGCGGGTGCGGTTCATGAAGGCTATGTAGCGGCTTCAACCGCCTTTGTCTACTTCGCCTTGAGAGTTGGGAAGTACTTCGCCGCGTCCGGCGTCAAGAGCGACTTCACATCGGCGATCGGCAAGTCGACGAGCTTGCCGTTACACGCCGCGGCCACGGAGGGCATCGCGGTCAGGCCGAACCGGACCATGTCGCCCTTGGCGAAGCTGATGGCGAGGCTTTCGTGAATGCTGTCACGGGTGGCGCAGTCGGCATTGTTGCCGTCGTCCATGGGGACGTGCTCGAGCACGAAGTCGGTGAGGGCGTCGTCGGGCTGCCAATAATATCTGTCGGGATTGGCCTGCGCGCTGGCGAGATCGGTCGGCTGGCCGTCATCGGTCGGCGTGGGCGTCCAGCCCTTGAACAGCAGGCTCAGGTCGAGCGGCTTCCCGGTCGTCAGGTCGAGCGTATAGGGATCGTCGTGATTGTCAGGATGGGGGCCGCCGCAGAAGATCGAGCCCGATTCCTCCCAGCTCATGAGCCGGGGCGACAGATAGGTCACCTCGATCTGCTCGTCCGGCCAGCCGCCGAGATCCTGGCTTGCCGTGTCACTCACCGGAGTCCAGCCGAGGCCTTTGTAGGCCTGCGCGGCGCAGCTCAGCGCTTGTGCGTTGAGGAGCCAGTGCTGGGTTTCGAGATAGTGGTTGGCGGCGGCGATGTTGGCGCCGCCAGCCGCGACGATGCGCGGAAACGGGAACTTCGTCCGCGGGTCGACGGCATAGCTGAAAGCGACATTGCCCCAGCGCGTCGTTGGACCGGTTGTGACATTGCCGGACAGCCGGATTGCGTCGTAAGGCGCGGTTGCCGTGGTTAGCGCGATCTTGCCCTCGGTCAGGTCGTCGACGATCGCGGCCAGTCCCGCCGGCGTGCCGTCGAAGTCGTCGGGCAGTGGGCGAGTGCCCACCCGTTGCAGCGATAGCGGAAGGGGCTTGTCGCCCTAGCTCCAGGTGCCGGTTAGCGTCGCGCCATCGGCGCTCTCCCTCAGCTGCCATGTCGCGCCGAGGGGGCCCGGCTTGTCGGGATCGTCGCTGTCGCAGGTGTCAGGCGTGCAGGGTTTCTCTTCGGCGACGGTGATCGTGTTGCGGGTGGCGCCCTCGACGGCATCGAGCGGGATGTCGACACCCTTGTTTGGATAGAAGTAACGGCCGACCACCTGGTGGTGCGAGGCCTCGGTGGGTGTTGCCAACTCCACGACGACCGGAATCTTGCCGATCGTGCCGCGATAGGTCACTGCCTCGGGGGTGGTCGACGTCAGCAGCGCCACGGTTTGAAGCATGACGTTGAGCGGCAGCAGCATGGCTTGATCCCCCGAGCGCGTGGCGACGATCTAGGCCGCGCGAGGTGAATTGCCGATGAATGAGCGCTATTCGCTGCGGTTGAAGTGGTCGTAGACGAGCTGCGCCATCTGTCCGGAAATGCCCGGAATGGCCGCCAGGTCTGCAAGCGAGGCGCGACCCACGGCCTTGGCGGAGCCGAAGTGGTTGAGGAGGGCGCGCTTGCGTGCCGGCCCGATGCCCTCGATTTCATCGAGCGGGTTCTTGATGGTGTCCTTCTTGCGGCGGGCCCGATGGGTGCCGATGGCGAAGCGGTGCGCTTCGTCACGGAGGCGCTGCACGTAGTAGAGCACCGGATCGCGGTGCGGCAGCTTGAAGGCGGTCTTGCCCTCCATGAAGAAAGTCTCGCGGCCGGCGTCGCGTTCTTCGCCCTTGGCGATGCCGACGAAGGTCACCTCGCGCGGCAGGTTCATCTCGCGGATGACGCCGAGCACGGCATTGAGCTGGCCCTGGCCGCCGTCGATGAACACCACGTCTGGCCAGTCGGGCATGCCCGTCTGCTCATCCTCGCCGTCGGACGGACTCTCGCTGGCAAGCCGCGTGAAGCGCCGCGTCAGCACTTCTCGCATCATGCCGAAGTCGTCGCCCGGAGTAAGCTCGGTCGATTTGATGTTGAACGTCCGGTAGTGCTTCTTCGAGAAGCCTTCCTCGCCGGCGACGATGAAGGCACCGATCGCGTTGGTGCCCATGATGTGCGAATTGTCGTAGACCTCGATGCGGCGCGGCGGCTCCTCGAGCCCGAACTGTTCGGCGAGACCTTCGAGCAGTGTGCGGTTGGTCGAGCTCTCCGCGAGCTGGCGGCCGAGCGCCTCGCGGGCGTTGTTGAGCGCGTATTCGACGAGGTCCTTCTTCTCGCCCCGCTGGGGCACGAGGATCGAAACTTTGCGGCCGGCGCGGCTGCTCAGCGCTTCTTCCATCAGCTCAGGCTCACTCAACGCGTGGCTGATCAACACCTGGCGGGGCGGCGTGCGGCCTTCGTAGAATTGGCCGAGGAAGGCATCGAGCACGGCGGTTTCGGACAGCGACGCATCGGCGCGCGGACGAAAGGCGTGATTGCCCCAGTTCTGGTAGGCGCGGAAGAAGAAGACCTGGACGCAGAACTGGCCGCCTTCCTGCGCGACGGCGAAGACGTCGGCCTCCTCGACCGACTGCGCCACGATATCGCCGTTGCTCTGGATCATGGCGAGGGCGCTCAGCCGATCACGCAGCGTGGCGGCCCGCTCGAAGTCGAGGCCAGCCGATGCCTCGTTCATCTCGGCCGAGAGCTGGGCATGGACGGATTTCGATTTGCCCGAGAGGAACGCGACGGCCTCGTCGACGAGGTGCTGGTAGTCGGGGATCGTGATCTCGCTCGTGCACGGCGCGGCACAGCGCTTGATCTGATGCAGCAGGCAGGGCCGCGTGCGCGACGCATAAAAGCTCGTGGTGCAACTGCGCAGCAGGAACGCCTTTTGCAGCGAGGTGATCGTCCGGCGCACTGCGCCCGCCGAGGCGAACGGCCCGAAGTAGTGGCCCTCGCGGCGGCGCGTGCCGCGATGCAGCAGGATTTCCGGCGCCTCATGGTCCGTGGCGATGAGGATGTAGGGAAAGCTCTTGTCGTCGCGCAGGGCCACGTTGAAGCGCGGCCTGAGGCGCTTGATGAGGTTCGCCTCGAGCAGCAGCGCCTCGCTCTCGGTCTCGGTGCGCACGAACTCCATCGTGGCGGTCGCCGAGATCATGCGCTGGAGGCGCGTTTCGAGTGCTTCAGGCCGGGTGTAATTGGTGACACGCGCCTTGAGGTTGCGGGCCTTGCCCACATACATAACCTCACCCTGGGCATCGATCATCCGATAGACGCCGGGGGAAGCGGGAAGCGTTCTGACGAAGGCGCGGATCACATCGGCGCCGTTGGGGATGGGGCTATCGGTCATTTTCTAGGCGTCGGGGCGCGGCGCGCAGGCCATTCGAGATGCTCGCCGCCATCGAGGGCAATCATCTGGCCGGTCATTGCGTCGAGCGAAAGGATGGCCATGAGCCCTTCGGCGATGCCCTCGGGTCCGGCGGCGTGCTTGAGCGGAAGGCGTGCCCAGGCCGTCTCGAGGTACCCGGCCGGGCGGTCAGGCGGGGCGAGCGTCGGGCCGGGCGCGATGGCATTGACGCGGATGCGCGGCGCCAGCGACTGCGCCAGCGTGCGGGTCGCGGTCCAAAGCACGGACTTGCTGAGGGTGTAGCTGAAATAGGCCGGCGTGAGGTCGAGCACTCGTGCGTCAATGATGTTGACGATATTGCCTTGGGCGCCGTCGGGGAGCTGCGCAGCGAAATCGCGCGCGAGGAACATCGGCGCCTCCGCGTGTATGGCGAAATGGGCGTCCCACAGCGCCTCGTCAAGATCGGTGGCGGCGTCGGGGACGAAGATCGAGGCGTTGTTGACGAGGAGGGTCAGCGGACCGAAGAAACCGGCGGCCCGCTTGATGACGTCGGCCCGCTGCCGCCGGTCGGCGAGATCGGCTTGCAGTAGCGCAGCGCGGCCGCCCGCGGCTTCGATCTCGGCGACCACCGCGGCCGCCTTTTCGGCTGAGGTGCGGTAGTGGACGACCACCGCCCAGCCCTCGGCCGCAAGCCGCCGTGCCAGCGCCCGGCCGATCCGGTCGCCAGCGCCGGTCACCAGTGCGATTTTGCCTTCAGACTCGGTCCTCGCCATGAGCCGATGCTTGCTGCTTTTTCGCCCGCGTCGCAATCACTGTCGGAAGAACGCGGCCAGCGCCGGCGCCATCCAGGCGGCACCGGTCACATCGGTGCGAAACAGGCCATAAGGTGGCGCCTCGGCGACCCGCTCCGAGCCGATGCGGTGCTGGAGGGTGTCGATCCAGATCAGGGCCTGCGACAAGCCATCGAGCGGGAATCGCGCCTCCTGCGCTGTGCCGTCGGTGGCCGTGAACGCAAAGGCGACGGTGTGGCCGCCAACCAGGCGATCCATCAGGTGCTGCGCGCCCGAGCCGAGGAAGTAGAAATCGTTGATCGAGCCGAACGCCCCGATATCCGTCGGCGGCGAGAATGTGCCGACCGATTTGTCGTCGACGCTCGCGGTCAGCGGATAGCGCTCGTCGGCCATTGTGGCCACGGTCGTCAGCGAGAGCTGCCAATAGGTCTGCTCGGCTTCCCGGCCGATCCGCAGGATGTAGGCAGCTACCGTCCCGTTGGCACCCGGATCGACGTAGGCGGTCGCCGAGCAATAGCCGTCCGGTCGGCAGGCGCCGAGCCAGTGGTCGAAGTATTTGCGGGTTTCGCCGAAAGGACCGGCCTGAGCCGGGACGACAAGAAGCAGCAGGATGAGCGAAAGGACCAGGCGGCTGGTTGAGGAAGACATGGCGCCACCCTAGTGGGCGAACGGCGCCGCATAAACCCCGCCGCTCCTCGTTCGTTGCCGCGACCCAGGGCGGGCAGAGTTGACACGGCGGTGGGCACCGGCAAGAACGCGGTGCGCAAATTTTGCGCGCTCAGGTTCTTCCGTGTGCGATTTTCTGGCATGAGCGAGGTCAGCAAGCCCCTGGCTGGCGGTTTCCGCGCGACCGATAATGTCGGCCGCGCCATGCTGCTGACCGTCGTATCCATCCTGGTCTTCGGCGTGCAGGATGCCGTCTCCAAGATCCTGGTACAGGATCACTCGCCGTTCCAGATCGTCATGGTGCGCTATTGGGCGTTCAGCGCCTTTTCGCTTTTCCTGACGCTGCGGCGAGCGCCCCTCCGCCAGGCGCTGCAGTCGAGCTATCCGGTGCTGCAGACGCTGCGCGGCGTCCTGCTCATCGCCGACATCTGGATGTTCGCGACGGCGATCCGCACGGTACCACTCGCGGAGCTCCAGGCCATCACGCTGGTCTATCCGCTGCTGGTGACGCTCCTCGCTATTCCGCTGCTCGGCGAGAAGGTCGGGGTCTTTCGCCTTACCGCAGTCGCTGCAGGCTTTGTCGGCGCGCTCATCATCCTGCGCCCCGGCGGTGTGCCGCTCGATGCGGGTGTGCTCTTCGCGCTCGGCTCGTCTCTCGCGTACGCCGTTTACATCACGCTGACCCGCAAGGTCTCGCGCACGGATACGACCGCAACGAGCATGGTTTATGCCGGTATCGTCGGGCTCGTGCTGTCGACGGGCGTGGGCATCTTCTTCTGGAGCCCGCTCGACCTCCACGCGCTGCTGTTGCTCGCCGTCGTGATGGTGACCATGTGCACGGGCCACGGGCTGATGATGAAGGCGCTCGCGCTGGCGCCGGCGAGTGCGCTCCAGCCGTTCAACTATTTGGCGCTGCCGTGGGGCATCACGCTGAGCCTCGTCGTCTTCGGGCATTTGATCGATCCCATCTCGCTGGTCGGTGCGCTGGTCATTGCCGCGGCTGGCCTCGTGGTCATGGCGCGCGAACGGCGGCGGGCGGCAGTGCCGGCGGGAAGCGCGGAGGCCTTGGGCCCGCGGGAATGAGCCGGCCTTGAAGTCGAGGCAGGGCAGGGGCACGTATTGGGCGTCGCAACCTGAGGCTGCCATGGGAATCGTGCTCGAATTCGGACTGGTGCTCGTGCTCATCGGGCTTGCCATGAGTTTTGCGCTCAGGATGCTGCGCTTCCGCGTCGCCGACGAGCGCCAGGAGGTCATGGAGCGGCGCGTCGATGCCTACATGACGACCATCCGCCGCGAGGGCGGCAACCACGAACTCTCGGCCATGTCGGATGAGGAGCTCCGCGACCTCCTGCTCTCGAGCGCCCGGAACATGCGGGTCGAGAGCGACCGGCGGCTGATCTGGCTTGCCGGCGGCGCGATCGTGGCGCTGGTTGCGGCAATCCTTGTTGCCACGCAGAACGGCCTGCAGGGTTTCGGCATCGCGCTCGTCGTTGGGGCGATCGTGCTCTACGGCTTCAACGAAATGCTGGTGCGCAAAAGCCGCGAGCCCTTGCTGGCCCGCGGCATCGATGTCGAGCGGCTGCGCGTCGAATAACCGGTCGTTTACCGGCTAGAAGCGCGTGTGGTTGTGGCCGAGATCCTCGTCCTGGTCGAAGGGCGGGTCGGTCAGCGAGCGGCCCGGCGTCGCATCGATCTTGGCCTGGGCGCCGATGAGGAAACTCGCCAGGACCCAGCCGGTCGGACCGTCGTGAAAAACGCGGCACCAGGTGCCCTGCGCGTTGCAGCGATCGAGGGTCACTTCTTCGCCAGCCTGGAGGACGCCGAGGAGGCGGCTATCGTCGTTGGGCAGCGTGTAGATCGGGATGCGGTCACTGGCGTGGGCCGTTGCGGCGACAGCCGGGGCCGCGATTCCGGCGAGCGACACCGCCGCAAGGGCGAGGACGGCAAGGAGGCGAGAGGGGGTCATCTGGGAAGGTCCTTGGTCGAATAAACGGCAGATCACGGCACGAGCCAGCGGTGACGCGGCCCGAACATGTGGAACGGGTTGACGAGCGGCCGCCAGGGCGTCGCCTCGACCTTGGCGGCCGAGCCAATGAGGTAGCTGCCCAGCACCCAGCCATTGGGTGCGTCGTCGGCGATGATGTGGCACCAGGTGCCGCGCGGCGTGCATTCCGAGAGGCCGACCACGGCGCCTTTAGCCAGGCGGCCGATTGGCGCAAAGCCGTATCCGGGACCGGCATAGATGGTGATGGGATCGCTGGCGCGGGCGGTCGCGGCGGAGGCTGCTGCGGCTGTCAGCGGAATGAGGGCAGCGCCGACGACCAGGGCGAGAAACGAACGGCCGAGCCGCATCGCCGAATCTCCAAGAGCAAAGCGCCGCCTCCCGGGGGAGACGGCGCCGGATTTAATGCTGGATTACGGCAAATCGTTGCCGGACGCCAGCCTCAGGGGTTGACGCAGAAGCCCGGACCACCCGGGACCTTCATGCAGGCGCCCGGACCGTGGTGCATGCCCGGACCGCCCCAGCCGCCCCAACCACCCCAGCCGCCCGGGCCGAAGTAGAAGTTCGGGCCCCAATAGTGATCCCAGCGATAGCCGCGATCGAAGCCGAGGGCGTCGGAGCGCACATAGCCGTCGTCGCCATGGCGCACGTTGACGAAGCAGTAGACCGAGCCGCCCTTGTTGCGGCCGCAACCCTGGATATCGACCCGGGTGCCACGGTCGATCGAGTCGCGGTCGCCCCAGCCGGGGTGGTCGAAATAGATGGTGGTGTCGTAGCGGATGCGGGCCGCTTCCGCCGCCGCGACGGTGCCAACGAGGGCCGTCGCAACGACCGCGGCGCCAATGAGAATCGATTTGACGTTCATGTCTTGTCCTTCCCGTTTTTGTGGCATTTGGCGTGCCGATAACGGGAGTTAGATCACGGCAAAAATGAACCCAATCTGAACCCCAATGGGGTTTTCGAAATATTGTGGGGGCTCCGGCGTACTGGTCGAGCCGCGTCGGAACCCCTTGTTGTAATATGACTTTTGCCCGTCGGCCGTCAGTGCTGCCGGTGATGGTTCTGGCAGATGGTCGGGTTCATCTGGCAGAAGTTGCCTCCGCCGTTCGGATGCGGATGGTTACCGGGTTTCCAGTCGCCCGGGGGGTGCATGTCGGGCGGGTTCGGGTTGCCGCCCGGTGGCTGCCAATTGCCGGGATGATTATTGCCGGGCGGATGCGGCCACGTGCCCGGCTTGCCCGGCCAGTTGTACATATGATGCCGGTGGTGGTGGTAGAACGGCGGCGTCACATAGATCGTGGGCGGCGGGGCGTAGTAGATGTCCGGCGGCTCCTCATAGACCGGGGCCGCCTCGTAGGCACCACCCGTGAGGTAGTTTGCCGAAACCCAGCCATCGGGCCCGGGATGGGTGATATGGCACCAGCCGGACTCGCACTGGCCGACGTCGACGCTCTCTCCGGGAGAGAGCACGTCGACCACCGGATAGCCGACGCCCGGACCGGCGCGTACGTTGACGGCGGCGGTTGCCGTGCCGGGATCGGCAAGGGCCGGGCCAACGGCGAGCAACAGGCCGAAGCCGGCTGCCGCGCCCGCAAGGCAGAGTTTTGCATAAGGCATGATGGTCCTCTTTTTGCTTTGCGCGACGCGGGGTTGCAGTGGCGATCTGCGGCGACGCGTCGCGGGTGTGGTCGATGCCTACTTAATGGGCAGGACCCCCAGCCGTTGCGTTAAGGTTTGGTAACCATTGCGCTCCGCCGGCCGCCTGGAGGCCGGCGCAGCACCGGGGGGCACGCCTTTGACGACCGGGTCAACCTCGACGGTGATGATTGCCGCCCATGCCGATATTGGCGAGGCGTCGACCGCCCGTATGGACGCCGCTCCAGTGACCGCTGCTGCTGGCGAAATGGGCATGCTGCCAATGATGAGTGACGTGTGGGTGGGCAGCGTAACCCGGCCAGGGGCTCGGTACGTATGTGGTGTCCGGGAGATCGGCGTAGACCGGATAGTCAGGCTCCACGTAGCTCGGGGCGTAGGCGCTTGGCATCGCACCGGTCGAAAGATAGGCGGAGGATACCCATCCCGATGGGCCGGCGTCGGCGACGAGGCACCAACCCGTGGTACAGCGCTCTACGGCGACGCCTTCGCCGGAAGTCAATGTGCCGATGACCGGATAGCTTGTCCCCGGGCCGGATCGGATGTTGACCGGGGCGGTTGCCGCGGCCGGATAGGCGAGCGCGGCGCCGGCGCTGAGCAAGAGGGCGGCGCCGGCTATGCCGCCCATCGCGATTTTCCTGGAGATGAACATTTGCTGGACTCCTTTCATGAGGAGCGGTCCTTGCGGGGACCGCCTGCTCTGAAGGAGCAATGAGGCGGCGAGCACCGCTGTTGCGTTAAGTCGCGGTAGGGCTCGTTAAGCTTTGGACAGGCCGGCACTGCAGCTCGATCTTGATGTCCTCCGGACCGGTCACGAAGAACTGGACGATGTCGGTATCCGGCAGCCGTGACTCGCGGAAAAAGAAACCCTGGCGCTGGAGCTCGGCCCGCTTCTCGTCGGCGTTGCCGAAGAGGCCGAAGCAGAGGTGATCGACCCACCCGGCACCTGGTCCGGAACTACGCGGCCAGAGATGGATGACCGCCCGGAACGGTTCGTGCCACTCCGGCGGCGGCGTCTCGCCACGGGCCGGCGGCGAGGTGTCGTCGCCGTAGTAGAGCCAGTAGCCCGGCTCGACAAAGCCCGGCCGCCAGCCGACCTTGAGCCCGAGCAGCGCCACGAGGAAATCGCGCATCGGTTCCTGCTGATGGCAGTGGATGTTGACGTGATCGAGCCGCATTGATTGCCTCCGCTAGGTAGCCGGCTGGTCGAGAGAGCCAGAACAGCGCGGAGAATACAACGCGCACTTGCCACGGGGATAACTTCGCGGCGGGCGTCGTGACAGTTCGGGCGTGGCGGCTCATTTGGCATGTGCTGCCGCGCTGGCTCCAGGCCATTGCGCGGCAGCGATTGAGGCTACGCCTGCCTCAGGTTTTGGGGCCGGGCAGCGGATGCAGGCATCCCGGCAGCATCTTGCCCGGCTTGCAGACCGGCGGCTTCATCGGCGGGCGGTGGTGCGGCGGCCGATGGTGCGGCGGGCGGTGGTGGGGCGGGCGGATGACGATCGGCGGATGCACGACCGGCGGGTGGATGATGATAGGCGGTGGCACGAACGCCGGCGCCAGCTTCTTGAGATAGGCCTGCGCCACCCAGCCGTCTGTGCCGACCTTGCCGATGTAGCACCAGCCATCGACGCACTTGGCGATGTCGACGAGCTCGCCCGCCTTGACGCTGTCGACGATCTTGTACTGCGTGCCCGGACCCTGGCGCACATTGGCCTTGGCGGTCGCCTCGCCGGGCGCCGCGCTCGCCGCCCCAACGCCTAGCGCCAGCAAGCCGGCCGCCAGCGCGACGACCAGTCCGATTCGTTTGCTCTGCATCGAAAAGCCCTCCTTGCTTCGATGCAGCCCACTCACCCATGCCGCGCGCCGCGAGGCAACGCGTCGCGGTGACGCGGGACGACCCGTGCAAACGGTTCAGCTGACCCGGGGGCCGCGGCCTAGAGGGCCAAGCCGCGGGCAAGGTGGACCGCTACATGCGCACCTGCCCATGCTCGCCGACCGGCGGGCGGCGGTTGGTGGCGGCGGCGGCGAGCATGATGGCGCCGGCGACGAG
>Ga0068853_100000882_pt1 | contig 20953 bp, 9 predicted proteins | sample KBSCornC32_FD_65655 | JGI IMG/M metagenome (GOLD analysis project Ga0068853, IMG submission 65655) | Corn rhizosphere microbial communities from Kellogg Biological Station, Michigan, USA - KBS Corn C3-2 | ecosystem: Host-associated > Plants > Roots > Rhizosphere > Soil ...
GGCATCATGCGTTGCTGGCGTTCGGCATCGATAACGAGTCCGGTGACGGGCCGATCTCCTATTCGGAGACGGTGAGGAAGCGGTTTATCGTTTGGTTGAAGCGTAAATACGGGGGGCTGGACAGTCTCAACAGATCCTGGGCGACTCAGCGATGGTCGCGGCGGATCGGGAATTTCGAAGAGGTAGGCTTGCCGGTTTCGGGTGCTGTGACCGGTGCCCCGGAGCGGGTGCTGGATTTCCGGCGTTTCGTTTCTGACGAGGTGACGGGCTTCCTTATGAAGGTGATCGGCAGGGTGAATGCTAATGCGCCTGATGCGTTGGTCAATACGAATGCGTGGTACTATAGCCCAATGAAATTTTTTGACTATCCCGCTATCGCCTATTCGGGAAAAATGACGCGGGAAGGGTGCGGGTTCTACCCCGGCAATTCGCTGACGACCAATAACGGTGTGATGGATGCGCTTTTCGGGATCGAACGGATCCAATTCGAGAGCACCAATCCTTTTTGGTGCACGGAGTTCACGACAATGGGTGCGGTGCCGGGTTCGATCCGGAAGTCGGCGTATGCGTCGCTGATGTATGGCAACCAGATGGTATGCGGCTGGACCTGGCGGAGCATGCACGGGGGAGAGGAGCAGTTCCTTGAGGGAATGCTGGATTGGGACGGCTTGCCGAACCGGAAATACGACGAGTACCGCCGGCTAGCTGCTGAGTTCGGGAAGATCGGACAATATTTTCCCTATAAATCGCACGCGGAGGTCGGTTTGGCGTTCTCTTTTGCGAGTGTCATTGCCGGAGGTTATTTTACCGATGGGCACCAGCAGCAGCTGCAGAGCTGTTTCGACCTCTTTGCGCACCGGAATATGGACACGCGGGTGGTCGACATCGCGCGGAGTGCATTAGATTATAAGTTGCTTGTTGTACCCGGCGTTTCGGTAATGGACGCGGCGGCGGCGGCAAAGGTCCGGGACTTCGTCCGGCGGGGCGGGACGGTGGTGATGACGGGTAATTCTTCTGTATTGGACGAGACAGGCAAGGTCTTTTCATCGACGCATCCTGGTCTGCTGGCTGATGTGTTTGGCATCCGGGTCGCTGCATACGAGCAAACCGCGGAGTTGAACGAACTGTCACGGCGCGGGCTGAAAGGAGATCACCTTGAATTTACGTACAGGGGTAGGCCGCTTGCAGGGGAGGCTTCGAAGTTCGAGATCATCGAGGCCCGGGGCGCGGAGGTGCTGGGCCGCATTACCAGTCTGGACAGGGATTATCCGATCGTGACGTCCAACCGCTATGGATCGGGCAGGGCGATCTATGTGGGGCTTCCGGCGAATTCCGGCATGATGGGGCCGCTGGTAGATGGGCTGATCGATACGCTGGCTATCCGGAGAGGGCCCGAGGTTCCGGAGGGTGTGATGGCCCGGCAGATCGACGAGCGTCATGTGCTTTATCTGAATGTCAGCGGGGAGCCGAAGTCGATACGACTTAAGGGTCCGTCGCGAAGTGTGTTGTACGACCGGGAGTATGGAGGGGAGATCCCGATCGCCCCTTACGAGCCTGATTTTGTAGAATTGAAATAGAATTCGTTCAACTATAAAAGATATCATCCGGTATGAAGCGTTATTTTTTAGTGGGGATCGTATGGGCGACCCTGTTATCGGGATCAATGGTGCTGGTATGTTGTGCCCAGCAGGGGGCGCCCGGGCCTTTTGGCCCTATCCCATCGGAAAATCAGCTGCGCTGGCAGGAGATGGAATATTATGCGTTCCTGCATTTTTCAATCAATACATTCACCGACCAGGAGTGGGGCTCCGGCGGGGAAGACGCGGGGCTATTCAATCCGGATAGTCTTGACTGCCGGCAATGGGCAAGGGTTTGCAAGGAGGCCGGCATGAAGGGGATCATCCTGACGGCCAAGCATCATTCCGGATTTTGTCTTTGGCCGTCGAAATACACGGAATATTCTGTTAAGAATTGTCCCTGGAAGAATGGAAAGGGAGATATTGTCCGGGATCTGGCGGATGCGTGCAGGGTGTATGGGCTGAAACTGGGCATTTACCTGTCACCCTGGGACAGAAACAGCGCAGTCTATGGAAAACCGGAATATATAACGTATTTCAGGAACCAGCTGCGGGAGCTGCTGAGTAACTATGGGGATATTTTCGAGGTCTGGTTCGACGGAGCCAATGGAGGTTCCGGATATTATGGAGGAGCGAAGGAGACCCGGACGATCGACAGACGGACCTATTATGACTGGAAGAATACCTATAAGCTGATCCGGCAGCTGCAGCCGAAGGCCGTTATCTGGAATGACGGCGGGGACCGGGGAGACCTAAGATGGGTGGGTACTGAAGCGGGGAATGTGGGGGAGACGAACTGGAGTCTTTTGAACGACACGGGTGATGTCAGCTATGACATGCTGCACTACGGGTTGGAAACCGGCAACGCCTGGGTGCCGGCCGAGGTGAATACGTCGATTCGTCCGGGATGGTTCTATCACTCGTATGAGGATCCAAAGGTGAAGACCCTGCCGCAGCTGTTGGATATCTATTACAGCAGTGCTGGCCGGAACGGGACGTTGTTGCTGAATTTCCCGATCGACAGGCACGGCCTCATTCATCCCAACGATGTCCGGGCCGCCCAGGAACTGGCGAAGACAGTCAGGGAATCGTTTGCCGTGAATCTCGCCCGGCAGGCAAAGGTAACGGCCACGAATGTCCGCGGTCGCTCGGAGGCTTTTTCGGCGGGTAAGGCGACGGATGGGAAAAAGGACAGTTACTGGACTACGGATGATGGGGTCGATACTGCGTCGATGGACCTCGACTTTGGACGGCCTACCTTGCTTAACTGCTTTATGGCGCAGGAATATATCCGTCTCGGACAGCGCGTGCAGGGGTTCAGGGTAGATGCGGTGGTCGACGGAGCCTGGAGGGAGTTGGCAAGGGCGACGACCATTGGCTACCGGCGTATTTTACGATTCCCTTTGGTAAAGGCGACGCGGCTTCGGTTGATCATCCTGAAATCCGGGGCCTCTCCTCTGGTCTCAGAGATAGGTGTTTATAATGTTCCTTTGGTTAAAAGCGGCACCGTCAGACAGGAGCAGTCCGATGTGCCGCACGGCCGCTGGAAGATAGTAGATGTGGGGGACGGGAAGGCGGCTGCGGTCATCGATGGCGATCCTCATACGGCGTGGCACCAGCCTGGTGGAAAGCAGATGCCTGTGGATATCGTTATCGACCTGGGAAGGGAGCTGAACCTCGGGGGCTTTCGGTATCTCCCGGATCAGGAACGTCATGCCGGCGTGATCACGAAGTACGAGTTCTTCGTGTCGCAGGATGGTGCAGAGTGGAAAAAGGCGGATGAAGGAGAATTTTCCAATATCGACAATAATCCGTTGTGGCAGGTGAGGAAGTGCCCGCCGGTGAAAGGAAGGTATATCAGGCTGCGGGCTCTGGGAAATACCCGTGGGGACAGCGATGTTGGGTATGCCGAGTTGGATGTGATCACCAGGTAGGTTAGTATCTACATATGGCCGAATGTATAGTGTTGTTCCCGGTAGCGGCCTGGGGTGAGGCTCGTTATTTTCCTGAATACCTTTGAGAAGTGCTGGACGTTGTCGAAGCCCAGGGTTTCCGCGATCTGGGAGAGGGACATGTCGGTGGTTACGATCAGGTGCTGCGCTCTTTCGATGCGCTTGTTGTGGATGTAGGAAAGGGGCCGCTGGCCGGTCATTCTGACGAAAAGCCTGGACAGGTAGTCGGGGTGGAGACTGACCAGACTGGCGAGGCTGGTAACGGTCAGGGGCTTGCCGAGGTTGAGCTGGATATATCCCGGCAGGTCCATAACTTTGGATGGGATGCCGGTGCTATCTGTCTGGTTTTGGGTTTTCAGGGGTACAAATCTTGAAACGAGCTGGAGCAGGATGCCCTGTGTTTCGAGGAAGAGGTCGTAGCTCTGGCTATTGTTCAGCTCTTCGTATTCCTGGTAGTAAACGTGTTTTTCGTATGCCCGCGGGTTGTCGCTGCGGTTGAGCTTTCGGCAGGGATTGATCTGAAGCAGTCTTTTAAAATTGGCGACGTCTATATCGGATGCTTTGACCTTAAAGACGGTGTGGCAGTTGTGAAAAAGGGAGATGCCGTCACCTGCGTCTTCGAAAAAATGGACAAAATATTGGCTGAGGTGACCGGAGCACTGGAGGTTGCAGAGGGTAAAGCTGGGGATAAGGTACAGGAACCCGGGTTCGAGGGGGCAGGTCTGTTCCTGACCATAGATGAGGCCCTGTCCACCGTCGATGTAGTACATGCGGTAATAGGGGCTTAAAACGTTCTTGTAGTTCCATTTCACGCCCAGGCTGACATGATCTACGTTGAGCAGCACAAAGGATTCCCTTACAATTCTTCGGATCATGGCAATGTCGGATTTGTATAATACAAAGTCGAATCTATACAAAATTATTAAGTTTCTGTTCTTTTACTTTTACTCCATATGAAAAGACGATCACTTTTAAAAAACTCGATTGCGCTGTTGCCTGCATTAATGTTGAAAAGACAGGGCCTTGCCCTGGCGTCGGCCGCGTTGGCGGACGACCGGCAGGGGCCATTTAAGCCGAACTGGGCGTCGCTGGCCGGCTATCAGGTACCCGAGTGGTATAAGAACGCGAAATTCGGACTATGGGCGCACTGGGGCCCGCAGTGTCAGCCAGAGCACGGCGACTGGTATGCCCGGAGCATGTATGAGGAGGGCAGTGATGATTACAATTACCATGTCAAGACTTATGGGCATCCTTCGAAGTTCGGGTTCAAGGACGTTATCCATGAGTGGAAGGCGGAGAAGTGGAACCCGGAGGAACTGCTGGCTCTCTATAAGGATGCCGGGGCGAAGTATTTTGTCGCGCTGGCCAATCACCATGATAATTTCGACAACTATGACAGCAGCTATCAGCCGTGGAACTCGGTGAGGATGGGGCCGAAAAAGGATCTGATCGCGGGTTGGGCGAAGGCAGCGAGGGAGCAGGGGCTCCGGTTCGGCGTGAGCATACATGCGGCGCATGCGTGGAGATGGTATGAGACGGCGCAGCGGCACGATCTGAAGGGTCCGCTGCAGGGTGTTCCGTATGACGGCAGGGTCCGGAAGGATGCGGGTAAGGGGCTGTGGTGGGAAGGTTTCGATCCGCAGGATCTTTATGAGCAGGACCATGCCCTGAGCCTGAACAGTCTCGACAACAACTCTATCGGCGGGCAGTGGGCCTGGGGTAACGGCGCCCTGGCGCCGTCGGGCCGGTATTGCGAGAAATTTTATAAAAGGACGATCGAGCTGATCGACAAGTATTCGCCCGACCTCCTTTATTTTGACGATACGGTGCTGCCGCTGTGGCCGGTGAGTGATGTTGGGTTGCGGATAGCCGCGCACCATTACAACAGCAGCATGAAGAGGCATGGGTCGGTGGAGGCGGTGATCAATGGAAAGATATTGAATGAGGAGCAGCGGAAGTGTCTGGTATGGGATATCGAGCGGGGACAGAGCAATGAGATACAGCCATACACCTGGCAGACGGATACCTGTATCGGGAGCTGGCATTATGATAGACGTATATTGGAACGGCATGAGTACAAGACTGCCAAGACGGTGATCCATACGCTCGTGGACGTGGTCAGCAAGAACGGCAATTTACTGCTGAGTGTTCCGGTGGCGGGTGATGGAACGATCGACAGCGATGAGCGGGAGATTGTGAAGGGCATCGGCGAGTGGATGAGGGTCAACAGCGAATGTATATACGATACCCGGCCTTATTCGGTGTATGGCGAGGGGCCGGCGATGGCAGGGGCGGCTGCGCTTAACGGACCGGGGTTCAATGAGGGGAAGGGGAAGCCTTTTACAGCGGAAGATATACGTTTTACCAGAAAGGGGGCTGCGCTGTTTGCGATAGTTATGGGGGAGCCTTCGGGCGAGGTGGTGATCAGGACGTTAAAAGGCAAGACTGTGAAGGCGGTGCGGCTGGTCGGACATGGGGGTGACCCTGAGTGGAAGAATGCGGAAGATGGACTGAGGGTGAAGTTGCCGGCCGGCGTCCCGACCCCGATCGCTGCTGTTCTTAAGATCGAGGGAGATGTGTATATTTAGGCCATGATCAGGAGATCGTTGTTGCTTGCATTTTCGCTGGCGGCCGGGTCGTGGGGATACAGCCAGGCGAGGGCGTATCCTTTTTCGAGGCTTGCCGGTCAGGATGGTCTGTCGAATAATCATATCAATGTCATTACCAAGGACAAACGCGGATTTGTCTGGATAGGTACCAATTCCGGGCTGAACAGGTACGACGGCTATACATTCAAGGTTTTCAGGCACGATGAATCGGATTCGACCTCTCTTACCGATGACCATATAGGAGGCATCTTCGAAGGACCCGAGAATAAGCTCTACATCAGTACGGGAACCGGGGGCGTCAATATTTATGATCCGGTCACGGGGGGATTCGGTCCGCATCGGGCGGCCTATCTGAAGGCGCGTCATATCCCCGCGTTTAATCTTATTACCATCTTAAAAGGGAAGGACGGCTTTTTTTATTTCATTTACAGCGATTCGGGTGTTTACCGGTATGAGCCGGCACGGGGAGCCGTGCAGATCAGGCCTGGCGATGGAGCAAATCCGGTCGCGGATGCGGGGACCGATAGCTCCGGTGCATTTTGGCTGTCGTATTATGATGGCATGCTGGAGCGGTTTGACCCGGCCCGGGGGATTGCCACGCTGCAGACAGACGTATTAAAACGCCGGGCGCAACAGGCGCCTTCAGGGTACAGGCTCTTTATAGACGGCCAGGATCAGTTGTGGCTCTTTGCGATGGACAACCTTTCGGGGTTATGGCAATATGATCCTCATACGGGTGGAATAAGGCATTTTTCGAGGGATTCCGGCGCGGTGAGGTTGAGCAACAACAATATCAGCGACGTGGTGCAGGACGACAAGGGTCTGATCTGGATAGCAACGGACAAGGGCGGTATCGATCTTCTCGATAAAACGAAGATGACGGTTCGTTATCTGCAGCATTCGGATGAAGAGCGGAGCCTTCCGGAGAATACGATCACATGCCTTTTCTGCGACAATACCGGGGGAGTTTGGGCTGGGACGCTAAAGAAGGGAGTTGCCTATTACCAGCAGAACGTGCTGCGTTTTCCCCTGTACAGACACCAGACGGGACAAGTTGGAAGCCTGCCCTACAATGACGTCAACTGCTTTGCCGAGGACGGAAAGGGGAATTTGTGGATCGGCACGGACGGTGGCGGCCTTATCTATTTCGACAGGGGGGGCAACAGGTGGGTGCAATACCGGCACGACAAGGACAATGCCAATAGCATTGCGGGGGACGTCGTCATATCCCTGTTCGTGGATCGCCGGGGAAGGCTGTGGGTCGGTATGTACCAGGGTGGGCTGGACCGGTATGACGGCCGTGTGTTCACTCATTTCAGGCATAACGATCAGGACTCCGGCAGCCTTGCCGACGACAGGGTGTATTCTCTTTTGGAAGACGCGGACGGCAGCATGTGGGTAGGAACGATGAGGGGAGGGCTGGACCGGATGGACGTGGCTAGCAGCAGGTTCTATCACAATACCTTCTTTATGCCGCATTCGATACACTCGAACTATGTGCCGGCGCTTGCGGAGGACAGGGCGTCAAACCTATGGGTAGGGACGTCGTATGGCATCAGCGTGCTTTCGCGAAACACGGGTCAGTACACGTACTATACTGCCGAAAACAGTAAACTCAGCGACAATATTATCTTCTCGCTCAGGTGTGATCGCCGGGGCAATATGTGGGTGGGGACGCGACGGGGGTTGAGTGTTATGCGGCCGGGCAGCGACAGTTTCCAGGTCTTTACCGTTAAAGACGGTTTGCCGGGCAATACGATTGCGAGCGTGCAGGAGGACGGAGAAGGGAACCTATGGGTAAGCAGTTCGGGCGGTCTTTCGAAGGTTGGCGTTATGCAGGATGGCCAGATGCTGAAGATCAAGTGTTTGAATTTTGACGAATATGATGGGCTACAGGGGAGAGAATTCAATGTGAGCGCCGGACTTCGCACAAGGGACGGAGAGCTGGCGTTCGGGGGAGCGGAAGGATTCAACCTGTTCAGGCCGGAGTCGATAGGGCTTGACGACCGGGCGCCGCCGGTGGTATTGACGGGTTTGCAGCTGTATAATAAGGAGGTATCGCTACCGTCTTCTGTCGGGAGGGATAGTGTGCTGACTTTGTCGTATGACCAGAATAATTTTACGCTGGAGTTTGCGGCGCTAAGCTATATCAATGCGCGAAAGGACCGGTACGCATACAGGCTGGAGGGTTTTGACAAGGACTGGATGACGACGGATGGAAGAAGCCGGAAGGCTGTTTATACGAATATCGATCCCGGCGATTATGTCTTCCGGGTGAAAGCGTCAAACAGCGACGGCGTTTGGAATGACCATGGGATCGCGGTGCGTATCGTGGTGAAGCCGCCGTGGTGGAAGACGGGACTTGCCTATTTTGTATATGTTTTTGTGGCGTTGCTGGTCCTGTACCTCTCGCGTTTGCGAATTATCCGGCGGGCGAGGGCCCGGTTTGCGCTGGCGGAGGAGCGTCGCGAGGCGATGCGGGTGCATGAGCTGGACCGGATGAAGATAAAGTTCTTTACGAATCTTAGTCACGAGTTCAGGACGCCCTTGTCGCTGATCCTTTCACCGGTGGACAGGTTGATCCGGAGCGCGGAAGATCCCGGCCGGAGACAGCTGGCAATGACGATCGAGCGGAATGCGAAACGGCTGCTGCACCTGGTGAACCAGCTGCTGGATATGCGAAAGATGGAAACCAACGAGCTGAAGCTGAATATGGGCAGGGGAGATATTGCTTCGTTCATCAGGGCGACGGCGGATTCTTTTACGGACCTGGCGGGTGAGCGGGGGATCGCGCTGTGTTTTGAATCGGAGGTGGAGCAGCTGCCTGCGCTATTCGACCGGGACAAGGTGGAGCGGATATTGTTCAATCTGTTGTCGAATGCGTTCAAGTTCACGCCGACGGGCGGGTCGATCGGGGTGCGGCTGGCTGTGCTTGAAAGGGATGAGAAGGGGGCCTTGCTGGAGATCAGGGTGAGCGATACGGGTATTGGAATTCCGGTGGAGCTGCAGGGGAGGATATTCGAGTCGTTCTTTCAGGGTGATTCGCCTGGTCATATGCGGAACCAGGGTACGGGGATCGGGCTTGCGATTACGCGTGAGTTTGTGGAGATGCATGGGGGGACGATCAAGGTGGAGAGTGAGCCGGATAAAGGAAGCTGTTTTACGGTGTTGTTGCCGGTGGAGGTGGTGGCTGGCGGGTCGAGGGGGCAGGATGTGCGACCACCGGTGGTGGTGGCGGCAGGTGGATCGGGGAAGCCGGAAACGTCGTCGCCTGTTGAAGAAAGGGTTGGAAGTGCGGATGGTGGAGTTCAGTTGCCCGGCAGTGGGGGGAAGCGGTTCAAGGTGCTCCTGGTGGAAGATGATGAGGATTTCAGGTTTTATCTAAAGGACAATCTGGCTCCGCTGTTCACTGTGTTAGAGGCGGCCAATGGAAGGGAGGGGTGGCAGAAGGCGCTGTCGGTGCAGCCGGACCTTGTGGTGAGCGACGTGAATATGCCGCTTATGGACGGATTGGAGCTTTGCAAGAAAATAAAGGGCGACGAGCGGGTGCGGCATATCCCGGTGATCCTGCTGACGGCGCTTTCGGGTGAGCAGGAGCAGCTGAAGGCGCTGGGAATGGGGGTCAACGACTTTATTTCCAAGCCCTTCAATGTCGAGATACTGATCTCTCGCATCCGGAATTTATTGGAGTTCAGGGGCTCTGTGGAGGAGACGTTGAAAAGGAGGGTTGTGGTGGAGCCCGCGGAGGTGGAAGTGGAGCCGGAGAGGACGGACGAGGATTTTGTCCGGGAGGCGGTGGAGGTGCTGGAGAAAAATATTGCGAACGCAGATTTTTCCGTGGACGAGTGGGCGAGAGAGATGGGGCTGAGCCGTACATCGATGTATAAAAAGATACTTTCCAGTACGGGAAAGACGCCCATCGGGTTCATCCGCAGTTTCCGGATGCAGAGGGCGGCGCAACTGCTGGAGAAGGGCCGGCACAATGTGGCGGAGGTGGCGTATATGGTCGGTTTCAACAATCCGAAATATTTTGCGCGGTATTTCAAGGAGGTCTACGGGGTGTTGCCGAGCGTGTACCAGGCGGAGAGAAGGAAAAAGTAGCGGATGATGGTTGCGCCCGGAGTGAAATAGCTGATAGACAGGAGGCAGCTGAACCGTTTGATACCCAGAAATACCGGAATTATACCCCAGCTGAAAACATTCTGATACCCTTATTTGCCGGTAAGGCTACCCTGGTGTAGGGCGCAGCGGTCTACTTTTGATAAGCAAATAACTGCTTGTCTATGCCTGACCGAAGGTTGCATTGCCTGTTGACCGTCTTCTTCTTAATTGTAATTGCCCAGGGTTCGCGGGGAGGCGTGACCGGTCCCAATTGGACCCGAACCGCGGATGGTGTGGTGGTCTATCCGGACCTTCGTTATTCCGGGCATGTTGCGGCCGTTCGGCTGTTGGTGGTCACGGATAATATCATCAGGGTGTTGTCCAGCCCGGAAGGTGAAGCTTTCCGGCAGACAGAGAGCCTGATCACAAATTTCAAGACTGATTCTTCTCTCCACTGGGATGTCTCGCAAAATGACAGCGAGGTTGTCCTTAAAACGCGTTTGGTGGCCGCTACTGTGCGGCTTTCTACCGGCGCTGTCCGATATTCCGACCTTTCGGGCAGGCAGATCGTCGCAGAAAAAGCGGTCGGGGGGCGGAGCTTTGAGCCGGCCGTCTTCGATGGTAATTCGCTGTGGCATATCCGGCAGACGTTCATGACCACGCCGGGCGAAGCGATCTATGGCCTGGGGCAGCACCAGGACGGACTGGTCAATTATAAGGGATTCCGTGTGGACCTTTTCCAGAACAATACGGAGGTGGCTGTTCCATTTCTGGTTTCAAGCAGGAATTATGGCATTCTGTGGGACAACTATTCGATCAGTTGTGTTGGGGATGTGCGGCCTTATCAGCCGCTTTCCGCGTTGCGGCTGTTCTCCAAAGAAGGGGAGGAGGGTTGGCTGACGGCGACCTACCGGAACGGCGGGGAGCATGCGGGGGCTGCGGATATTCAGCTGCCGGCGTCAGACATCAGCTGTGAATGGCTGGGCGATTCGAAACGGCTGCTGCCGGCGTCGTTCGATGCGGCGCATGGTTCGGCAGTCTGGGAAGGGGCGATCTCGACGGCGACGACGGGGGACCATACATTCAGGGTTAAGTATGCGGGATATATCAAAGTATACTTCGACGGGCAGTTGTTGCTGGATCGTTGGAGACAGGCCTGGAATCCGGGTTCGGCGCTGGTGCGGGTGCCGCTGGTAGCCGGCAAAAGGGTGTCCGTCCGGATAGAATGGAAACCGGACGGCGGGGAATCCTATCTGTCCATGAAATGGCTGGGGCCCCTGCCTGCCGGGCAGGAGGACGAGGTGAGTTTCGATTCCGAGGCGGGTAGCCAACTGGACTATTATTTTATATACGGCGGTAACCCGGATGAGGTAGTGGCGGGCTACCGTCGCCTTACGGGTAAGGCCACGATCGCCCCTAAGTGGGCGATGGGGCTGTGGCAGAGCAGGGAGCGGTATAAGACCGAAGGCGAGGTGCTGCAGACGGTGAAGGAGTTCAGGAAGCGTGGAATACCGCTGGATAATATCGTGCTGGACTGGAACTACTGGCAGCAGGAGGCCTGGGGGAGTCAGGAATTCGACGCGGCGAGATTTCCTTCGCCTGACAGCATGATCCGGGTGTTGCACCGGGACTATCATACGCATTTTATGATCTCGGTATGGCCAAAGTTCTATGAGGGGATCGATACTTATAAGGAGTTCGACCGGAAGGGCTGGCTTTATAAAAGGAATGTCGCCGATCGTCAGCGCGACTGGATCGGGGAGGGGTATGTCTCGACATTTTACGATGCCTTCAATACGGCGGCGCGGCGGGGTTTCTGGGACCTGATCGGTCGCAAATTATTTAGCAAGGGTGTCGATGCGTGGTGGATGGACGCCAGCGAGCCGGATATTCTTTCCAATGTGTCTCCGCAGAAAAGAAAGGAAGAGATGGAGCCCACGGCGCTGGGTCCTTCGGCGGAATGGCTGAATGCCTATCCGCTTGAGAATGCGCGTGGCATCTATGAAGGACAGCGTGCTGCGGATAGCGGGCGGCGCGTCTTTATACTTACCCGGAGTGGTTTTGCGGGTTCGCAGCGATACGGGGCGGCCATATGGAGCGGAGATATTGCAGCGCGGTGGTCGGATATGAGGAACCAGATAGCTGCCGGGATCAATTTTTCGCTGTCGGGTATTCCTTACTGGACGATGGATATCGGCGGATTTGCGGTAGAGCGCCGGTTCGAGGACGCGAAGGGGGAGGACCTGGAGGAATGGAGGGAGCAGATAACGAGGTGGTATCAGTTCGGGGCTTTCTGTCCTTTGTTCCGCGTCCATGGTCAATTTCCTTACCGGGAGATATTCCATGTGGCGCCGGAGGATCACCCTGCTTATAAGAGCATGTTGTATTATGACCGGCTGCGTTACCGGCTGATGCCTTATATCTATTCGCTGTGCGGACGGGTTTGGAAGGATGACTATACGATGATGCGGGGTCTTGCGATGGATTTTTCGGCAGACACGGCGGCGCTTGGTATTGCGGATGAGTTCATGCTGGGGCCTTCGTTGCTGGCGGCGCCGGTGACGGCGTACAAGGCGCGTACCAGGGAAGTCTATCTACCTGCCGGTCAGGGATGGTACGATCTCTATTCCGGGAAGTTTGTGAATGGGGGACAGCGGGTTGCTGCGGAAGCGCCCTACGAGCGTATGCCCGTGTATGTGAAAGAGGGATCGATCCTGGCCCTGGGGCCGGATCTGCAGCATACGGGAGAGCGTCCTGCGGATACCATTACGCTGCGGGTCTACACCGGCAGGGATGCGGTCTTCTCCCTGTACGAGGACGAAGGAACGAACTACAACTACGAAAAAGGGAATTATGCGGTCATACCGGTGCGTTATGAAGAGGCGAAGGGCAGGCTGGTTATCGGCGCGAGGGAGGGGCAGTTCGAAGGGATGCTTCGCAGGAGGGTGTTCAGGATAGAGTGGGTTGGGCCGGGCTCTGGTCGGGGGATCGACGGCGGGCAAGGGACTGCTGTGCCGGTGACCTATGATGGAAGAACAAAAACGATTTTTTACAAACCATAGTTTCTTTATTTAACCAAAAATTGCTGTTATGCCAGAAATGAAAATTAAAGGGAGGAGGTCTAAGCCAATCCTGGCGCTCGTGACCCTTCTGCTGCTTAGCGTCTATGCCTTTTCGCAGGGAGATGAGCGAAAAATAACGGGAAAGGTCACGGACGCGACGACCGGGCAGCCGGTCACGAATGCTACGGTCGTCATAAAGGGTGGGAAACATGCCGTTACTTCCAATAGCGACGGGGTATTTGTCATTGCGGTGAGGATGGGTGAGACGATCGAGGTCAGCGCCATCGGGCATGTATTAAAAACGGTAAAGATAGAAGCAGGCACGAACAGCCTGGATATTCAGCTGGCTGAAAGCTATGCGAAACTGGACGATGTGGTCGTCGTCGGGTATGGGGTGCAAAAGTCGAAGGCGGTGACGGGCGCTACGGCCCATGTCAAGGGGGAAGACCTTGCCAAGCTGAATACGACCAATGCCCTGCAGGCGCTGCAGGGGCAGGCGGCGGGGGTCAATATTACGTCGACCTCGGGCCAGCCGGGCGGGGGATTCAAGGTAAATATCCGGGGAGCCGGAACGATCGGGAATGCGAACCCGTTGTATGTGGTTGACGGTGTGATCACGAGCGATATTACTTATCTGAATCCCTCGGATATTGCGGCGGTGGATGTTCTGAAGGATGCTGCGTCGAGCGCTATTTATGGTATCAATGGCGCGAATGGGGTTGTGCTGATCACGACCAGGAGCGGAAAGATGGGCGGTAAGAATGCCGGGCAGATCTCGATGGATGCCTATTATGGCTGGCAGAATTCTCCTCCAAAAACGAATCTGCTGGATGCGAAACAATATGCTGTGATGCAAAATGAAGCGGCGCTCAATTCGGGTCTGCCTGCTCTTTTCACCCAGGCGCAGATCAATGGGCTGGGTAAGGGCACCAACTGGCTGGATGAGATGTTGTCGTCCAATGTGCCGGTGCAGAATTACAGTTTGTCCGCCAACGGCGGGTCGGACGTTTCTTCCTATTCACTCGGACTGTCCTATACGCAGCAGGGTGGTATCGTAGGCGGGCAAAAGCTGTCCAATTATGAGCGCTATAATTTTCGGACAAATTCCGAGCGCAAATTGTATGATGGTGCGTTGAGGATCGGGGAGCATCTCACTTTTTCTTTTATCAATCAGTATGGGATCCAGGATGGCGGCATCTATGGCAACTCGCTTCGCGGGGCCTTTCAAACGAGTCCGCTGCTGGCGATGTATGACTCGGCCGGAAACTTCCTGAGCAGCCTTAAATCAAAAGTGTATAATGGGGGGCCCTGGAATACCGGTGAGGCTAACCCCTATGCCCTGATGGTCTACAATAATCAAAAGGACACCAAGACCCAAAAACTGTTTGGGGACGTCTTCGCGGAATTACAGCCGGTCAGGGATCTAAAGCTTAAAACGACTTTCGGCTTCAATTATTCATCTTCGGCCGACCACAGCTATTTGCCGATCTACGATAACCTGTCGGTATACTCGTATAACAGATACGAAAGGGTGGGTCAGAACAGCTCGCAGAACTATACGCTGAGCTGGGACAATACGGCCAACTACCTCCTGAGGATCAAGGAGCATAAATTTGATTTTCTGGCGGGGAGTGCTGTTCGTAAGTATCAGGGGAGTTTTGTGGGCGGGTTTAACACCGGGTCTACTTTATTCGCCAGTTTTGACCGCGGCTATCTGAGCACTTCCAATGTCACGTCTATACAGATGAGCGCCGATACTACTACTGCCAACAGGCAGACGGTCACTAATTCCCTGTCGCTGTCCGGCAACGCCAATGCTGTTTATGCCCAGGCTTCCTTTTTTGGAAGGATCAACTATTCCTATAAGGATAAATACCTGGCTTCCGCCATTTTCCGTGCGGACGGTTCCACCATGTTTGCCAAAGATCACCAGTGGGGATATTTTCCGTCGCTGTCTGTGGGTTGGGTAGCCAGCGAGGAATCCTTTATGGCATCCACCAGGAATTGGTTGAATTTCTTAAAGCTAAGGGCGAGCTGGGGATCCAACGGCAATGACGGCATTACCGCCTTCAATTACCTGTCTCTCATCAGCCTGTCGAATGCCCAGTACAATTTTGGGAATACGAATAGCGCGCTGACGGCGGGTTCCTATCCGTCTTCGATCGGCGTTGAAAAGACCAAATGGGAAACTTCGCGTCAGACCAATATCGGGATTGACGCCCAGCTGCTGGACAGTAAATTAAGCGCGAGCATCGATCTCTATAACAAATTGACAAAGGACTGGCTGGTTGCGGCGCCTTTGCTGGCGACGGCGGGGGTTTCGACCAATCCCTATATCAATGGCGGTAATGTAACCAATAGGGGCATTGAGCTCCAGCTGGCATACAACAATACGATCGGAAAGGATTTCTCTTATTCGGTCTCCGGGTCCTATGCTTATAACCAGAACAAAGTGAATAATATTCCGACGGCAGATGGGATCATCCATGGCGGAACGAACAGCCTGTTCGTGAATGCTCCTGAATTTTTCCGCGCGTCGTCTGGAAACCCGATCGGCTATTTCTGGGGATATAAAACAGCAGGGATCTTCCAGACGGAAGCGGACGTGCAGGCGTGGAAGGGTAAGTCAGGCGCGCCTCTTCAGCCTTCGGCCCGTCCCGGTGATGTAAAATTCGTGGATATGAACGGGGATGGCGTCCTTACTGCCGATGACAAGACGAATATCGGGGATCCTAATCCTCATCACGTCTTTGGTCTGAGATTTTCCGGCAAGTATAAAAATTTCGATCTTTCTATCACAACGAATGGAGTGGCAGGAAATAAGATCGTTCAGTCCTACAGGGATGCGCCGAGCTTTTATGGAAACTGGACGTCTGATATTTTGAGCCGCTGGCACGGACAGGGAACTTCGAATACTATGCCGCGGGTGACGCAAAACAACGTGAACTGGACGGATTTTTCCGATCTCTATATTCATGACGGCAGCTATTGGAGAATCTCCAATATTACCCTGGGGTATGATCTCGCAAAGCTGGTCAAGTGGAAGAACCTGACCCAATTCCGTCTCTATGTGGCCGGCGAGAATCTTTTCACGTTCACCAAATACAACGGAATGGACCCGGAGGTCGGATATTCTTCTTCCGATGCCACCGGAGTATATTCCTTTGGGCAGGGGGTCGACCTGGGTTATTATCCCCGTCCGAGAAAGACGATGGTCGGGGTTAGTATTATTTTCTAATTGGTAAAAAGAGAAACATGAAAAGTTACAAGATAATAATGATAGGTTTTTTGGGAGTGCTGACGCTTGGTTCCTGTAAGAAGTTCCTGACCACGACGCTCACCGATCCCAAGCAGACCGACGTCTCCTATTATAAAACGCCTTCCGATGCTTTTACCGCTATGGTAGGATGTTATAACGGATTGGACCTTATCTGGAACGGTGAGGCGATCCCGCCAATGATGGAGGTTTTTTCCGATAATTGTTTTGGAGGCACCGGCGCTTCGGACGGATATGGCTGGGAAATGCTGGATGAATTCAATAAGGTCATTTCCCCCTCGGATGTGGCTATTCATAGCGGCGCCTGGACAAAATACTACCAGGCGATCTACCGGTGTAATGTTCTGCTGCAGCATATGGACAATGTTGCATGGGGAGACAGTACGGCATTGAAAACGCAATATGCCGGGGAAGTCAGGTTTATCCGCGCTTTTTGTTATTTCGATCTGGTCCGGTTGTTTGAAAGGGTTCCGTTGCTGACGACGCCCAACCTGGCAAATGTGCCTCAGGCGAATCCCGATTCGACATATGGACAGATCATGGATGACCTTCGTTATGCGGCGGACAATCTTCCGTCCGCGTCGTATACGAGCGTGCCGAGTGGGCGTGTAACCAGGTGGGCGGCAGAATCTTTACTGGCGAGGGTTTATATGTTCTATTCGGGTTACTATGGAAAGAGCACGATCGGGAAGGAAACGGCTGCTACGGCGTTGGCTGCTGTCGAGGATGTGATCGCGCACAGCGGGCACGGGTTGGTTACCGATTTTACCACACTGTGGCCGGCTGCGTCGCTGGCGAAGAATGTCACCTATGCGGGGGAAGACAACAAGGAGGTGGTTTTCTCTGTTAAATATTCCTCCACGGGTGATTACAACGGAAACATTACGGGCAACGGCTGGATGGTGATGACGGGCATGCGGGAACAGAGCGTTTATCCCTACGGATATGGCTGGGGGGGATGTACGGTGGATCCCAAGCTGGTGGCGCAGTTCGACCAGACCAATGACAGCCGGTATTTTGCCTCCATTACGTCGATCGACGGGGAACACCTGGCTTTCAGCAAGGCAGCGGCCAATCGCGAGTACACCGGTTATTATATGAAGAAATACAGCCCGGTATGTGATGCCAGCAATAACCCGCTGCCTGTAAACAACTATCTGGTCGCGCAAAGCCAGGATTTTTTCGCCATCCGGTATTCGGATGTTTTGTTGATGGCGGCGGAACTGGGAAGTCCCAATGCGGTAAGCTATTTCAACCAGGTACACCAGCGGGCGATCCCTTCGGCTGCGCCGGTTACTGCTGTTAGCAAAGCGGATATCCTTGCTGAACGGCGGCTTGAATTCGTAGGGGAGGGGATCCGGTACTGGGACTTGTTGCGACAGGGGATTGCTGCTGCTGCGGCGACCATTGCGGCCAATACCACATTGTCCCTGATCAGCAATGGCACGGGCACTCAGCCGAGCGCCTCGGCCCTGCAGGCGAACATTACCGCCACGCGTGGATTCCAGCAGATACCTTCCGATCAGATCACGTTGTCATCCGGAATGTTGAAACAGAACGCCGGGTGGTAATCATCATTTAAACATGTAAAAGCAGAAAGTCATGAAACATATAATAAATAGCGTTTGTGTAGCGATCGGATGTGCTGTGCTGCTATCCGCGTGCACCAAGCAAAAGTTCTCATTGGGGCCGCTGGCCGATAAAAAGACATTGTCCTTTACTATCACGCCTTCATCGACGAATCCCAATAATATCATTCTCACGAGCAATACGCCCGGCCTTACCCCTGTATGGGTGACGCCTTTCGGGCAGTCGCAAAGGGTCAAGGACACGGTCAACGTACCCTTTCCCGGGCAATACAAATTTGTTTACGGGGTAGAAAGCGCCGGTGGGCTGGTAGAGGCGGATACGACGATCGTGACGATCAACACGCTGGATTCCGTGGCTGTGAGCACGCCGGAGTGGACCAATCTTACGGGAGGATATGGGAAGTCGAAGACCTGGGTTTTGGATATTACGCCGACGGGTGGGAGTAAATTGTTCAACGGCCCGATCTACTTTGGTGGGACGGGTTGGGAATGGGATGCGGGCTGGGCATCGTGGATATGCCCGCTGGGGGACTATGGATCGATGACCTTCGACCTGAAAGGGAACGCCAATTTCAGCTCGAATAATAAGATGTTGCCCGCGCTGGGTCAGGCCAGCGGTAAGTTCATGCTCTATACGAATACCAGCGAACTGGCCACGATCGGGGCGCAGCTGCTGCATGATCCGACCCAGGGGGCGAATGTGCTCAACTGGTATGCAAAAATGGCTGTAAAGTCCCTGACGCCTGACGGGTTGGAGGTCATTGCTGTAACGGGTACCGGCGCCTGGTGTATCTACAACTATGTGAGCCAGGATTATTACAATACGCACTAGTCATGAGGAAAATTGTTGTTTTAATTTTCTCATTGGTTTGGGTTGGTGCAGGTGTAAAGGCTCAGGATGAACTCAAGCACGCCCCGGGGGGATTCGATTCTTTGCGTGCTGACATTCCGCATGGGAGGATAGATGCTGTTGATTATTTCTCGACGACGGTAGGTGTCAGGCGCAGGGCGTTGGTCTATACTCCCCCGGGGTTTGACCCCAACGGAAAATATCCTGTGCTATATCTTTTGCACGGACTTGCCGGCACGGAGGAAGAATGGCGGGCGATGGCGCCGCCGCAGATCATCCTGGATAATCTTTACGCCGGTGGCAAGGCACAGCCGATGATAATAGTTATGCCTAATGGCAGGGCGATGAAGGACGACAGGCCTGGTGAGAACAAATTCGACAGTGCGAAGGTGCGGGCATTTTCCGTTTTTGAGCAGGACCTGCTCGTCGACCTGATTCCCTTTATAGAGGCGAAATACCCGGTCTATAAGGACGGCGGGCACCGGGCTATTGCCGGGCTGTCCATGGGGGGCGGGCAGTCGTTGAATTTCGGGCTGGGTAACCCGGGCCAGTTCGGGTGGATCGGTGGATTTTCGCCTGCACCCAATACAAAGGCTGGTGATACACTGCTGCCTGATCCTGCCGGGACGAAACAGCATTTGAAACTGCTATGGGTATCCTGTGGCACGGAAGACAACCTGATGTGGGTCAGCCAGCGAACGCATGAATATCTTGTGAAGAGCGGGATCCAGCATATTTTCTTCAAAGAGCCGGGTGGGCATGATTTCCCGGTGTGGAAGAATGATTTCTATCTATTCTCGCAGCTACTCTTCAAGTAGATCATAATCCAAAAAACAATTGCCAAATGAAAAAGAACCTATTCTATCTGGTGGCGGGAATAATTCTGTCACTGGGCGCTTCGGCGCAGCTGCCGACGGCGCAAACGATCGCCTCGAAAATGAAAGTCGGCTGGAATTTGGGCAACACCCTGGAGGCGCAGTGCAGCGCGACCGCCTGGGGGGGCGTGACGCTAACCCAGCAAATGATCGACCTGGTAAAGGCTTCGGGTTTCAATACCGTGCGGCTCCCCTGCGCGTGGGACTGTCATGCGACGAACGGTGTCATCGACGCGGGCTGGATGGCCACGGTGAAGCAGGCGGTTGATCTTTGTGTCAACGACGGCATGTATGTCATCATCAACATTCACTGGGACGACGGCTGGCTGGAGAATAACGTGACTACGAGCGCGCAGGCGTCGGTGAATGCCAAACAGAAGAACTACTGGACGCAGATCGCCAACTATTTCAAGAATTATGACGAGCACCTGCTGTTTGCCAGCGCCAATGAGCCGAATGCTTCGGATGCTACGGGGATGTCGGTGCTGCTCTCCTATCATCAGACCTTTGTCAATGCGGTGAGGGCGACGGGCGGGAACAATGCTTCGCGTACGCTGATCGTACAGGGGCCTCAGACCAATATGGGGTTGACCAATACGCTGATGAATACCCTGCCTTCGGACCCGATCGGGGGAAGGCTGATGGTGGAGGTGCACTATTATGATCCTCCGCAGTTCTGTATCCTTACGCAGGACGCCAGCTGGGGGAAGATGTTCTATTACTGGGGGACGGGCTATCATTCGACGACGGATGTGAGCCGGAATGCCACCTATGGGGAGGAGAGCTACCTGGATTCAAATTTCAATCTCATGAAGACGAAGTTCGTTGACAGGGGGATCCCGGTGATCATCGGGGAATTCGGTGCGCCCGGCAGGACGTTGAGTCCGCCATCGGATCAGACGCTGGCCGATGCTTCGCGGCGGTACTGGTACCGGTATGTGGTCAGCTCGGCCAGGAACAAGGGGCTCATTCCGTATGTCTGGGACATCAATATGGGCATGTATAACCGAAGCACGGCTGCCGTACTGGACCAGGGGGTGATCGATGCCATGAACCAGGGG